>Ga0299906_10000400_pt1 | contig 41101 bp, 29 predicted proteins | sample RVTome_14_FD_200259 | JGI IMG/M metagenome (GOLD analysis project Ga0299906, IMG submission 200259) | Soil microbial communities from uranium-contaminated site in the Upper Colorado River Basin, Wyoming, United States - RVT145D125 (version 2) ... | reverse complement strand
CCCCAGATGAAGCCGGGGCGAGGTCGGCGGACGTGATCGAAGTACGATGCGGTGCCGTAGATCTGCCGGCCCCACTTCGGGCAGAGGGTGTCGTCCAGGACGAGCGTGAGCTCCTCGATCCCGAAGGTCTCGACGATGAGCTCGAGCAAGCTGCGAAACAAGATGGCGACGCGCCACTTGCCCTCGGAGAGGAAGCGGTAGTAGGCCGAGGCGCTGCGTCGAAGGCCGCCCATACACGCCAGGCGCCGGATGGACCGCTGCCCGGCGCACAGGATCCAGGGGACCGCCATGGACAGGACGAACGGCCAAGACCGCTTGGAGAAGGCCGCTTGAGCCGTGAGGGTGACTTCCTCCAGGTCGGAGGCTACACTCACGCGCAACACGGCCCGACCTCTCGCCGACGAAGTGTGTTTTCCATATCACTTCAATCGGCGGAGCGGGCCGTGCCCTTTCCCGTATTACGCTCACGATCTCACGCTACGCGGGCTGCACGAAACCCGCGAAAGGCCAGTTCTTGAAGGATCTCGAGCGTCTAGAGGCTTGGTCAACGTCGTTCCCGGGAGTGGCTATCCTCCTGACAAACGACGCCCGATTGTGGACACGGAAGACGGCGTCGAACTCTTTGAGACTTTGAGGGTTCTGCCGCTCTTGTTCTTCCACCCACTGCGGGGACAGGCAGACGTCGATGAGGACCCTCATGAGGTCCGCAGGGGAACCTCAACCTCTTCTGCACGCCATGCGGCGTACGAGAGGGCGGCCTGGATATCCTCCTTCTCGAGGCAGGGGTAGGCCTGCAGGATCTCCGTTGCCGAGTGTCCAGACGCCAGCGAGCCCACGACCGTGCCGACCGTGATCCGCATCCCCCGGATGCACGGTCGGCCGCCCATGACTTCGGGGTCGTGCGTAATGCGCGCAAGGGGGTCCATGGTGAGTTCTGCCCGTCCTCGGATCGGGGTTTCCTCGCGGCGCGGGGGTCACCGCCCTCCGTCGCCGTCGTCCTCGTCATCTCCCGCCCTGTTCACTCGCGGCCGCCGGCCCGTGACCGACGTCGGTCCCGAGTCCGCGTCGTCGACCAGGCCTTGCGCGTACCACTCGAGCTGTGCGACGACGTCGGGCTCGGCGGCGGCGAGGTCGTGCTCCTCGAACGGGTCGGCGAAGAGGTCGTAGAGCTGGGTCGGTCCGCCGGCCGGCTTGAACAGGAGCTTCCAGCGGCCGTGGAGCACGACGACGCCGTCGCAGCCGATCATCACGGCTTCGGCGGGCGGAGCCTCGCCGTTCTTCAAGTGGGTCCAGAGGTCGCGGCCGTCGAGGCGGACCTCGACGCCCGTCGGGATGCCCGCGGCGGCGGCGAGCGTCGGGAAGAGGTCGGTCGCCGTCACGACGAGCTCGGTCTTCCCCTCCGGCAGCACGCCCGGCCAGCGCATCAGCGCGGGGACGCGGATCCCGCCCTCGTGGAGCCGGCCCTTGTCGCCCCGCAGCGGTCCGTTGTCGCCGCCCTTCGCGGGACGCGCGCCGTTGTCGCTGAAGAAGAGCACCAGGGTGTCGCGCGCGAGCTCGAGCTCGTCGAGCGCCGCGAGCACCGTGCCCAGCGCGGAGTCCATGGCGGCGATCGCCGCCAGCATCGTGCGCCGCGCCTCGTCCTCGACGCCGGCGAAGCGCTCGAGCAGCTCCGCGGGCGCCGCGAGCGGCGCGTGCACGGCGTTGAAGGAGAGCACGAGGAAGAACGGGCGCTCCTCGTCGCGCGCGCGCAGCCCCCTGAGCCATCGGACGGCCTCGCCCGCCAGCAGGTCGGTCGCGTAGCCCTCCTCGACGACCTCCTCGCCGTTGCGCTGCCAGTCGAGGTTCCCGCGCGAGTCGCGGTGCGTGAAGTAGTCGACCGCGCCGCCGAGCATGCCGTAGAAGTGCTCGAAGCCGCGCGCGCCCGGCGCCCAGCGCTCGTCCGTCGTCCCGCCCAGGTGCCACTTCCCGACCAGGCACGTCTGGTAGCCGGCGGCCTGGAACGCCTGCGACACGAGGCGCTCGTCGACGGACAGCCCCTCGCGCGCCTGCAGGAAGTTGCGCGTCACGCCGATGCGCATCGGGAGCCGGCCCGTCATCAGCGCCGCGCGCGTCACGCTGCACAGCGGGTGGACGTAGAAGCGGTCGAGCTCGAGGCCCTCCGCGGCCAGCCGGTCGATGCTCGGCGTCTCGGCCTCGCCGCCGTGGTACCCGACGTCGCCCCAGCCGAGGTCGTCGGCGACGACGACGAGGACGTTCGGCCGGGGCGGGTCGTCTCCGGCCGCCGCCCCAGTCAATGAGGCGAGCGGGACCAGCGCGGCGAGGAGCGTCGGGGCAAGGGGCGCGACGTTCATCCGGAAATGGTATCTCCGCTGCCTCACTGCCGCTTCGGCGGGACGTACTCCGCGCACGGATCGACGTCGTACGCGTAGGCGCTCGTCCAGGTCCTCTCGAAGAAGCGCGCGAGGCGCCCGGCGAGCGCCGCGCCCTCGAGCAGGAGGCCGACGTTGCGGCCCTTCGTGAAGTAGCTCTCCTCCCAGTTGCTCGTCCCGATCCAGGCGCGCGCGGAGTCGACGACCATGTACTTGGCGTGCACGACCCGCGCGAAGGGCTGGAAGCCGCCGGACCACTCGGGGATCGTCACGAAGCGCACCTCGATCCCCGGCAGGCACTGCAGGCTCTGCAGGCCTTCGACCGTGCCCTCGGCCTTGCACCAGTCGCTGACGAGAAGCCGCACTTCGACGCCGCGCGCGGCGGCGTCGCGCAGCGCGGACTCGAGCGCGGCGAAGTAGCGCCCGTCGTAGCCGACCGTGCGGTAGGTCAGGAGCTGGACCGCGACGGTCTCCTGCGCGGCGTCGATCCACTCGACCAGGCGCGGCAGGTCCCAGAGCGCGGGGTCGGGCAGGAGCTCCCTCGGGCTGAAGACGGGCGTGACCTTCGTCTTCGCGTCGGCGCCCCCGGCCTGGGCCTTCGCGAACGCCAGCTCGACCGGGAACGGGCCGCTCGCGCCAGCCGCCGCCGGCGCGGTGCGCTCGCCGCTCTGCGCCATCCGCCAGTCCATCTCGAACACGGCGCCGAGCTCCCGCGCGACCGCCGCGCTCTCGACGAGGACTCCGAGCTCCTGGACGTGCTCGAGCGAGCGGTAGTCGAAGTTGGGGCTGCCGAGGAACGTGCGCGCGCCGTCGGCGATCATGTACTTGGCGTGCATCACGCCGCCCGCCAGCGCGCGGTAGTCGACGCGGCGCAGCTCGATCGCGGGGTGGGCGGCGAGGCGATCGGGAATCTCCGGATAGGTGGCGTAGAAGCGCTCGGAGACGAGGAAGCGCACGCGCACGCCGCGCTGCGCGGCGGCCTCGAGAGCCGCGAGCACGTCGTTCAGCGGGCTGCCGGGGGCCGAGGAGGCGTAGAAGTGCGCGAGGTCGAGGCTCTCGCGCGCGCTCGCGATCATCTCCATCCAGACCGCGAGCGTCTCGGGGATGTCCGCGTTGTCGAGCTCGGTCTCGAGCGGGAAGGACTCGACCAGGGTGAGGCCGTCGTCCGCCCGCGCCGGCGGGACTGCGGCGAGGGCCAGCGCGGCGATCCAGGGCGTGATCATCGAGCCCATGGTAGCCGCGGACCGGGCGCGCCGCGCCCAGGTCGGGACCGCGGCTACCCGCCCGCGTAGAAGAAGCGCCCCAGGCCCAGCGTGAACAGGAAGTTCCCCCAGAGCCCGTGCTCCAGGCCCGCCAGCAGCGTCGACGACGTGCGCTTGTACGTCGTCGCGAAGAGCACGCCCCCGACCGTCGACAACCCGACCGCCACCCAGTTCGTCAGCAGGAGGTGCGCGAACCCGAACAGCGTTGCGCTGAGCACGACCTGCCAGCGCGTCGGGATCAGCGGCCGGTAGCGGTGGAAGAAGTACGTGCGGAAGATGATCTCCTGCGGGTACGCCGAGAGCAGCGGGTAGAGCAGCAGGATGGCGACCCACACCCAGGGCTTGCTCAGCGGGAAGGCGAGCACCAGGTCGGGCCGCAGCAGCATCGTCAGCGCGGCCACGAGCAGGCTGCCCAGAAAGAACTTCCGCAGGGCGCTGCGCATGCCGGGGACGAGCGCGTCGGCTTTCCATAGCCGGGAGCGCTCGAAGTCGGGGTCGCGCAGGAGCCGCAGCGTGCAGAACCCGCCGATCAGGAGCAGCGAGGGGATCAGCCAGGGACCGAGGGTGCGGCGCTCCGCCCAGTACAAGAGGGGCAGCGCGACGTAGAGCACGATCAACTCGGTTACCAGCAGGGCCTTGCGCTTGGGTGACAGCTGCATCGCGTCGCGGTCCGTTTTCTCTTCGAACCTGGGCGACGGCGCTGCGCGTCACAAGTCGGAAAGACCGTGCCGGGGCGACGGTGCAGGGTGCCGTGCCCGTCGCCCAAGCGTATCCCTCGCTCGCGGCGCCGGTCGGCCCCCGGAAACGGATTAGCGGGCGGCCTTCTCGCGGGGCGTCGACTATCATGGGTGCTCGGACCTGCAGCCTTCGGAGCCCCAGTCGAGGCCTGCCATGAAACTCCAGCACCCGGCGCGCGGTCGAGCCCAGCGGCTGGCCGGCGCCCTGGCCCTCCTCCTCGCGGGGTGCGGGAGCAGTGCGTCCTCCGAGTCCGACGGCTTCGCGGTGGTCGGCTCGAGCGTCGCGCCCGGCGACACCTGGAAGCTGAACCGAGCGATCGACGTCGAGTTCAACGAGGACGTCGATTTCTCGACGGTGAGCCTCAACACGATCCAGCTCACGAGCCTCTCGGGCGGGCCGACGCTCGGCCGCTTCCAGCTCCTCGATCCGCGCACGGTCCGTTTCCTTCCCGCCTGTCCGACCGAGGCCGACAGCTCCGACGCGGGGCTGGCGCCCGGTCGCTCGTACCTCCTGAACGTGCTCGCCTCACAGGCCGGGGCGGTGACCGTGCGCTCGACGTCCGGAGAGCCCCTGCGCCGCGGTCGGACGGTCGACTTCCATACCCCGGCTTCCGAGGACCCGCGGGTGCTCTTCGCCGACACGGTGTCCGGCCCGCCGACCGCCCGCCTGCGCGGGCGCGCGGGCGTCGCGGCGGACGACCCGGACGCGACCTACCTCGAGCTCGGCGGCGACGCCGCGAAGCGCGTCTACTTCGAGTGGGACGGGAGCCAGGGGGGCGTGCTGGAGCTCCCCGGCTTCGACGTGCCGATCAACCACTACAGCATCCCCGAGAACCGGATCGCCGTCGTGCTGCACGTGAACCAGCCGGTGAGCCCGGACGAGCGCAACGTCAGCAGCGAGCTCCTGCGGCTCGAGTACCGGGCGGACGATCGGTGGGTGCCGATCCCGAGCGACGTCGAGCTGCTGGCGAACTGCACGGACACCGGCGCCGTCGTGCGCATCACGCCGCGCGGGCTCTTGCCGCAGGGGCGCGAGCTCAGGCTCGACATCCGGCAGGGATTCTCGGACCTGACCGGCGATCGCACCCCGACCGACGTCACGAACCTGGCCACGATGCGCACGGCGGTCTCGTTCGACCCGGGGACGAGCGACCCGGGCGACGACGGCGACGAGGTGCTCGAGCCGTTTCTCGTCGGCGCCGAGGACGACGAGGCCTCGCTGGAGGATCGCTTCGTGCCGCTCCCCACGCCGCGCGCGGACTGGGGTCGCGGGCGCCTGCAGTCGGCGTTCGACTTCGCCGGCACCGGCGGCCCGGGGGGGAACTTCGACTGGCACCTGCCCTTCGCGCAGGACGTCGTGCTCGACACGACGATCGACCAGATCGTCGGGGGCCCGGGCGGGGCGCCCGTGAGGACCCAGACGGTGATCCACGGCGTGGTCGACATCCGCAACCTGGTGATCCCGGCGACGTCCACCCTGGTCATCAACGGGCCGAACCCGTGCACGATCCTCGCCTCGGGGACCATCGACGTGTACGGCACCATCCTGGTCAGCGGCGCGAGCGCGAAGAGCGTCGACACGCTCGGTACGACGAACCAGCCCGAGCCCGGCGCGGCCGGGCAGGGCGGCGGCGGGCGCGGCGGGACGGGCAGCTACCTGACGACGCAGTCGACGCCCCGCGGCGGCAGCGGGACCGGGGCCTACGGCGTGGCGGGCCTCGGGGGGCAGGGCGGGGAGACGGGCTACGGCGAGGGCGGTGGCGACATCCGGCGCGGCGCCGGCGGGGGCGGCGCCGCCTTCGGGCCGGACTGCTTCTACCGCTGGAGCGGCGGACCGTTCTCGCCGGGCACGCCGAGCGAGCTCGTGCGCTGCCAGGAGCTGATCGGCATGGATGCCGAGCCGGGCTTCGGCGGCGGGGTCGACCCGGGCCGCGGCGCGGAGTCGAAGGCCGAGCGCGCGGCGGGCGGGCGCATCGGGGCCGGCATCTTCTACGACGACGACGGCGAGAACGACTTCCTCGGCACGCTGCTCACCGCCGACGGGCGCCTCGTCATCGGCGAGCTCGACCGCTTGTGGGCCGGGGGCGGCGGCGGCGCTGGCGGCGACGCTGTCACGGGCAGCAGCTTCCCGCGCGACCCCTTCACCGTGGCCGGAGACGAGAAGGGAGCGGGCGGCGGCGGCGGGGCCGGAGGGCTCGCGCTGCTCGCCATCGGCGAGATCACGCTCCACCCGGGCGGCCGGATCGTCGCCGAGGGCGGGCAGGGGGGCGGGGGCGAGGACGTCCTGCGGCGCATCGGCGGGGGATCCGGCGGCGGGGCCGGCGGGCACGTCGTCCTCTCGAGCGCCAACCACATCTCGATCAGCGGCTACGACGAGGTGAGCTTCGGGACCTGGTACCACGACCTCCCCGACGGCCACCAGGCGCGCGCGATCTCGGTCCTCGGCGGCGGCGGCGGGACCGGGCACAACAACAAGGGCGGGAGCGAGCTCACAGGCGTGCGCATCCCGTGGCGCTGCGACGCGATCCCCAACCCCTACTACCTCCAGGAAGACGTCGACGGGGACGGCTGCATCGACTTCAATCCCCCCGGCAACGACATCGGGGAGAGCATGCCCGACGGAACGCGCTGCGAGCCACTCGAGGAGTGCCAGGAGCCCATGCCCGACCGCACCGATCCGCTGGGGACGGTGCTCGGGTGCGGCGGCGACGGCGGACCGGGGTTGATCCAGCTGCACGTCAGCGACCCGGCCCTGGACCTGCGCTTCCCCGAGCTCCCGGGCCTCTCGTACGGCATCGAAGGGCCCGGCGCGGTGGACGCCTCGCTGTTCTTCTCGCCGCCGCCGGTGGGCTGGAACGGGCCGGAGGTGGCCGCGCACCGCTCGATCCCGTTCTTCGGCGCGCTCTCGACGGCCCAGTCGAAGTGGATCCCGCTGGGGCTCGCGCGCCTTGGGCCGGAAGGCGAGACGCCGGTGCGCTTCTTCTTCGACGGCACCGATCCGGCGGACGGCTCGGTGCTGCGCGAGGGCGGCCGGCAGCGGCTCGCCGATCCCATCCTGGGTCCGGCGCAGCTCGGCGCGGGCGAGCCGCCCTACCTCGCGGACGAGCGCACGATCGTCTTCGACGCGTCGCGGCTCGCCGACGACGTCTACGCGCGCAACCCGAACCTGACGCGGCTCTTCTCGGTGAAGCTGGAGGACGGCGCCGACCCGGGCAACTTCGCCCTGCATTCGGTCGAGAGCGCCGCCTACGACGCGGGCACGGGCCGGCTGCGGCTCACCGTCTCCACGGAGGGTCCGGCGCTCGCCGACTTCGGCGCCGCCGGTGCCGTCGCCGCCAGCCTGATCCCCAACCACTTCCTCGTCAGCACGAGCGGCGAGCAGGGCAGCTATCCCGACGGCACGCTGATCACCGTCGGCTTCGAGGCCACGACGGCCGACGCCGAGGGCAACCCCAGCGCCGCCGGCGCGACCGGCTTCGTCACCGACATCGGCGCGCTGACCGACGACGCCCTCGACTACCGCTTCTTCCGCTTCCGCATCGAGTTCAACCTCGACACCGAGGACGGGTCGGTCGACCTCTCGACGCCGCGGCCGAGCCTCTTCTTCTTCCGCGTGCCGTTCCGGTTCTGAGTTTCCCACCGGCGGCGCCGCGGGCCGAACGTCGCGCGAGGCCCGTTCGACGCGTCGAGCCCGCAGGGATCGGAGTGAACCGGTCGCGGCGCGCCGCGTTGCCCCGACCGGACGTCCCCATGCTGCCCGCCGCTCTCGCGCTCGCCGTCTCGATCCCGCCCAACGTCCAGGACAACGCCCCCGCGCGGCGCGGGAACTGGCTGATCCTGCACCAGGAGGCGGACGGCCGCTGGGACGCGGACGGCTTCGCCCTCCGGGGCCCCGAGGCCGCGCGGCGCGGGACGCCGGGGGGGCCCTTCGACGACGTGGCCGTCACGAGCCTCGCGCTGCTCGCGCTCGTCGCCGACGGCGGGGCGGCGGAGGCCGCGCCCTACCGCGAGCCCGTGGCGAGGGCCGCCGACTGGCTCGCCGGCGAGGCGGAGCTCGCGGCTGTTCCGCGGGCGCAGGAGCACCCGCGCTTCCTGCGCCACCACGCCCTCGCGACGCTCGCTCTCTGCGAGCTCGCCTACTTCACGCAGGATGGCGAGCTCGCCGCGGCGGCGCGCCGAGCGGTGCGCGTGCTCGAGGAGCGCCGGCGCGCGGACGGTGGATGGAGCGCCGATGGAGCCTCGACCACTCCGAGCGACGGGTGGACGACGGGCTGGGCCGCGCTCGCGCTCGCGTCGGCGCTCGACGCCGGCGTCGCGGGCGAGCGCGCGGCTTTCGAAGCCGGGCTCGACTGGATCCGGGGTCACACCGACTCCGAGACGGGGCTCGTGCTCGACGGTGACGCCGACCCCGGCTCCGCCGCGACCCGCAAGGCCACGGCGCTCGCGCTGCTCTGCCGTCTCGTCGCCGGCGAGCGGCTCGACGAGCATCCCGAGCTGCGCGCCGCGGCCGCGACGCTGACCGGCACCCCGCCGGCGTGGAGCGAGGACGGCGCGGCGATGGACCCCGAGCTGACGTGCGTGACGACGCTCGCCGCGGTCCAGATCGGGGGTCGGACCTGGAGCCGCTGGCACAAGAGCCTGAAGCCGCACCTCGTGGGCCACGTCGAGACGCTCACCGCAGCGGGTCCGGTGCCCGTCGACCCCGAGCTCGTGCCGGAGGGCAGCGTCGCGGGCACGGCCTACGCACTACTGACGCTCACGGCGTACTACCGCTACTCGAGGATCATCGGCGCGCGCTGAGCCGGCCGGCGGGGCTTCGAGTAGGATCGACGGCGGTCCGCGATGAGGTACGGGATCGCGCTCGCCGCGCTGGCGCTCCTCGCTGCGCTGGTGTTCTTCTTCCGGCCGACCGCCGCCACCCCGGACGTCGTGGCGGCCGAGCCGGACGTGCCGCGCGCGGCGAGCGAGCGCCCGGCGGCCGAGCTCGACGCGCCCGCCGCGCCCGAGCCCGAGCGGCGCGTCGCGGGGACGGTGCCCGAGGCAGCACGCGCGCTCGCGCCGGCGGCGGAGGAGACGGCTACCGATCCGTCGACCTTGCACGTCGAGGGGCGCGTCGTGCTCGTCGAGGACTCCGGAGAGGAGGTCGAGGACGCCAGCGGGTCGATGACGCTGATCCTCTGGCAGGGGAACCACGGCGGCCATCGACAGGTCGCGGTCGAGCGTGGGGCCTGGACGCTCGAGCTGGAGGAGCCCTGCGCCCTCGGCGTCCGGGAGCTCGAGCTTGACGGTCGCGCAGCCATTCCCGAGGACCCTCGAGCGCGCCACGCCATCGATCGGGGCGTCGTCGTCGTTCGCGCGCGCCTCCCGGTGTTGCTCGTCCTGCACGTGCGCGATGCCGCGACCGGGGTACCGCTGAGCCCGGTCACGGTCGCAGCCGTGAGCTGGGGTCGCGCGGGCGCTGCCCATCCCGGGGGAGTGGACGACGCGGAGGAAGTCATCGATGGCGCCACCTCGCCGATCGACCTGCGCCTCCCCGCGCCGTACGCGCTGCGTGACGAGGTGACGCTCTTCGCGCACGCTCCCGGCTACGCGTGGGGCAGCGTGCGCGTCGACCCGCGCGCGGGCGGCGAGCGTTTCCTGGACCTCGTCCCGGGCGGCGGGATGGACGTCGCGATCCACGGCGACCTGACCGGCCGCACGTCGCGGCTGCGCGTGCGCGAAGGCCACGAGGACGCGCCCGTCCCCTTGGTCGACATCGAGGTTGGAGGGCGCGACGACGCTCGGATCGAAGGCCTGGTGCCCGGCGCGTACCGCGTGTCGCTCGAGGTGGGCGAGTGGTTCCGAGGGCCGGCGTCTCTCGCCTCCGCCTCCGCCGAGGTGCGCCCCGGTGAGCGCACGCCCGTCGAGCTCGTGGTCGACGCGCTGCCCTTGCCCCCGAAGGTCCCGCTCGCGGGGGTCGTCGTCGTGCCGCCCGCGTGGGAGCTCTCCGACTTCGTCCTGACACTCGAGGTCCTGGGCGCCCCGCTCGATGGAGGCGACGATCGCAAGGAGCTCCCGAGCGTCAGGATGTCGCCGGTCCCGGAAGAGGAGGGTGCCCTGGCCTGGACGGCGGGCGACGTGCTGCCGGGTCGCTACGAGCTGGCCCTCGGACAGCTCGAGTACTCGATCTCGTTCGAGGTGGGGCCCGGGGGGCGAAGCGACGTACGCTTCGAGGTCCCGCCGCCGGGGACCGTCTCCGTCGAGGTCGTGGACACGGACACGGGTGAGCGGGCGGAGATCGAGCACATCTCCTGGGCGTGCCGTCGTCCGCAGTGGGTGACGACCGGGGGGCTCGAGAACGTCGGGCCCGACCCGGAGACCGGTCGCTTCGAGTTCCGCGCCCCTCAGTGCGAGATCATGGTCAGCACCACGGGAGGGGGATACGGATGGGCCAACGCGAGCGTCGACGTCGGTCCCGGAACGAACGAGGTGCGTCTCGAGGTGCGGCGCACGATCGCGATCACCCTGTGCCTGCGCGATGGCGAGACGCCGGTCCCCTGGCCGAGCGATTTCCGGTTGCGGCCCGAGGCGCTCGACGGCGGCGCGGGACGCGGTGTGACCTGGACTACCCGCAATGGCCGGCGCAGCGTCGACGTCGACCTGCCCGGCCGCTACTGCTTCGAGATGCCCGCGATCGCCGGCTACGAGGCCATCCCGCCGCAGGTCGTCGAGGTGCTCGCCGGCCAGCGCACGCTCGAGCACGTGGTCCAGCTCGTGCGCCAGCCCTGACCGTCGGTTCCGCTCACTACTTCGCGAGCCGCGCGAGGCCGGGGTGGTCCGGCGCGAGGCGCGTCGCACGGAAGAGACCGGTCGACGCCATTCCGCCGGGTCCGCCGCGCCCCCCGGGCCCGCGCCCGCCGGGAGGACCAGCGCCGGGCGGACCGCCGCCAGGCGGATCGCCGGCGGGGGGACCCGGCCGGTCCGGCAGGTCGCCCACGCGGCGCTCGCGAGGCTCGCCGCGCCCCTCCGGCGCGCCGCGGCCCTCGCGCTCCTCGCCGCCGAACGGGTTCACGTAGTCCCAGACCACCTCGCCCGCGCGCGTTACCTCGAAGATGCGCCCTTCCGAGCCCGAGCAGATCAGCGTGTTGCCGTTCGGCAGGCGCTCGGCGCCCGAGATGAACGAGGAGAAGAACGTCTTCGGGTCCGGCGCGGTGTACGACCACGCCGGCTCCGCGGGCTCGAAGGCGGCGCCGGGCGCGCGCACGAAGCCCGACTCGGGGTCGAAGGGCAGGCGGATCTCGTCGACGCTGGAGAACGGCCCTCCGGGCCGCCCCTCGCCGTTGTTGAAGACGGTGATCCCAAGGTGCGCGGGGGCGCCGCCCAGGATCCAGCGCGCGTCGTGCTGCCGGAAGAGCCGGCGCTCGCCAGGCGCGCCGTAGTTCCTGGGGTTGCCCCAGCGGTACAGGAGGTCGCCGCCGCGGCCGAAGTCGCCGCCCTCGCTCGCCGCCGCCTCGGCGGTCGTGGTCGAGTGGTCGAGGACCCAGACCTCGCTCATCGTGGGCACGCTGAGGACGATGAGGTCGAGCCCGGGGTGGTAGTCGATCGAGTTCGTGTGCATCCAGTCGGAGCGCGGGCGCCGGTCGCGGCCGCGATCCCCCTCTTCCTCTCCTTCCTCCTCCTCGTCGTCGCCCGTGTAGCCGAGCGCCGCCATCTCCGCGGCGATCTCGGCCTCGCGCCGGCGCTGCTCCTCGGAGAGCGGCGGCTCGCGGCGGTGGTCGGCGTTGACGTCGACGCGCTCGGGGCGCAAGGGGACGTCGCCGTAGCCGGCGGCTTCGGGGTCGTGGTCCTGGATCAGGTGGTCGGCCGCGTGCCACTCCCACACCACCTCCGCGCCGTCGGGCGGAACGGGCCGGATCTCGCGGACGAAGTCCGGCCAGAGGCCCGCCTCGGCCGTCTGCTCGGGGTCGCGGCCCAGCGCGATCGCGTCCTCGCGCGGCACGAGCTCCCAGGCGAGGACCAGCACGTTGCCGTTCGGCAGCGGCTGGATGTCGTGGTGCTGCATCCATTCCTCGTCCGAGCAGAGGTAGTCCCAGAGCACCGTCCCGTCCCAGTCGACGAGCTGGATGCGCCCGCCCTGGCCCCCGCCGGAGAACACCGGATTGTCCTCCCGGCAGCAGCGCAGGAGCGTCCCGTCGTCCATCAGGTAGACCGAGTTGCCGGGCGTGTGATCGCTCTTCCACTCGTGGACCGCCTCGCCGTCCATGTCGACGAGGTAGGTCGAGGTCGAGCGCAGCGGGCAGAAGAGCGTGTAGCCCTCGAAGGCTCCGGCGGCGCGCAGGCGCAGCCCGACCTGGGGCTGCGGATCGGGTGTGGGCGAGTCCTGCGCGGCGAGCGGGGCGGCGACGCAGAACGCGAGGAGGGCGGCGTGCTTCAAGTGGCTCATAGGGCGAAGTGGATCTCGTAGCCGTCGGAGCTGTCGAAGTGGAACGGCGGCTCCGTCGGGTCGCGGAACCAGCACTGGAAGTAGCCGAGCGTCACGGGGGCGATGTCGAGCCCGGGCAGGATCGTGGCCTCGGCGCGGTTGCCGCGCGCGCGGCCGGGCGGCAGCGTGCGCGTGAGCCCGCCGGCGACGCAGCGCAAGCCGTTCCCGAACGGGACCTCTGTCGGGAAGGGTCCGTACACAAACAGGAACACCGCGTCCGGAACGGGCTCGGCCGCGAGGACGAGGTCGTCGGCGGCGATCGAGTGGCTGCCCGTCGCGGACATGCGCGCGGGGGCGCCGGTCGAGCTCGGATTCGAGGTGCAGTAGTTGGCCCCCGGCTCCGTCGAGATGCTGCCCCGCACGACCAGGTCGTAGCTGTTGCACGTGATCGGCGACTGTGGCGAGATCGTGATCTGCAGAAAGACGCGCGCGTCGGCGCCGGTCGAGTTCGTGAACGTGACACGCTCGTCGTCGGTCCGCGACGTGCTCGAGTCGATCGGAGCGCCGTCGCACGCGGCGTAGAGCGCGAGGTCGACGTCGCCCTCCGCGTGCGTGAAGAGCGCTTCGAGCGTGAGCGTGTCGCCCGGCGCCACGTCGAACTTGAACCAGTCCTCGTCGCCGACGTCGGCGTAGAGCGCGTAGCGCCCGTCGATCAGCACGAGCGCCGGGTCGCACGCGTCCGAGTTGTCGTCGAAGCCGTCGTCGTGCTCGCCGGGGCAGGGGTCGGGCGCGATCTCGAAGCTGCCGGCATCGCGGCCAGCGCCCGAGCCGATGCGGATCCGGAAGCGGTCGCCGGCCGCGGCGCTCCAGGGGATCCGGCTCTGGCGGCCGCAGTAGTCGTCGCTGCACCAAAGCTCGCCGCCTCCCGCCGGGCAGGCTGCCGCGGCGTCGTACAGCGCGATGCGCGTGTCGAGCGCGGTCCCGCCGCAGGTGTACGCCAGGTAGTGGCCGTCCGCGGGGGCCGCCCACAGGAACCAGACGTCGTTCTCGATGCCGCCGCAGCCGTCGCTCGGACCCCCGTCCGTCGCGGCGGCGAAGAGGTCGAACGCGACGGTCCCGAGGAGCGACCCGAGGTCCTGCGCGGCCGCGCAGTCGTCCGCGCCCTGTGCGGCAACGGCGCTCGCGAGCACGAGCGCTGCGATGGGGGTCGTCGTGAAAGGCGTCATCCGAGCCCGCTCTCGGCGTTCATTATGGCGCCGCCGCCCGCTTTCGTGATGCGGGCCGGGCGCTCGTCAGCGCGCGGCCCACGACGGCGCCGGCGTGCTGATCGGGTCGGGCAGCACGCGGATCCCGCGCACGGGGGGCTCCTCGCCGATCTCGAGCGTCACGGCGTAGTCGCCGACGTCCACACCGCCCTGGCCGCCCGAGAAGCCCCGCGGGAAGCCGCCGCCCCCGCGCGCTCCGCTCCCGCGCTGCGCGCGCAGGTCCCAGCGCACGAGATGGAGGCCAGCCTGCGCCGGTCCCTCGAGCGAGCGCAGCGTCTGGCCGAGCGCGTCGCGCACGGCCAGCGTGACGGGCGCCTCGAGGTCCTCGGGGAGGTAGTAGTAGAGCGCCGCGCCGCGCGCGGGGTTCGCGCCGAAGAAGTGGCCGGCACCGCTCGGCTCGCCCCCGGGCGGCGAGCTCCAGCGGTGCGCCGGCTGGACTGGGAAGAGGTAGGGCCCGCCGGCCAGCACCTCGGTGTCGAGCGCTTGCAGCGGCGCGATGTCGGCGATCCAGATCCCGCGGCCGTGCGTCGCCGCCACGAGGTCGGACTCGCGCGGGTGGATCACGAGGTCGTGCACCGGGACCGTGGGCAGGCCGCTCGTGAACTCCGTCCAGTGGGCGCCCGCGTCGACCGAGGCGAAGCACCCGGACTCGGTGCCGACGAAGAGCAGCGCGGGGTTCACGGGATCGACGGCGATCGTGCGCACGGGGCCGGGCAGCCCCGCGGACAGGGGCTCCCACCTGTCGCCGGCGTCGTGGCTGACGAAGACGTACGGCGCGAAGACGTCGGAGCGGTGGCCGTCGAGCGTCACGTACACCGTGCGCCCGGCGTGCGGCGAGGGCTCGATGTCGCTGACGTAGAGCGGCCGGTCGACGCCGGGCAGGGACTCCGAGACGCTCTGCCACTCGCGCCCGCCGTCCAGGCTGCGCCAGAGCGCGCCGTCGTCCGTCCCGACGAAGAGCAGGTCCTCGTCGAGCGCGGACTGCGCGAGCGCGGTCGCGCTGCCGTTCTCCGTGCGCGTGATCTCGGGGCTGATCTCGAGCGACGACGCGCCGCCGTCGATGGAGCGCAGCACGACGTTGCCCGCGTAGTAGAGGATCTGCGGGTTGTGCGGCGAGAGGAGGAACGGCGTGTTCCAGTTGAAGCGGTACCCGCGGCCGCCGCCGGGGCGCGTCACGCGCAGGCTCTCGCCGGTGCGCACGTCGAGGCGCACGATGGCGCCGTTCTGGCTCTCGCTGTAGACGAGGTCCGGGTTCGTCGGATCGACCGCGCAATGGAAGCCGTCGCCGCCGTTGATCTTGATCCAGTCGCCGTCGGCGATGCCGCGCTCGCGCGTCGCGCTCGGCCCGCCCCAGCTCCCGTTGTCCTGCAGGCCGCCGTACACCCGGTAGGGCGTGCGCAGGTCGACGGCGACGTTGTAGAACTGCGCGATGGGGAGCACGTCGACGTGCCCCCACGTCGTCGCGTCGTCCCAGGTCACGTAGAGCCCGCCGTCGTTGCCGAGGAGCACGTGCTCGGGCTCGCGCGGATCGATCCACATGGCGTGGTGGTCGGGGTGGACCTCGCGGCCGATCTCCGTGAACGTCTTCCCGCCGTCGACCGAGCGGTGGAGCGCGATGCCGAGCACGTAGATGCGCGCCTGGTCGGTCGGATCGACGCGGATCTGGCTGTAGTAGAACGGCCGCGGGTCGAGGCTGTTGACGCGCTGCCACGTTGTGCCGCGGTCGTCGGAGCGGAAGACGCCGCCGGTCTCGAAGCCGTCCTCGCCCTGCTCGTCCTGGGCGTTGGCGACCTGCCCGCCCTGCGAGCCGGCGAAGCTGCGCGCGCGCGAGCGCATGAGACGGCCGAGCAGGGCCAGGGTGGCCGTCAGCTCCTCGCCCTCGCGCGCGAACACGACCTCGGCCTGGTCGCCCGGCGCGTACGCGGCGAGGGCCGCGACCAGCGCCGCGCGGCCGCCGACGTCGGTCGAGTCGACGCGCGTGATCCGGTCCCCGGCCTGGAGCCCCGCCTGCGCTGCCGACTCGCCCTCGGTCACCGACTCGACGAGGAAGCCGCCCTCGTCGGCGTCGCGCCCGAAGATGCCCAGCGAGACCCGGTCCTCGGAGCGCGGGGGCGCGCCGCGCTCGCCCGTGCGCTCGGTCTCGACGATCGCGAAGACCACGCGCGGGTCGGCGCCGTACAGGTCGAGCCCGATGCGCCCGATGTTCACGGTCGGCAGGCCCGCGGCGAGCCGCTGCCACGAGTCGCCGCCGTCGAGCGAGCGCCACAGGCCCGAGCCCGGCCCCGTGCGCACCGCCGGGTCGTTCGAATCGAACTCGTCGCGCCGGCGCTCGTAGGCGGCGGCGTAGACGATCTCCGGCGCGCCCGGGTCGATGAGCACGTCGATGCAGCCGGTGCGCTCGTCGACGAAGAGCACCTTCTCCCAGCTCGCGCCGCCGTCGCGCGTGCGGAAGAGGCCGCGCTCGGCGCTCGGCCCCCAGGTGCTGCCCAGCGCGGCGACCAAGACGGTCCGCGGGTCCGTGGGGTGGATGGCGATGCCGCCGACGTGGCGCGTCGCCTCCAGCCCGCAGTGCGTCCACGTCTCGCCGCCGTCCTCGGAGCGGTACACGCCGTCGCCCCAAGACACGGAGTTGCGCGCGTTCGCCTCTCCGGTCCCGACCCACACCGTCGACGGGTCGGACGGCGCGATCGCCACGGCGCCGATCGAGGACGAGCCGCCGTCGTCGAACACCGGAGCGAACGTCGTTCCGTTGTTCGTCGACTTGAACAGTCCCCCCGTCGCCGACGCGACGTAGATCACGCGCGGCCGGTCCGGGTGGACGGCGAGGTCCGTGATGCGGCCGCCCATGTTGGCGGGGCCGACGTGGCGCCACTCGAGCTCCTCGACGTGGGCTTCGGTGAGGAGGGGCGGCGCGTCCTCGGACGCGCCCGTGAGAGCGGACAGGGCGAGGAGGGCGATGGGGACGGTCACGGAGAACCTCCGAAGGAGCGTGCGGACACGGGGGAGGCGCCGCCTCGGCGCTCCCCCGCACCCCTGGATTCTCGCACGGGAGCGCCAGCCCGCGTCATTCACGAGGCGTTGGGTCGACCTCGAACAGGTCGCCCTGGTCGGCGAAAGAGCGAAGTCGCGAGCTGGCGAGCAGATGCGGCGTCCGGCGTGAAGGCTCGTGAATGACGCGGGCTGGGATCAGATCTCGAACTTGGCCAGCGCTTCCGCGGGCACCTCGAGCTCGGTCGCGCCGACCTTCTCGATGGCGATCGTCTGGATCGTCGTGCGCTCGAAGCTGCGCTCGCCGAAGGAGCCGGAGCGCGTCACCTCGAACCGGATCGTCGAGATCGCGCCGGCGGCGAGCTCGATCGCGAACTTGCCCGTGGTCTCGATCTCCGGTCCGCCGCCGCCCCCGCGTCCTCCGCGGAAGAAGCGCGACGCTCCGCCGAGGCCCTCGGCGCCCTCCTTGGTCAGCTTGCCGGTGAAGACCAGCTTGCCGTCCTGCTCCTTCTTCTCGACGCCCTCGACCTTGCCCTCGAGGTCCTTCAGCATCTGGTGCGGGGGGCTGGCCGCCATCGCGGTGAAGAGCGCGCGCCGGGAGCTGAACCCGCCGCGGTCGCCGCCCCCCTCGGGACGCTCGCCAGCGCCGCGCTCGCCTCCACCGCGGCCCTCGCCGCCGCCAGCGCCGCCGCCCTCGCCGCGCTCGCCGCCACCGCCGCGTTCACCACGGCCGAAGCCCGTGAACTCGAAGACTTCCCACTCGCCCTCGGCGTTCTTGTACACGACCTGCTCGCCTTCCTTGTACGCCTGGACCTCGCCGATCGCGAGCTGCATCGGGAGCCCCTTCTTCCAGGCGCCCTTGGTCGGGGGCTGCTCTCCGCCCCCGAAGCCGCCGCCGCGGCCGCCGCCTCCTTCGTCGCCGCTCTCGGTCTCGGTCTCGGAGGTGAAGGCGTAGCTCTCCGCCTCGACGAGCTCGTTCACGAAGCCGGTCAGTGCCTTGGCGGCCTCGCTCGCGGGAGCGGCCGCCTGGTTGCTCGCGTTCGCGTCGCCGGCATCTTGCACGGCGCCGACGGCGAGCAGGGTGCTCGCGACCAGGGTCAGCATGATGGTCTCCTTCGTATCCCTTGCTGGGGGTGCGCACGAGCGTCCGCTCGCGGAGCGCTCGGCGTGGCGCAACCGCCACGCGGCGAGACGACATGGTAGTGCGGGGCACCTCGGCCCGCCGGCCTTTCCTCCCTGCCCCTCTTTCTTACGGGCGCGACCCCCATCGCGCGTGGCCAAGGCCCGGCGCGGCTGCGAGAATCCGAGCATGGCATCGAAGCTGCATCCGCGCGCCCGCGGGACCCTGGTGGCGGCGGGCGCCGCGCTGCTCCTCTCGACCGCGGTGCCCTCGAGCGCGGCCCCGCCCGCCCTCGCGCGGAGCGGCGCCCGGACCGCCGACGAGCTCGCGGACCTGGCGCGCTTCCAGGAGCGCATCGACGCGGTCCTCGCTCGCGCGCTCCCGGCGACCGTCGGCGTGCGCGTCGGACGGACGAGCGGCAGCGGCGTGATCGTGTCCGCCGACGGCCTCGTGCTCTCCGCCGCGCACGTCGCCGGCGCCGCCGGGAGGCCGGCGACCGTCGTGCTCCAAGACGGCACCGAGCTCGCGGCGCAGACGCTCGGCGTGAGCCACGCGCGCGACGGCGCCATGCTGCGCATCCGGGACGCCGCGGAGCTGCCGCACGTGTCCGTACCCGGACCGCACGCCTCGCAGGTCGGCGAGTGGTGCCTGTCGATCGGCCATCCCGGCGGGTACGAGGACGCGCGGCCGCCCGTCCCGCGCCTCGGACGGATCCTCGACCTGCGCGGGCCCTTCTTGCAGACCGACTGTCCGATCATCAGCGGCGACTCGGGCGGGCCGCTGTTCGACCTCGACGGGCGCCTCGTCGGCATCCACAGCCGCATCGAGGGCGATGTCGCCGTCAACTACCACGTTCCGATGAGCGCGTTCCGGCTCGGCTGGCGGCGCATGCTCGCGGGCGAGGAGTGGTCGCGCGGCGAGGCCGGGCTCGGCGTGCTCATCACCGGCGCGGACCCCGGCGCGCGCATCGAGCTCGTCGCCGACGGGTTGCCGGCGCACGCGGCCGGGCTGCGCGAGGGCGACGTCGTGCGGGTCCTGAACGGCGAGGCCGTGCGCGGTCGGGACGACCTCGTCCGCTACCTCGGCGACTTCATGCCCGGGGACGAGGTCGAGCTGGAGCTCGTCCGCGACGAGCTTGCTTTCCGCGTGCGCGTGACCCTGGCGAGGCTCCCCGTGGAGGAGGAGCGGTGAGCGGGCCGATCGGAGCTCGCGCGGCTCTCGCCGCGTTCGTCGCTCCCCTTGCGCCCATCCCGCCTCTCCCGCCCGTCCCGCCTATCTCGCCTGTCATCGGCCTCCCGTCTCCGGCGCTCTGCGCGCACGAAGAGAGCCTCGAGCGCAACGCGCCCGCGGTGCTCGAGGCGTTCGAGCCGTGGACGCGCGGCGCGGCGTCCAGCGTCGCCGAGGTCCTGGTCGGCGCGCGCCAGGTGGCGCTGGCGACCGTGGTCGCGGCCGAGGGCCTGCTCGTCTCGAAGGCGAGCGAGCTCGGCGACGAGGGCTGCGTCTGCCGCTTCGCGGACGGCCGGCTCCTCGCCGCGCGCATCGTCGCGCGCGACCCGAACTTCGACGTCGCCCTGCTGCGGGTCGAGGCGAGCGACCTGCGGCCCGCGCCGTGGAGCGCGCTGGCAGTCACTCCCGGCCGGCTGGTCGTCAGCGCGGGTCCGGGCGGCGCGCCGCGGGCCCTGGGGATCGTCGGCGTCGCCCCGGCGCGCGTCACCGGCGGGCGAGCGCGCCTGGGCGTCGTCCTCGCGTTCGACGTGCAGGGCGCGGTCGTCGCCCAGGTGCGCCCCGGCACGCCGGCTGCCCTCGCGGGCCTCTGCGCGGGCGACCGGCTCGTTTCGATCGACGGCGCGGAGGTGTCGAGCCGAGGGGAGGCCGTGCGCCGTATCCACGCCCGCGAGGGCGGCGAGACGCTCGACCTCGTCGTCGAGCGCGGCGGCCGCACGCTCTCGCTCGCGCCGGTCCTCGCCGCGCGCGCGCCCGCGCCCGCCCGCTCGTCGTGGATGGAGGGCGAGCAGAGCGAGCTGCGCGCCGGGTTCCCCTCGGTCCTGCAGCACGACACCGTCCTCGATCCGAGGGACTGTGGGGGTCCGCTCCTCGGCCCCGGCGGCGCCGCCGTCGGGTTGAACATCGCCCGCGCGGGCCGCGTGACGACCTACGCGATCCCGGCCGCGGAGGTCGTGGCGCTCGTCGAGCGCCTGCGCGAGCGCGCGGAACCGGCGGAGGACGGCTAGGGCCGCCGGCCTACTCCTCGCGGCGCGGGACCACCACCTCCTCCGGCATCCCCGGAGCCCCGTGCATCACCATCGCGGTGACCGCGCCGCCCTCGTCGAGCTCGAAGGAGAGGTACATCTCCGTCGTCGGGAAGTAGAAGCGGCCCTCCTCGTCGGGCTCGGCGAGCGCCATCGAGCTCATCCCGGTGATGCCGAGCGCGAGCTCGCCGTCCTCGACCTCGATCGCGTAGGCGTACTCGGCGAGCGGCCCCTCGTCGGTCTGGTACTTGCCGAGGTAGGCCGCGTAAAGCTCGCGCAGGCGGCGCGCGTCGGCCGCGATCTCCTCGGGCGTGCGCAGCAGCTTCAGGACGGCGGGCGAGCGGGCGAACGCGCCCTCGGCGACGGCATCCCAGGTCGCTTCCTCGATCTCGAAAACCTCCTCCTCGCCCGTGTCGGGCACGAGGAAGGTGACGCGCGCCGGCATCCGGACTCCGCCGAAGTCGCGGTAGTCGGCCTCGATGACCATCGCCTCGGCGTCCGCCGCGCGCCCCGCGCGCAGACCCGTCTCGACGTCGAAGTACACCTTGCGGCGCGACCCGGCCTCCGTCGTCACCTCGACCACCCAGGCGTCGCGGCCGCCGAAGCGCTCGCGGCCGAGCGTCCGCATCGTCGCATAGGCCGCCTTCCAGTCGGCGGCCGCGTGGAAGGCGCGCGTCTCGCGCAGCTCGCGCAGCGCGTCGCCCTCGTACAGGTGGTTGCCGTAGAACGGGTCGAGCTGCCAGCCGATCTCGCCGTCGTAGCAGCGCTCGACGTCGCCGAGCTCGCCGAGGTCGTAGGCGAGCTTCCAGCGTCCCGGCGCCTCCCAGTCGATCGTGAAACGGCAGCGCGTGATGCCGGCGGCCGCGTTCTCGAACGAGCCCGCGAGGCGCACCGACTTCCGTCCGCGCAGCGCGTCCGCGCCGATGCCCGCCGCGTGCGCCGCGAACAGCGCCTCGGCGGCGGGCAGCTCGCCGGGCGCCTCCTCCGGCGCTGCGGCACCGGCGGCCGCTTCGGCGATCGGCCGGGCCGCGGGAGCCGGCGCGGCGCGGTGGTCGAGGCAGACGAGATCGCCCAGGCTGCTGCGGCAGTAGATCAGGCCGCCGAGCAGCACGGGCGTCGTCCAGAAGACGCCGCCGTCGAGGACCTTCTTGCGCGAGAGCTCGCGGAACTCCTCGGGCGTGGCCTCGGCGACGATCAGCTCGCCGCGCGAGGTGATCACGACGAGCCGGCCGCCCGCGACGGCGACCGCGCCCATCCCCAGCCCGCGCACGCGCCACTTCTCCGTGCCGTCCTCGAAGGAGATGCACTTCAGCAGCGCCTCGTCGAAGCCGTAGACGTACCCCTGCCAGAGCGTGCAGCCGCTGACCTTGTTGCGCATGCTGCGCGACGCCCAGACGACCGTCGGCTCCGGCGCGCCGCCGAGCTCGACGAGCGCCGCGCCCGCGTCGTACGCGGCGCTGACGAACACGCGGTTCCCGCGCACGATCGGCGAGCCCGCGTTCACCGTCCCGGCCTTGCCCTGGAACGGGTGGCGGTGGAGCTCCTTCCCGGTCTCGGCGTCGAGGACGAGCAGGCCCGGGCCCGAGAACACGGCCAAGCAATCGCGCTCGCCGAGGCGCATCGGGACGGGCGTCGCGTAGCCGCCCTCGCCCTGGGGCTCGGTCCGCCAGCGCAGCGTGCCGCCGTCGTCCTTCTCGACGGCCACGATCGTCCCGCCCAGCGCGAGGACGAGCTGCGCCCCGTGCACCGTCTCATGCACCGTCTCATGCACCAGGGGCGAGGCGGCGAAGCCGTACATGGAGGGCGCGAGCTCGAGCTCCTTGGCGTAGTCGTGCTGCCAGAGCACGGCTCCCGTGCTCGCGTCGAGGCACAGGCCCAGGCCCTGCCGCGACAGGACGTACACGAGCCCGCCGTGCAGCGTGGGCGTCGTCAGCGACCCGCCGCCGTGGAAGTTCGCCATGGTCTCGGCCGCGTAGGTGTGGCGCCAGAGCTCCTCGCCCGAGACGGCATCGAGGCACACGACGCTGTCGGTCCCGGCCTCGGGGTCGTGGCCGATCGTGTACAGCCGGTCCTTCGCGAGCGTCACGTTCGAGTAGCCCAGGCCGACGTTCCTCCGCCACAACGGCTCGCTCGCACCGATCGGCGACCAGTCGGTCTCGAGCGAGACGCCATCGTGGTTCGGGCCGCGCCGGCACGGCCACGCGGGCGCCTCGCCCGCTTGCGGGAAGGGCCCGATGGACCCGATGGAACCGGCGGCGAGCGTCGCGACGAGCGAGAGCGGGAGCATCGTCATCCTCCGAGGGGGTCTGTCCGAGACGACCCGGCAGCGTAGCTCCCCGTGGCAGGGAGCGCAGGTCCGGTGCGGGGAAACTCCCGGTAACGTGTGCGGCGATGCCCCCGCCCCCCGGCTCCTTCTTCGCCACCTGCGCGCGCGGCCTCGAGCCCGTGCTGCACGCGGAGGTCCGCACGCTGCGCCTCGCCAAGGTCGAGCGCCAGGTCGGAGGGGTGTACTTCGAGGGCACGCTGCGCGACGCCTGGCGGGCGAACCTGTGGCTGCGCACCGCGGGCCGCGTGCTGATGCGCGTCGCGCGCTTCGAGTGCGCGGGCGAGCGCGAGCTCTACGCCGGCGTGCGGGAGATCGACTGGAGCCGCTTCCTCGCTCCGCGGGGCCGGCTGATCGTCGACGCCCACTCGAAGGAGTCGCGGCTGGACCACACGCGCTTCGTCGAGCAGCGCGTCAAGGACGCCGTCGTCGACCAGTTCCGCGAGCGCGCCGGGTCGCGGCCGAGCGTCGGCCGCGAGGACGCGGACCTGGGCGTCTACGTCCACCTCTTCCGCGATCGCTGCACGCTGCTCGTCGACACCTCGGGCCACTCGCTGCACAAGCGCGGCTGGCGCCGCGATCAGGGGCGCGCGCCGCTCGCCGAGACGCTCGCCGCGGGGATCGTGCAGATGTCGGGATGGGACGCGCGCTCGCCGCTCCTCGACCCGTTCTGCGGCTCCGGCACGCTCGTCGTCGAGGCCGCGCTCCTCGCCGCGCGCGCCGCGCCGGGCCTCTTCGCCGAGGGCTTCGGTTTCGAGCGCTGGCGCGGACACGACCCGCGCGGCTGGGAGCGCGAGAAGGCCCGGGCCCGCGAGGCGCGCGCGCGGCCCGCCAAGCTCGTCCTGCGCGGCTCGGACGTGGACCCCGAGCGCATCGCCGGAGCGCGCGCCAACGCGCAGGCCGCCGGGGTCGCGGAGCTGGTCGACTTCGAGGTCCTCGAGGCGACGCGGATCGCCCCGCGCCGCGGCTGGAACGCGTGGATCGTGAGCAACCTGCCGTACGGCGAGCGCCTGGGTCGCACGGCGGATCTCGCGGCTCTCTACCGCAGCTTCGGCGCGCTCTTGCGCGAGCGCTGCGCCGGGTACCGGGTGGCGCTCCTGTGCGCCGACGCGCTCCGCGACGAGCTCGGCCTCGCCGCGCCGCAGGTCGTGGAGCTCGAGAACGGCGGGCTCGACTGCCGCCTGGTCCGCTGCACGCTCGGGGCGTAGTCGGCGACCTCAGCGCATGGCACGCGCGTTGCTTCTCTTACGGGAGAGCGGCGGACCGGCAAACGGAGGCCGGCGACCGGCCGGACCGCGCATCGAGCGCGGAGCAACCTTGCGCACCGAGCGCATCACCCGTTGGAGAACACCCATGAAGGAAAAGGAAGACAAGAGCAAGATGGCCAAGGAAACGAGCAAGCCGTCCCCGATGGGCGGCGCCCCCAAGCCCGGGGGCCCCGGGGGGGCCAAGCCGGCCGAGACGAAGCCGAAGGCGCCGCCCGCCAAGCCCAAGCGCTGAACCGGTAGCGCGCTTCCTTCGGATCGCGGGTTCGGAGGTCGGCTTCCGACCGACGCCGCTATAGTGCGCCGCTCACCGCGCTCGCAGTTCGAGTCAGGCCAGGGCGGGTGTCGGCGCGCATGACGGCAAGGCTCGCTTCGAGGAACAGGCTCCCTGGGCGCATCGTTCGGAGGACGATGCGCCTTTCCGTACTGGACGCGATGGCCTACGCGTTCATGGTCGGGATGGGCGAGGTGTACTTCCTCGCCGACGCGATCCGGCTGGGGGCCTCGCCCTTCCAGCAGGGGCTCGTCGTGACCCTGCCCCTTTTCATGGGCGCCGCCGGGCCCCTGCTCGCCCTGCGGCTGCTCGCGCGCGCGAAGGCGCGCAAGCCCATCGTCGTCGCCGCGGCCCTCGGTCAGGCGGGGATCCTGGCGCTCCTGGCCGCCGGCGACGCACGGCGCGCGCTCGATCCGACGACGCTGATCGGCGCCGTCTGCCTCTACCAGATCTGCGGGCAGGCCGCGGGGACCACCTGGAGTTCGTGGTTCGGCGATCTCGTCCCGAGCCAGGTTCGCGGGCGGTACTTCTCGCGCCGCAACCGCGCAGCGCACCTCGCGACGTGCGTCGGGCTGCTCGCGGGCGGCCTCTTCCTGCACCGCCTGGAGCCGGGACGGGCGGCGGAGGCCCTGGCGGAGAGCGGTCTCGGCTTCGCGGTCCTCTTCGGCGTGGCCGCGGTCGCGCGCCTGGTCTCGGTGAGCCTCCTGGCTGCGTCCGCCGAGCCGCGCTTTCGCGGGATCTCCGACCGCGTGCGCGTCGTGCGCTACTTCGCGGGCAACCGCGGGAGCCGGGCGTGGCAACTGATCGTGATGATCGCGGTCCTGCAGTACTCGGTCTACATCGCCTCGCCGTTCTTCCAGCCCTTCATGCTGGAGACGCTGCGCTTCACCTACCTGCAGTACATGCTCGCGAGCATGACCGTGATCGCCCTGAAGATCGCGTTCCTCCCCGCCTGGGGAGCGCTGATCGATCAGCACGGCGCCCGCTCGCTGTGCGCCCTGTCCGCGCTGCTGCTGGCCCTGGTTCCCCTGCCCTGGCTCTGGGCGGACGGCCTCGGGTGGGTCCTCGTGGCCCAGGGCTTCTCGGGCTTCTCCTGGGCGGGCTTCGAGGTCTCGCAGTTCGCGCTGATGCTCGAGACGAGCTACCGCAGCACGCGGGTCCACGTGTTCGCCGCCCAGAGCGTCGCCAACGGGCTCGCGCAGCTCCTCGGGAGCCTCACCGGAGCGCTGCTCGCGAAGTGGCTGGTCGCGATGCAGGCCGTCTTCGCGGTGAGCCTCGTCGCGCGGCTGCTCGTCGCCGTCTCCCTGCCGCGGCTCCTCCCGGCGCACGAGGGCAGGCCCGCGGTCCGGCGCCGCGACCTGCTCCTGCGCGTGATCGGGATCCGTCCCAGCGGCGGCGTCGTGCACCGGCCGCTCGCCGCCGCCGAGCTCCCCGCTCCGGCGGTCGACGACGAGGCGCCGGAGGGCCTCGACCGGTAGCGCGAAAGGGCCCCGCGGGCGAGCTTCGCCCGCGGGGCCGAGGAGAGATCGCCGGCCAGGGGGTCATTCGACCCAGTAGTCCAGCACCTCGAACTGCCGGCTCGTCGCGACGCCGACGCTGGCCGAGACGCTGACCGAGACGGTCCTCTCGCTCGCGCTCGAGCTCGAGTCGGTGTTGCCGAAGGCGGTGCGGCAGGCGTCCACGTTCTGGCCGATGCCCTGCGCGCACGGCGAGCTCGTGGTCTGGCCGAAGTGCCCGAAGCCGCCGTCCTAGAACGCTTCGTCGGGGATCCGGACTCGTCGACCAGCGTCCACGGAGCGGCGTCGAGGAAGTCCTCGAGGACGAACATGTTCGCCTGGACCTCGTCGCGACCGTCGCCGTCGCCGTCGACGTCGAGCGCGTTCAGGTGGATCAGCCGCGTACGCGGGTCGTCCGGGCTGGCGCAATCGCCGTAGGACTGCTCCAGGTAGCCGCCGCCGTCGGCGCGCGCCGGTTCGCGGAAGCCGAGGAGCTCTTGCGCGAGGCGCTCGAGATCCGCCGCGCGAAGCTCGTCGCCGGCCACCGCGACACGGCCCTCGCGGAGGGCTACCTGGCCCGCAGCCTCGCCGGGCTCGAGCGCTTCGCCGAAGCCGAGGCCCTGTATCGCTCGGCGATCGAGGCGTACGAAGCGACGCTGGGCGCCGGCCATCCGACGACGCGCGACGTGCGCGGGGACCTCGCGTCGATGTACGAGGCCTGGGGGAAGCCCGACGAGGCCCGGCGCGCGCGGGAAGCCCGGGCGAGTCGAGGCCGCCTACCGCGGCTTCCACCCGCCCGTCTCGGGGTCGTACCCCATGTCGTGGAACCTGTCGGGCTGGGAATCCGCGCGCCGGGGCGGGATCTGCGCCGCCAGCTCCTGGATCCGCTCCGCGTGCACCGGCTTGCGCGCCAGGTTGTACCACTCGTTCGGGTCCCAGGTGTGATCGTAGAGCTCGCGCGAGCCGTCGGCGTACTGGATGAGACGCCAGCGCTCGGTGCGTACCGCGTATCCCGCGCGACCGTCGGTGGTGATCGCGCCGTACGCCCACTCCGCGTCCGGATCCTCGAGGAGCGGAACCAGGCTGTGTCCGTCCAGCGCCGGGCTCGCCGGATCCTCGAGCGCGCACAGCTCGGCGAGGGTCGGATACACGTCGATCAGGCTCGCGGGGCGCGCGCAGCGCGTGGCGGTCGTCGTGAGCCCGGGGACCCTCACGATCAGCGGCACGTGCGTCGAGCGTTCCCAGAGCGTGAACTTGCTCCAGTGCTGCTTCTCGCCCAGGTGGTGGCCGTGGTCGCTGACCAGGACGACGATCGTGTCCTTCGCGTTTGGCCCCTCGTCCAGCGCGTCGAGGATGCGCCCCACCTGCGCGTCGCTGAACGATACGCTCGCCAGGTAGGCGCGGATGGCCTCGGCGAAGAGGCCCGAGTCGACCATCTGCTTGTGCGTGCGGGGCTTGTCGATGTGCTCCAACGCGGCCTCGGGGAGGTCCTTGCGGTCGTCGACGGGGACGACGGGCAAGCGCAGCGAGTCGGGCGGGTAGAGGTCGAAGTAGCGCTCGGGGACGAGCCAGGGCAGGTGCGGGCGGAAGATGCCGACCGTCAGGAAGAACGGCTTCTCGTGCTCGCGCGCGAGGAAGTCGCGCGCCCACGACGCGAGCCGATGGTCGGGCATCTCCTCGTCGCCGAAGTCGAGGGCCCGCCAGTCGAAGGCGCGCTCCTTCCAGAGATCGGGGCGATCGGCGCACGCGGCCTGCATGTCGAAGCGCTCGTCCCATTCCTCGGGGTGGTCGAAACCGAAGTCGCCGTGGTAGATCTTGCCGCCACCGGCGATCTCGTACCCGTTGCTTCGAAAGAGGCTCGGGAGCGTCGTGGCGCGCAGGTGCTCGGCGAGCGGCGGCTGGCCGTTCGTGTAGAAGCCCGTCGTCCACGGAGCGAGCCCGGTCAAGAGCGCGATGCGCGAGGGATTGCAGGCGGGCGACGCGCAGTGGGCGTTCGTGAACAGCAGGCCGCTCGCCGCGAGACGGTCGATGTGCGGCGTCTGCGCTCGATCGTCGCCCAGGCAGCCCACCCAGTCGTTGAGGTCGTCGATCAACAGGAGCAAGACGTTGGGTCGCTCACGGACGCCCGCTTCTCGGGCGACGCCGGCGTCGCGGACCTCACGGGCGTCGCCGCATGCGAAGCACAGCGCCGCCACCGCCGCGAGCGGCGCGCGGAACCGGCGCCGCGCCGACGCCGGAGCCCACCTCGCCGGCATCCCTACCAGCGCCAGCCGCGGCTCGCGGCGGTCTCGATCCGCGCCCGGGCGGCCAGGACTTCCTGGTTGCCGGGATCGAGCGCCAGCGCCTTGTTGACCTCCTTCAAGGCCTGCTGGTAGCTCGTGCTCGCGGTGTAGAAGCTCGCCAGGTGCAGCTGGGCCTCGACCATGTGGTCCTTGACGATCTTGCGGTAGCCGTCGAAGAGCTCGGAGAGCTCGGTGCTCGGGTCGTCCTTGGCGAGCTTCTTCTGGACCTTGTCGAGCTCCTTGAGGGCGCCCTCGCCGTCCTTGTAGGCGCTCGCCAGGGTGCTCTTGGACTTGCTGCCGCTGTCGGACGTCAGCGCCGTCTCGATCTTCTCGAGCATGTTGTCGTAGTGGCGCTTGCCCGTCTTGAGGTCGGTCTCGAGGATGTTCTTGTACTGGTCCTCGTACTCGTCGTCCTGGGCCGCGTGCGTCTTGGCGTAGTGCTCGGCGAGCAGCCGCTGGGCTTCCTTGGCCTCCGGCTCGTCGGGCAGCTTCGTGACCAACGTCGACAGCCACTTCTCCGTCTCCTTGGCGTCGCCCCTGGCCCACGCCTCCTTGGCGTTGCGGACGCAGAACTCGGCCGCCCTGCGCTTCAGGGTCACCACCTGCTCGTCGACCTGCGCCTGGACCTTCGGATCCTTGTCCACGGCGTCGTGATAGTGGCGCGCGGCGTGCGCGAAGAGCTCGATGTCGCGCGCGAAGTTGCCGATCCGGATCAGCGTCTCGGCGTCGGCGTCTTTCGCCCTTGAGTTGGCGACGCGGTAGGCTGAGCGCGGGTCGAGCTCGTCGACGTGGATCGTGCGCGTCTGCCCCGACTCGTCGACCCAGGCGACGAGCTTGGTCGTCTCGTCGTACCCCTTGGCGGTGCCGACCAGCCACTGGCCGCTCTTGAGCTGGACGCGCTCCTCGGCCGGCGCGGCGGCCAGCGCGGCCCCCGCGAGCGCGAGCAGGGTGAGTTTCTGGAGTGCGCTGCGCATCGGAACCTACTCCTCGATCTCCAGGGGACCGCAGACGCACTTCGGGTTGTCCGGATTGGTCTTGCCGTCCGCGCAGAGCGGGTGCAGGCATCCGTGGAACGCCGTCTCCGCGTCGCCGCAGGTGCATTCGAATTCGGGCTCCGCCGGCTTGTTCGAACGGCATCCCGCGAGCGCTGCGAGGGTGAGCAGCACCGCGGGCAGGGTCTGGATCGTCTTCATCGGGTCCTCGAAATGGGTCTCTCGGTGGTCCTCGAGCGGCCCGGGATTGTCGATTCCGGATCTTTCTCGCGCAAGAGTCGGGTTGCGACGGCGCTCAAGCACAGTGGGACCGGCCGTCCTCCGCGACCACGCTCATCAGGAGACCACCCATGACCTGGACCTCGAGACTCCCGCTCGGCAGCCGCTCGCGCCCGCTCGCGGCGCTCCTCGCGATCTGCGCCAGCGCCTCGTACGCCCCGTACGCCTTTGGGGGGGACGTGCTCCGAGTCCCGGCGGAGCACCCAACGATCCAGGCGGCCGTCGACGCGGCGCAGCCCGGCGACACCGTCCTCATCGCTCCCGGCGTCCACCGCGGCAGCGGCAACCGCGACGTGCGCTTCCACGGCAAGGACCTCGTCGTGCGCAGCGAGGACGGCGCCCAGAGCTGCGCGATCGACTGCGAGGGCACCCTCGACGTGCCCTACCGCGCGTTCGTGTTCGACTCGGGCGAGACGCGCGCGGCGAAGCTCGTCGGCCTGACGATCACGCGCGGCTCGACGCTGCCCGGCGCGATCGCGGACCCGTTCAACGGCGGCGCGGTCCTGATCCGCGACGCGAGCCCGACGATCGAGGACTGCGTCTTCAGCGGCAACAACGCCGGTTGCTGGGGCGGCGCCGTCTACGTCTCGGGGACCCTCGCCGAGCCCGAGATCCGGCGCTGCATGTTCATCGACAACGTCTCCGCCGACGACGGCGGGGGGTTCTTCTCATGGGCGAACGCCAGGCCGACGATCGTCGACTCCGTCTTCCTGCGCAACCGCGCCGCCGTGCAGGGCGGCGCCATCGCGGATTTCGGCAGCAGGCTCACGCTGGACGGCGTGACGATCGTCGGCAACCAGGCGCCCTTCGGCAGCGGGGTGCGCTCGTTCGGCATGAGCACGATGACGAGTTCGATCGTATGGGGGAACACGGGCGACCTGGACCAGGTCCTGGGGGCCGTCGAGGTGTCGTACAGCGACATCGAGGGCGGCTTCGTCGGAGTCGGCAACATCGATTCCGACCCGTTGTTCCGCGCGGACGGCTATCACCTGAGCCGTTTTTCGCTCTGCATCGACGCGGGCGCCGCACCGGCGGGCGCCAGGGCGCGGCGCGACGTCGACCGGCAGCTCCGGGTGACCGGAGCCCGGATGGACATGGGGGCCGACGAGGCTCCGGGAGCGCTTCCCTCCGTCTCTCCACGCTGACCCCTCGACACCCCGGGCAGCCTCGCACGGCCGGGGTCGGGACCCTCCCGGCCCCGGCCGTTTGCAACGATCCCGCCTCCATGTCGCTGAATCCGGCGGAGAGGCATACCGTCGCTCTCACCCGCTGACACCACCAGGAGACCGAAGATGACCCGCTCGCGAATCCGGCGACTGCTCCCGATCCTGCTCCTTCTCGGCGCCGTCGGCCCGGCGCACGCCGACGACTTGTTCGTCGGCGGTCCGAGCACCCTGATCCAGCGCGCCGACCCGGTCAGCGGCGGGTTCGAGCTCGTCGGGGCCTGCGGGGGGCAGGTCCACTCGATGGTCGCCGACGGCGACGATCTGCTCATCGGCGACCTGACGGGCCGCGTCTACCGCTACGACGCCAGCGTGCCGCTCCTCACCTACCACTTCGATGCCGGGAACGACGCGACGGCGATGGTGATGGACGGCACGTCCGTCCTGATCGGTGGCTCGGACGGAACGGTCTGGCGGCACGACCGCGCCACGGGAGCGGCGCTCGAGACGCTGAACGCCCCCGTGCCGATCGAGGCGATGGTGCGCCTGGGCAGCACGCTGTACGTCGGGAGCTCGTTCGGCGTCGTGCTCAAGACCGACCTCTCCGATGGTCTCTTCGAGTTCTTCGGGACCTGCGGCGGGCCGATCCGCTCGATGGTCCAGCACGCGGGGCACCTCGTGCTCGGGACGGCCGGCGTCGTGTACCGCATCGACCTCGACACCGGCCTCGTCAGCGAGACGTTCGGCATCGGGAACGACGCGACGGCGATGGTCCTGCACGCGGGCGACCTGCTCTCGAGCGGCAGCGACGGCAGCCTCCTGCGCGTCAGCCCGGTCGACGGCACGCCCGCGGGAGCGACGCTCGACGCCGGCCAGGACGTGCAGGCGATGGCGCTGGCGGGCCTCCCAAACCCGGGCGTCGGCTACTGCTACGGGACCGCCTGCCCGTGCGGCAACGACGATCCGGAGGCGGGCTGCGCGAACAGCACCGGCGAGGGCAGCCTGCTCGGCGGCCGCGGGACGCCGAGCGTCGCGCACGACGACCTCGTCCTCCGGGCGACCGGGCTCCCGCAGCACCAGTTCGCGCTCTTCTACATGGGGGCGACGACGATCGCGGTACCCTTCGGCGACGGCAAGCTCTGCGCCGGAGCGGGGGGCTACGGCAACTTCCGCTTCCTGCCCGTGATGAACTCGCGCTCCGCGGGCGAGCTGTCCTTGGGGCCGGGCCTCGCGCGGCACGCGCACCTGAACTTCGGCGTGACCGGCCAGATCAGCGCGGGCTTCACCTGGCACTTCCAGCTCTGGTACCGCGACCCGGCCGGGCCGTGCGGACGGTTCTTCAACCTGAGCAACGGGTACTCGGTGACGTACATGCCGTGAGGCTGCGGCCGACCAGCGGCTCCCGCCGTTCGGCGCCCCGATCATCGCGGGCCAGGTCGGCAGCTCTGCCTTTGGCGCGACGATCACCGGCGTGCCCGCGTTCGCGAGAGCCGACCCTTCAGCGCCTCGCGGCCCTTCCCCTTGCGCTTCTGCGCGACCTGCACCCTCTGTACCGGGACCTGGAGGGGGCGCAGGCCACTTGCGGGTGGTGGGTGAGTGAGAGGCGGATCGGTATTCGATGGGCCGCCAGTCACGCTTCGCGATGGCCGGTTGCCCCACCCTCGAGCCGCAGGGCGGCTGACCGTTTCCCGTTTCCGTTTCCCGTCCGCCCTTGAGCGGACGCGTCCGGGAAACGCCGAAACGCCCGTGGATCACTGCATGGCGTGGTAGCCGGCCCGCGGCCTCAATCCTCGCCGCCCGTAGCGACGTCGAGCTCGCGGCGCAGCACGTGGCCGGGCTCGCCGTTGTGCAGCACCGTGCTCGCGCTCACGCCCCCTGAGGTGCGGAAGTGGACGCGCTGGTAGCGGCGCCCCGCCTTGCGGTCCTCGGGGAACGTCCCGAGGTCGAAGCCGTCGGGCCCGGCGAGCAGCGGGATCCACTGGCGCTCGCCCGCGTCCCACTCGGCGGACTCGGTCACGACGTCGACGAGCAGCGGCTCGCCGCGCACTTCGCGCTGCACGACCCAGGTCGGGGCCCGCGACGCCTCGTCCTCACCGAGCGCGTCGAAGTGCACGTCGGCGTGTCGTACGACCTCGCCGTCGAGCGCGAGCCGCGCGCGCACCGGACGCGAGCTCGGCAGCGCGAGGAAGAGCGTGACCTCGGTGTGCCCGGACACGAGGAAGGGCTCGGGATCGGGGGCGCCGGCGCGCTCGGCGAGGCACGTCGCGCGGTGCTCGCCGGCCGCGAGGCCGCGGAACGTGCGGCCTCCTTCCGGGACCTCGTCGCGGACGACGGCCTGGTCGCCCGCGCTCCAGTACTCGTTCCCCGGCGCCGCGAGCCGCCACAGCACGACCGTGCTCGCGACCGGCTTACCGGAGGCGTCGTCGAAGAGCGTCACGCGCGCGGAGGCCGCGCCCGGCTCGAGCGGATCCGGCGGTCCCATCCGGCCGAGGAGCAGCGCGAGGGGGGCGTCCGCCGGCAGGCCGATGCGCTCGAGCAGCGCCCGCTGCTCGTCCGGGTCCGGGCACCACTCCGCGAGCTCTTCGGGCGGGTCGCGGCCGGACTCGAGGGGCTCGCCCCCCCGTTCGGCAGGCGGGTCGTTCTCGGGCGGGGCATCCACGCCCCCTTCGGGATCCTCGGGGGCTGCCAGGCCACGGGGCCGCGCCTCGCCACCCTCCCCGGTGACGAGCACCGCGTTGGCCCGCGGCGCCGCCGAGGCTTCGCCGGCGGACGCTCGCAGCGCGCGCTCGCGGGGCCCGGCGCCGCTCCCGACGACGAGCCACGCCGCCGCGAGCACGGCGAGGAGAGCGAGCAGGGCGGAGCGCGCGTGCACGCAGCCCTCTACGTCTCCCGCGCGCCGGAGTCACCCGTCGGGCGCTCCCCGTGTGGATGACGGGTCAGCTGCTCGCGAAAGAGCGCCGGGAAGACCTTGCCCACCTTGGCCATGAGGTATTCGCCGTACGTGCCCTCGAACGCGTGCACCGAGCTCGCGTCCCAGCGCTCGGCGGCGTCGCCCGGCGCCTCGGCGCGCGGGTCGATCGGGCGCACCTCGGCGTCGAAGTCGGGATCGAAGAAGAACGCGAACGAGAGCCGCGAGCGCGTCCCCGGGTTGCGCACGCGGTGCGGCGTCGAGCGGTAGCGGCCGCCCGTCATGCGCTCGAGCATGTCGCCGATGTTGCAGACGAAGGTGCCCGGCAGCGGCGGGACGTCGATCCAGCGCGCGCGCGACTTCACCTGCAGCCCGCCGGCGGAGTCCTGGCGCAGGATCGTGAGCAGGCCGTAGTCGGTGTGCTCGGCGACGCTCCACGCGCCCTGCGGCGCGCCGGCGAGGGGCGGGTAGTGGAAGATGCGCAAGAGGATCAGCGGCTCGCGCGTGCAGCGCTCGGCGAAGTACGCCGGCGCGAGGTCCAGGCTCGCGGCGAGGCCCTCCATCAAGCGCCGGCCCAGCTCCGTCAGGGCCGCCGTGTACTCGAGCACCGCCGCGCGGAACCCGGGGAGCTCGGGGAAGAGGTTCGGGCCGTGCAGCGGGACGCCGGCGGCGACGCGCGGATGATCGGGCCCGAGCTCGGCCCCGAAGTAGAGGCCTTCCTTGATGTCGGGGCGGCCCGAGGTGAGCTCGGCGCCGACCGGGAAGTAGCCGCGCCAGGCGCGCCCGCCGCGCTCCATGCGGATCGCGAGCTTGCGCTCGAGGTCTTGCGCGAAGAACTCGCGGCTCAGGCGCTCGAGCCGCGCCACGAGGGCGCCGTCGACGCCGTGGCCCGCGACGTGGAAGAAGCCCGAGTCGCGGCAGGCGCGCGCGAGGCCTTGCGCGACCGCCGCGGGCGTCGCCGCGAGGTCGACTACCGGGATGGGGGTCTCGGCCATGATGCTCCGTCGCTCGTCGTGCACGCGCGCTCGAGCTCGAGCGGCGCGCCGCGCGCCGGCGTGCAGCATGGTACGGACTGGCGCGGCATCGCAATCCGGATCAGCGCCCGGCGCGTCCGACCCGCCGGATCCCGCCGGATTCCCGCCGGGCCGGTCAAGGCGTCGAGTCGACGATGACGTCGACCTGGAAGGCCAACCTCGCGCTCACCCGGAGGACGTTCGGCGCGTCCGCCGCGGGGTACGCTCCGCACAGCTCCTCGGCCTCGCACAGCACTCCGTCGCCGTCGGCGTCGACGCCGGCGAAGAGCAGGAAGTCGCCGTTCGCCAGGTTGCCGAAGCCGTACGCGTAGCCGAGCGCCAGCGTGGTCGTGGTCGCCGCGAGCACGCTGCCGGCGACGTCCCGCAGCTCGACCACCACCGTTCCGAGGTCGATCGGAGCGGCCGCGGCGTCCTGCGTCAGGGAGACGAGCACGTCCTTGCTGCCGCCGTTCGAGCGGACGGTCAAGAACGCCTGGTAGTCTCCGTCGGCCAGCGCGGCGCGGTCCGCGGTGAGCGCCACCGTCAGGCCGTCGGCGAGGACGCCGGCTTCGAGCCAGCCCGCGTCCGCGCCCAGGACGGCGCTGGTCGATAGGCTCGTGATGGCGAGGTCGCCCCCGCCGCTGTTGAAGGCCTGCACGAGCAGGTGCTCGCCGGTCGTGCCGAAGTCGAGCCGGTCGGTGGTCAGCACCAGGATCGGCGTCGCGCCCTCGAGGACCTCGCGCGCGTCGACCAGGCCCGCGCCGTAGAGCTCGTCGGGACCCGGGTCGCCGAGGTCGACCGCCGTCGCGCGGAAGAGGCTGCGGACCTCCGCAGGGGTCATCGTGGGGCTCGCGCCGAGCGCCAGGGCCGCGACGCCCGAAGCGAATCCGCACGCCATCGACGTGCCGAAGGAGAAGCCGTACCAGTAGCCCTCGCGCGGCAGGTCCTGGTCGTCGCCGATCGTGCTCCAGATCGCGTTGGCGAGGTTGCCTCCGGGGCAGACGACGTCGAGCTCGGGCCCGTGCTCGGAGTAGCTCGCCCGCGCGCCCGAGCGGGTCGTCGCGCCGACCGCGATCGTCTCGGGCATGCTCGCCGGGAACGTGATCCCCTGCGAGCCGTCCCCCGGGGGGATGTTGCCGGCGGCCGCCACGACCGTGACGTTGCGAGCGGTGGCGGCGCGCACCGCGTCGCGCAGGACGTCCGCTCCCTCGCTCGTCCCCAGGCTGAGGTTGATCACGCCCGCGGTCTCGGGCGGCACGCGCCCCGACACGTTGGGCAGGCCCGCCGCGTAGCGGATCCCCTCGGCGATGTCGGCTTGCAGCCCGGCGGCGCCCACGCCCACCGCGCGCACGGGCATGACCCGCCCGCCCCACAGCACGCCCGTCCCCCCGTTGCCGTTGTCGCCGAGCGCGGCGACGCTCCCCGCGACGTGCGTCCCGTGGCTCTCGGGCGCGGGGTCGGTGGGGTCGTCGTCGACGCCGTCCCCGTCGCCGGCGACCTCGTCGCTCGGGTCGCTGACCATGTCCTGGCCGTGCACCCCGACGAGGTCGAGGTTCTCGAAGCGAAAGCCCGAGTCGACGACCGCGACCAGCGCCGCGTCGCGCCCCTGGTCGAGGTCCCAGGCCTCGGGCATGCGGATCTGCTCGTACGCCCAGGCCTGGCGGTCGTAGTCAGGGTCGTCGGGCGTGGCGAGCGGGTAGGCGTAGTACAGGGGCTCGCACCAGCGCAGGTCGCCGCGCGCGCCGAGCGCGTCGATCAGGCCCGCGAGCTCGCGGCTGCGCTCGGCGCGCGCCGCCCCGGGGACCGGAGCGCCGTGCAGCGTGCGCAGCGGCGCCGGACGCCAGCCCGCGGTGCATGCGTAGTCGAGGGAGACGTAGCCGGCCGGCGAGCGCAGGCGCTCGTAGAGGCGGAACTCGCCACCGACGACGTCCGGGCTGCGGAAGCTCGATGCCCCGAAGGCGAGGGGGGCGAGGGGGGCGAGGGGGGCGAGCGGGGCGAGCGGGGCGAGCGCCAGCCGGCCCGGCGCGTGCTCGGGCAGGCAGTAGTCGAGATAGAGCGCCGCGATGCGCGCGGCGTCCAGGCGCGCGGCCACCTCGCGCTCGACGTGCAGGGCGATCTGCCGCGCGCCTTGCGTGCGGAGCGCGCGCCAGGTCGAGCGCAGGGCCGGCGTGCCGCGCGCTCCGCCCAGGAGCAGCTGGTAGGGCGCCCCGGCGCGCAGCGAGCCGACCACGAGGTCGACGCTGTGCGTCCGCGGCGAGTCGGCGCTCTGCGACGGCGGGGCAGGCTCGACGCCGCGCGCCTCCGGCCACAGCTCGCGCACGGGAGTCGTCCCGCCGGCCGCGAGCCGGTCGAACGAGAGGAGCGCGCCGTCGCGCTCGCGCAGGGCGCGCGCGCGGTCGAGCGTCAAGAGGAACAGCTCGGCGGCCTCGCCCTCCGCCGCCGCCGGGCTCCAGAGCCGCACGCGCAGCGCGCCCTCGCCGCCCACGCCAATCGGCCGCACGTGGACGCCGGCGAGCCCCAGGTCGAGCTCGGCCGCGACGCCGACCGCGCCGGCCTCGACGGTCTCGACCGCGACGGTGCGGGCCGTGTCCGGATCGACGAGGTGCACGAGCCCGTCCGGACCGAGGACGTGCAGCAGAGCGCCGTCGTAGGCGAGGCCGAGCGCCGGCGGGCTCCACTCGAAGGAGCGCTCGATGCCGCCGATGCGCGCCGCTGCGCCCCGCTCCTCGATCGCGATCTCGTGCACGAGGCCCGGGTCCGGGGCGAACGCGAAGAGCCGCGTCGCGCCCGTGGCGAGCTCGACGCCGGCCGCGAGCGCAGTGAGGCCCCGGGCGTCGAGCTCGACGCGGACCACGGGCTCGCCCGACTCGGGATCGAGCGCCGTCAACGCCGCCCCGGCGTCGGCCCCGCCGTGCAGGAGCAGCAGGACGTCGAGCGCGAGCGCCATGTCGAGCACGGCCGCGCGCGGCGCTTCGTACGCGTACGCGGGGCGCGCGGAGCGCCGCGGCAGCACGCGGATCCGCGGCCGCTGGGCCGGGTCGCCCGGCACCTCCATCACGTAGAGCGCGCGCGGGCCGGCGGCGAGCGCGCGCCACTCCGCGCCCGGTGCCGGCCGGGCGCGGAGCGGGTCCGGCGCGCGCTCGCGCAGGAGGTCGCGCTCCTCGAGCGCCTCGGAGGTGAGCACCCAGGACCTCAGCGACGTCCCCGTCTCGCCCGTCACCACCCGCCGCTCGCCCGCGGACCGAGCGCCCAGGCTCCGAGCGAGACCGATCGTCCGCCCGACCCTGCCCGGGCCCGGCGCCTGCAACGCGAAGCTCGAGCCCTCCGCGACCAGCGTGCCCGTGATGGTCGCGCCCCCGCCCCCGCCGCCCCCGCCGCCGCAAGCCGCCAGGGCGGCGATGAGACCGAGGGCGCACGCGGCTCGGGTGCGCTCGAAGGGCAGCGGGGAGGAGGGCTTCATGGCGGTGGAGAGAGGGACTCGGGGGCGGGCGAGCGCCCGGGGGCCATACACGATGCCAGAACCATGTGGCTTCGGTCTCGGACGCCTCGGTTCCGGGGGTCGCAGGGTGTCGCTACCCGCATCCGACGAGCCCGCGCCGGGCCAGCTCCGCGCGCAGGGCGGCTGCCCCGGCGAACTCGACCGCGGCCATCCCGACCTCGCGCGCCGCGCGGCAGTTCTCCGCGCGATCGTCGACGAGGAGGCAGGCGCCCGGCGCGATGCCGAGCGCGCGCGTTGCGCCCAGGAAGGCCTCTCGCGCGGGCTTGCGCAGGCCCGTGTCGCACGAGACGAAGCTCCAGGCGATGTAGCGCGACAGCCCGAGCTCCTCTTCGATCCAGCGGTACCACGGCGAGTAGTTGGAGAGCGCGTGCAGCGCCACGCCGCGCGCGACCAGGTCGGCGAGGAGCTCCTCCATGCCCTCCAGCCAGCGGTACGCGGCGCGCATCGAGCGCTCGAGGCCCGCGTGGTCGAACGGCCGGGCATCGGCGAAGAAGTTCGCCAGCGCCCAGGCCTCGCCCACGGCGCCTTCCTCGAAGCGCACCCACGTCTTCGGGTGCTTGGCCTCGACGAGCTGCGCGAGCGTCATCCCGAAGAACGCCGGGACCTCGACGTAGAACGGGTCGTGGACGAGCGTGCCCATGACGTCGAGCAGGAGGGCGCGCGGGCGGGCGTGCGGACCGTTCATGGGCGCTACCGTAGCGCCGCGCGCGGCCCCGTTCCGGCGCGCTCGACGCCGGCCACGCCCGCGCGTCGCCGAATCGCCGTCCCTGGCGTAGAATTCGCCTGTATGCGATCGACGCGCATCCGCTGTCTCCAGATCGCCCTGGCCGTCGGGCTCCCCGCTTCCGCGGGCCTCGCGCAGTGCGATGAGACGAGCTTCCGCGCCGCCGACGGCGCGTCGCACGACGGATTCGGGCTCGCCGTGGCGCTCTCCGGCGACACGGCGCTGGTCGGCGCGCCCGGCGACGACGACGCCGGCAGCAGCTCCGGCGCGGCGTACGTCTTCGAGTGGTCGGGCTCGGAGTGGATCGAGCAGAAGAAGCTGGCTCCAGGCGGCCTCGGTCTCGGCGATCGCTTCGGCGCGGCCGTCTCCCTCGACGCCCAGACCGCCCTCGTCGGAGCGTGGGGCGACGACGACGCGGGCATCGACTCGGGCGCGGCGTACGTCTTCGAGCGCACGCCGTCGGGCTGGGCCCTGGTGCAGAAGCTCGTCGGGCGCGGCGGCGCGGCGGGAGACCGCTTCGGTGCGGCCGTTTCCGTCGCGGGGGACGTCGCGGTCGTCGGCGCCTTCGGCGACGACGACGAGGCGGGCGCGGCGCACGTCTTCGAGCGCACGCCCTCGGGGTGGGCGCAGACGGCCGTGCTCGTCGCCTCCGACCGCGCGAGCTTCGACCGCTTCGGCGCCTCGCTCTCGGCCTTCGGGGAGGCGGTGCTGGTCGGCGCCCGGTTCCACTCCCTCGGGGGCGCGGCGTACTTCTTCGAGAGACGGCCCTCCGGCTGGATCGAGGCGCAGAAGCTCGTGGCGAGCGACGCAGAGGTCTTCGACGAGTTCGGCGCGGCGGTCGCGCTCGCGTCCGGCCGGGCGCTGATCGGCGCGCCGCGCGACAGCGGCGTGGCCTCGCTGATGGGCTCGGCGTACGTGTTCGAGCGCGGGCCCTCCGCGTGGGTCGAGACGGCCGAGCTGTCGCCCTGCGGCGGAGCCGCCGACGACCGCTTCGGATCGTCCGTCGCCCTCGCCGGCGATCTCGCCCTCGTCGGAGCGCCGTTCGACGATGCGCCGCGGCTCAACTCCGGCTCCGCCTGGGTGTTCGAGCAGGCGGGCTCCGGCTGGGTCGAGAAGGGCAACCTGGTCGCGGTCCCCGGCCTGGAGCACGACCGCCTGGGGTGCGCCGTGTCGATCTCCGGCGACCGGGCGCTCGCCGGCGCCGACGGCGTCGACCGGGGCGGCGCCACGGACTCCGGCGGGTGCAGCGTCTTCACCGTCCCCGGCGGCCACGCCTGCAACTACTGCGTCAGCCTGCCGAACTCCATCTTCGCGTCGGGCGCGCGGATCCTCGCCGCGGGGTCCTTGAGCGTCGCAGACAACGAGTTCGAGCTCGTCGTCGAGCGTGCGGTGCCCGGCCAGATCGGGCTCTTCTGCTACGGGCCGGAGCGCGGCCAGACGCCGTTCGGCGACGGCTTCCTGTGCATCGGCGGCGGCGACATCGGCTTGTTCCGGCTGTTCCCGCCCAGGAGGGCCGACGACTCCGGCCGGCTCGCGCGCACGCTGGACCTGACGGCGCCGCCGGCAGGATCCGGAGACGGGCGGATCACCGCCGGCAGCTCGTGGAACTTCCAGCTCTGGTACCGCGACCCGCTGGGCGTCGGCGGGTCGGGCTTCAACCTGTCGGACGGGTTGGCCGTCACGTTCTGTCCGTGATGGGACGGGCGCTCGGTCTCGCACTCCTCGTCGCGAGCGCAGCCCTCGGGGGCTGCGCCCAGACGGGGTTTCGTCCGGCGGCGCCTTCGGCGCGCGCCGTCTTCCTCGAGCTCCCGGCGCTGAGCCAGGAGGAAGCGGGGCGCTGCGGGCTCGTGTCGCTCGAGATCCTGTGCACCTTCCACGGGGTCGCCGTCCCCGAGGAGGACCACCTGCGGCTGGCGCAGGCCGTCCGGGAGCAGGGGGGCGTGTCGGGCGCCGAGCTGCAGGCCGTGCTGCGCGAGCTTGGAATGGGCGCCGCGCTGTTCCAGGGCTCGCTCGGAGATGCGCCGACGGGCCTGCGCCGGCACGTCGACGCCGGCAGGCCGGTCCTCGCGATGATCTCGCTCGACGGCGAGGCGCACCACTATTGCCTGGTCAACGGCTACGAGCCCGAGGGCGACGTGCCGTACGTGCTCGATCCGCGCCGCGGCCAGGTCGCGGTCGGGACCGAGCGCTTCGACTCGCTGTGGGCGCGCAGCCGGCGTTTCACGCTGGTGGCCGCACCCGGGCTCGTGGCCGCGGCTTCCGACCCCGAGCTGGAGGCGCTGCACGCGGGCGACATCACGCTCAGCGATCGGGACCTCAAGATCATCGGCCTGACGGCGCTGGCGATCTTGATCCTGGTGCTCGTGCTCTGATATGGAGGCCTAGTTGTCAACCCCCAGGAGACGACCGTCCTGGGGGCGACGAGAGGCGTGTTGGGCACTAGCGAGCAAGGGTTGAAGGCTGTGGGCAGGTAGCGTTGTGGTGAACTCCGG
>Ga0299906_10000397_pt1 | contig 41323 bp, 43 predicted proteins | sample RVTome_14_FD_200259 | JGI IMG/M metagenome (GOLD analysis project Ga0299906, IMG submission 200259) | Soil microbial communities from uranium-contaminated site in the Upper Colorado River Basin, Wyoming, United States - RVT145D125 (version 2) ... | reverse complement strand
TCCACGAATCTCTCGTGGACCGTGTCCTTGTGCTGCCGTATCGACTCGACGACGAAGAGTCCCGAGTCGGCGGCCTTGTTCATGGTGAAGTACGCCATGACAGATTTCTCCTTTCAAGTCGTGAATGAGTGGCCGCGGGCCCACGGGACCCGCGGCGGGGACAGGGTCCGTTTCACCTCCTTTCGTTCGGGCCTCGGCCCGGCCTTCGACGATGGCGGCCTGACGGCGTCTGCCGGATGCCGCCGGCGCGTCGGCCGTGCCGGTCGGAGGCCATGATAGGGAGGTCTGAGCGCCGTCCGGGGAGCATTTCTGTCTTAAAAAACTTGGCCGCCTCTCCCGATTCGAGGGATCTCACTTTGACGGCGATCCTGCGGCCATGCCAGGATTCGATCGAGCTGAGGGGCTCCGAAGGAGGCCGAAGCCGTGGAGAAGCACCTGGAGGTGGCCGTCGAGGTCATCCACGAACGGATCCGCCTGGACCAGCAGCGAGTGAGCCCCGATGCCGCCCAAGGCCGTGGGCTATCCCAACACCTTCAGCTTCAACTACACCTTCGACAAGCTCATGGGACGCTCACCCACGGCGGAGCGCCGTCACTGGCGCAGCCAGAACCGCGACGCCCTCATCAGCGGCCCCCGGCTCATGGTTGACGGCCGGCCGTTGAGGAGCCCTCTGCTCTACGAGGCGCCGATCGACCGGAGATGTCTCCTCGGGGCCTTGGAACCCCCGTTCCGCCGCCTTCCACCTGTGCCACCTGCGCTGGCGGGCCTCCGACGACGTCAACGAGCTGAGCTGGCTCGGAAGCTGGATGGACGCCTACCTGGGAGAGGTGCAGGGCGACCCGCGGGCGGTCCCGGAGCTTCCGGACCTGCGCTTCAGGACCGAGACGCTGGACGTAGCGGAGGCTGTTCAGCGACAATTACTTCTGTGCACCGACGACAATTAGAACTGTGCACGACAGCGTGATGGTCGTGGCGCAACCCTTACCAGATCGTCTTGACATGCGGATAGTCGCGGATGTTCCTGTCCCGCGTCACCAGCTTGGCGCTCATTCTGAGGGCTGTAGCCACGGTGATTCGGTCGGCAGGATCGGCATGAAACGGCTCAGCGAGCCGAACGGAGCGCACGGCGATCCATGGGTCGACGTCGACGAATCGGAAGTAGGGCAAACCGGAGGCTCGGGTCATCCAGTCTTCCAGTTCCACCGTCAGAACGAGCCGACCGCGCTCCACCAACAGCGCCACCTCCCAGCACGAGATTGCCGAGACGTGGGCCTCCCCGGCGGCCGAAGCCGCATCGATCGTCTTGCGGGCTCGAACCGACAACTTATCCGGATTACTCAACCACCACACCCAGGCATGGGTGTCGAGCAAGATCATCGCAAGACGTTCCAGTCCTCGACGCCTACCGGCTCGGTCGGATCGTCGTAGCGAACCACCGTCCCGCGCAGCGACTTCAGGGCGGCCTCAGGATCTGGGGACTCGAAGGGCACCATCCTGACGACGGGCCTGCCGCGGTCGGTGATGACGACCTCCTGGCCGGTCCGCTCCACCTGCTGGAAATACTGGAGCACCTGGGCTTTGAACTGGGTCTTCGATACCGTCTGCATGGCTCCCTCGTGTTCGTACCGGGTCATTCTACCCTAGTCATGGCAGCTCGCCCAGCACGACGACCCCGTGACCGCCGGCGAGGCGGTGACCGGCGGCTTCTGGCGCGTCGTGCCTCTCGACGACGAGCGCTTCGGCCTCTTCCGCCATTGGGAGAGCCCGGAGGACGGCGACGAGCCCTTCGGCACCTTCACCGACCGCGACACGGCCCTGCTCGCCGCCGCCTTGCTGCCGCTCGTCGACCGAGCGCGGAGCTTCTCCGTCGATCCGGAGGACGCCGCGCCCGGCGGTCCCGTGCTCTACCGCGACGGCCGGGCCGTGGGCCGGATCCGCTACGGCGACCCGGAGCTGACCGAGGCGCTGAACCTCGCCGGCGCTTCCGCCGTCCGTCTGGAGAGGACGCTGAAGCGTCCTGGGCGGGCACGGGGGCGCGCTTCTGCGCCGGCGTTGAATGACGACCCCGTGGTACCCGTCTAGAATGCGCGGGACCACTCGACCTGCCAAGACCTTCGCGCCGTGTGGCCATGAAGATCCGCGATCACCGCCCCGTCGCCAGGGACCTCGTCGTCCTGGTGATTCTGGCGGCGGTCCTGGGGTCGCTCGGGGGGCCGCCCCACTCGCACCCGGACCACCTCGGCAGGAAGGCTCTCGACGTCCTCGAGAACGGGGGCAATCCGCGCTTCTTCCGCTACCCGGGGCTGATGATCTACCTCAATGCGTTCGTCCTCGCGGCGGTCTTCGAGGGTAGGTCCGTCCTCGGGCTGGCCGAGGGCTCGCACACCGTCCGCGGCTTCTACGAGTCGCATCGGAGCTTGTTGGACGCCCTCGGGCCGTTGATCACTCTCGTCTTTTCGGCGGCCGGCGTCGTCCTGACGTATCTGGTGACCTGGCGGATCGTCCGCGATCGCGCCTTCGCGTTCATTGCCGCGTTTTACCTCCTGACCTCGATCCTCTGGATCGCCGACGCCCACTTCGCCACCGTGGACGTTCCGCTGGCGGCTCTGGCCCTGGCGGCGGTCTGTTTCACGTTGCGGTTCACGGCGGCGGGCACGGCGCTGACGCTGGGGCAGACGGTCGTCCTCGGGCTCTGGGTGGGTCTCGCCGCCGCCGCCAAGTACCCCGGCGCCCTGGCGGCGGTCGCGGTCGCGGGCTCGACGTGGGCCTGCTACCGGCGACGGCGTCGACTGTGGATCCTGCACGGTCTCGCGGCCGGGTCGGTGGCGCTCGCGGTCTTCCTCGCCGCCAATCCGTTCCTCCTCGCCGAGCTCGACACCTTCCGCGCCGATTTCATTGCCGAGCTCCGGCACGCGCAGACCGGGCATTTCGGATATTTCACGGCGCAGGGATGGCTCTTCCACCTCGACGAGAGTCTCGTCAACGCTCTCGGTCTGCCGGTGCTGGTCCTGGCTCTCGCCGGACTCTGCCGGCTCGTCGCCAGCCGGGCGATGCCCGCGGCCAAATGGGCGGTGCTGCTCTTTCCTCTGGCCGCCTATGCCCTGATCGGCAGCTCGCACCTCGCCTTCCAGCGCTACGTGCTGCCGGTGCTCCCCTTCGTCGCCGTGCTGGCCGGCGTCGGAGCCCATGCGGGTTGGCTCCTCGCGAGAGCGAGGAACCTCTTTCGCAGCGAGCGCGCGGCGCGGTGGACGATCTGTGCCCTGGCGCTGGCCGCGGCGCTGCCCAACGCCGTGACCGTGGTCCGGCACGACCTGATCCTCCTCGAAGAGGATACGCGGTCGATCCTGAGCAGGGTCGTCCGCGCGGCGGATCTCGAGTGGGAAGCGACGAGGGTCTTCGTCCGGAGCTATGTCTCCCGCCCGTTCCCGAAAGACGGCCGGCTGGCGACGCTGAAGAGCCTGGGGGAAGCTCGGGCCGACCTGATCGTCCTCGACAGCTTCAATCACGACCGGTTCCTTTATGCCCTCGACGGGCAGGGCCGCCAGGACAAGAAGCCGGTGCTGGCCGGAGCGCTGGCCGGGCAAGACCTCGGCCGCGCTCACCTGGTCGCGATCTCGCCGTTCGTGCGGCCGAAGTCCGAGGTGCCGTTCAGTCCCAAGTCCCTGTACTCGCCCTATCCTCCGGACCTGAGCCTGCGCCGCGCTCCGGGGCCCTTCATCGAGATCTACTGCCGCGACCGCGCGGTGGCCGATCGGCTCCTGTGGGCGTGTGAGGAGCTGGGCGTGCCTTGCGAGCGGGGGCGGGGCGACGGGGGCTATTACTTCCAGGCGCTGAGAAAGTGACTCTTCGCGCCGGACGGCTTTCGCGTCCTAGCGTCCGATCACCCGCGGCAGCGGCTGGAATTCCTGGCTGCTCGGCGCCCGGCGGGCGCGGATGAGCATGCGCTCCTCGTCGCGCCAGCGGTGGTCGAGGATGTAGATGCGCGGGTCCACCGGGACCCACTCGCCCGCCTCGTCGCGCCAGCGCACCTCGTAGTGCAGGTGGGGGTTGGTGCTCCAGCCGGTGTCGCCGACGGTGCTGATCACGTCGCCCTGCTCCACCTTCTGCCCCACCTTCACGAGGATCTGGTCGCAGTGGCCGTAGAGCGTCATGAAGCGCTCGCCGTTGCGCAGCGCCACCAGGTTGCCGTAGCGCCACCAGGCGACGCTCTGGCGCAGCGGGAAGCGGCCGGCGAACGTCACCGTGCCGTCGGCCGGAGCGTAGACCGGCGTGCCCGGTTGCGCCGCCAGGTCGATGCCGGCATGGAAGTCGATCTCCTTGGTGAACGGGCTGCGCCGGGTGCCGAAAGGGCTGGTCATCACGAAGGCGTCGCTGCGCAGCGGGGAGAGCGACGGCGTGGTGCGGACCTGGTCCTCGTTGGCGGCCTCGAAGGCCCGGACCTCTTCGAGGAAGACCCGCAGGGCTTCGACCTGGCCCTCGATCTCGGCGTGGGAGATCTGGCCGCGCTCGACGTCGCCGGCGTAGATCGAGCCCACGCCCGCGGTCCGCTCGGCCCGCGGCGGGTAGCCTCCCTGACCCTGGCTCTCTCCCGCCAGGCCGTAGGCGAGGTGGATCTTCGACATCTCCACCAGCGACTGGGCGCTCTGCGTCTCGAGCTCGGCGAGGTGTTCGAGGAAGCCCTGGAGACGCTCCCCCTCCCGCGTGCGCTCGGCCTCGAGCTCCCGGTATCGCCGCTGGTCGAGGTGGTTGCGCACGACCGCGGGCATGACGGCCAGGCCGAAGACCACGAACGCCACCCACAGCACGGCGCCCGTGACCCACCCGCCGACCTGGCGGCGGGTCAGGAAAACGTAGCGCACTCCCCGGCGGATGTTGCCGGGATGGTATTGGATCTCGAGGAAGGAACGGCGCCGGGCCAGCGGAGGCCCCTGATCGGGTGTGCGGCTGCCTTGACGAGTCGCCATCGAACCTACCTCCTGTGCGCCCCGCGGAAAGCGCGGACAAGGTCCTCGATTGCTATGCTATCATAGTGGCCCCGGTCAGGGAATCCTCACCTTTCAACAAAGTGGGCGGGGGACTTATTTCGTGCCGGGTCGACGGCTTCCATCCGGGCCTCGTCGACGATGGCGTGGACCGTCGCCAGCAGCTCGCGGTGGAGCTCCGGCCCTCCGGCGATGACGTTGCCGGCGTCGAAGAAGCCGCCGCCGCCGTCGAGGTCGGTGACGCGTCCGCCGGCTTCGCGCACCAGGAGGGCGCCGGCGGCGACGTCCCAGGGCGCCAGGCGGAGCTCGAAGAAGCCGTCGTAGACGCCGGCGGCGGTGTAGGCGAGGTCGAGGGCGGCGGAGCCGCAGCGCCGGATGGCCCGGGCCTCGAGGAAGACGGCGCGGAAGACCGCGAGGTAGAGGTCGAGGGCGGCGCGGGACTTGAAGGGATAGCCGGTGGCGAGGAAGGCGCCGTGGAGGCGCGGGCGCTCGGAGACCCGCATGGGCCGTCCGTTCCAGCGCGCCCCGCCGCCGCGGACGGCGGTGAAGAGGTTGTCGCCGAGCGGGTCGTAGACGACGCCGGCCACCATCTCGTCGCGGTGGCGGCAGGCGATCGAGATGGAGAAGACGGGCAGACCCTGCATGAAGTTCGAGGTGCCGTCGAGCGGGTCGACGTACCAGCAGTACTCGGAGTCGCTTTCGTCCCAGCCGCGTTCCTCGGCCAGCACCTGGTGGTCCGGGAAGGCGCGCCGGAGGGTCGCGAGCACGCGGTCCTCGCTCTCGTGGTCGGCGCGGGTCACGAAGTCGTGGTCGCCCTTGGAACGAGCCTCGAGGCCGCCGCCGCGGAAGTATCCCAGCAGCACCTGGGCTCCTTCGCGGGCGGCGAGGACGGCGGTGTCGGCGAGCTCTTCGTACATGGACGAGGCATTATACCCGCGCCCGTCTGGTAGAGTCCGGAGATCTCGCAAGAACCCAATCCGCAGGAGTCCCCCATGAAAGAGCCAGTCTGGAAGACGACCCTGGTCCGCAAGACGACCCTCCGCAGGAGGAGACTGATACCCGGCACGCTGCTCCTGTTGGTCCTGAGCGCCTGCGCGCCCTCCGAGGAGGCGCCGCCGGCGGGCGGCGCGCCCGCGTCGGCGCCCGCGGCCGTCCTCGACCTGCCCGAGGGCGCCGATGCCGCCGCCGCGGCGATCACCGGCGACGGCCTCCGCGAGGTGGTCCGGGAGCTCTCGGACGACGCCCTCGAAGGCCGTGCTCCGGGCACGCCGGGCGACCAGGCGGCGCGGCAGTCCATCGCCGCGCGGCTCGAGGCCCTGGGGCTGGAGCCGGGCGGGCCGGACGGTTCCTGGCAGCAGCCCTTCGAGGTCGTCGGCATCGACGCCGAGGTCCCCGAGACCTGGACCTTCCACGCCGGCGACACCGACTTCCAGCTCGCCTGGTGGGACGAGTTCATCGCCGCCAGCGGGGTGCAGCGGGAGAGGGCTCAGATCGACGGCGCCGAGCTGGTGTTCGTCGGCTACGGCATCAAGGCCCCGGAGCACGACTGGGACGACTTCAAGGGCGCCGACCTTGCGGGCAAGGTGCTGGTGATGCTCAACAACGACCCCGACTGGGACCCGCAGCTCTTCGAGGGCGCGCGCCGGCTCTACTACGGCCGCTGGACGTACAAGTACGAGAGCGCCGCGGCCCAGGGCGCCACGGCCGCCATCATCGTCCACACCACCGAGTCGGCGGGCTACCCGTGGCAGGTGGTGCAGTCGTCGTGGAGCGGCGAGCAGTTCGAGCTGCCGGCGGGCGAGGAGCCGCGCATCGAGGTCGCGGCGTGGACCACCTACGACGCCGCGCAGACGCTCTTCGCGGCCGCCGGCCACGACCTGGCGCGGTTGACCGAGGCCGCCAGAGAGCGCGATTTCGCGCCGGTGGCGCTGGGCATCACCACCTCGCTCACCCTGGAGAACCGCGTCAGCCGCGGCGTCGAGACGGCCAACGTGCTGGGGCTGCTCCCCGGCGCCGACCCGGCGCTCGCCGACGAGGTGGTGATCTACACCGCTCACCACGACCACCTGGGCCGCGGCAATCCCAACGACGCCGGCGACGACATCTACAACGGCGCCCGCGACAACGCCTCCGGGGTCGCCCAGGTGCTGGCCGTGGCGGGCGCCTTCAAGGCGTTGCCGGAGCCGCCGCGACGCTCGATCCTCTTCGCGCTGGTGGCCGCCGAGGAGCAGGGGCTCCTGGGCTCGGAGCACTACGCCCTGGCCCCCACCTTCCCGCCGGGGAAGATCGCCGCCAACGTCAATCTCGACGCCGGCAACATCTGGGGCTCGACGCGCGACGTGACCTTCATCGGCTACGGCAAGTCGTCGCTCGACGCGGTGGTGGAGGCGGCGGCGGCGCTCCAGGACCGCGTGGTGGTGGGCGACCAGTTCCCCGACCGCGGCTTCTTCTACCGCTCCGACCAGTTCAACCTGGCCAAGATCGGCGTGCCCGCCCTCTACGTCAGCAGCGGCACCGACTTCCGCGGCCGCGAGCCCGGCTGGGGCGAGGCGCAGATCGAGGCCTGGACCGGCGAGCACTACCACCAGCCGAGCGACGAGCTCGACGACACGTGGAGCTTCGACGGCCTGGTCGAGGACGCCCGGTTGAGCTTCTACTGCGGCCTGGCTCTCGCCCAGGCCGACGCGATGCCGGCCTGGAACCGCGGCGACGAGTTCGAGGCCGCGCGCCTCGAGGCGCTCGCCGCGACCGGCGAGTGAGAAAGGAGCCCGAGACACGGCCTCGAGCCCTCCCGGTTCGACCGGGGGACGTTCGACCGGTCGGAAGGTGAAAGCGCCGCTTTCGCCCCCCGCATGCCGTCTGGGCCGCGATCTCGGCCCTCAGAGGGGGAGCCGCGGAGGGCGCCGCGGCTCCGGGACTGACCGGGGTTCTACAGAACGGTCGGTCGAAACCCTTGAGGAACTCTGCTTAAGCAGAAAGACTATCGGGCGAGCCCTTCGACCGTGATTGCTCTCTGAGTCGCGTCAAACAGCTAACACGATGTCGAAGGGCCTCATATTCTAGCCCACGGCGGGTGGTAGAGCCCGGCATTCGGGAAGTCAATGCTTCTGCCGCCTACCTCGCGCCGTTCAGATAGCGGTAGAACTCGCCGCTGGTCGAGAGCACCAGCCAGGTCTCCGCGTCGAAGGTCTCGCCATAGGTCTCCATGCTCTTCAGGAAGGCGTAGAAGGCCCGCGAGTCGGCGGACTGGTCGTAGGCGCGGGCATAGATCTCGGTGGCCTCGGCGTCGGCCTTGCCGATGATCTCCTGGGCCAGGCGGAAGGCCTCCGACTGGATGCTCTGGAGCTCGCGCTCCTTGGTGCCGCGGATGCGCGCCGCCTCAGCCTGGCCTTCGGAGCGGAAGCGGTCGGCGATGCGGTTGCGCTCGGCGATCATCCGCTGGTAGACGCTGTCGCGCACCGCGTCGACGTAGTTGATGCGCTTGAACTGGACGTCGAGCAGCTCGATGCCGAGGTCGGCCTGGCGCACGCGCTGGGAGGCGTTCTTGAGGACCTCCTGGCGGATCACCTCGCGGCCGTGCGCGATCTCTTCGAGCTTGTCGGCGGAGTCGAGCACGGCGTCCTGGACGGGCTCGCGGTCGCTGGTGCGGATCAGCTCGGCGAGGTCGTAGCGCGCCACGGCGTCGCGCACCTCGCCGTTCAGGATGCCGTCGAGCCGCGCCTGGGCCTGCACCTCGGTGCGCAGCCGCTGGAAGAAGAGCAGCGGGTCGAGGATGCGCCAGCGGGCGTAGGTGTCGACCAGGATGGGCTGCTTTTCGCGGGTCTGCATGTTGGTGACGCGGCCGTCCCACTCGAGGAAGCGCTTCTCGAGCACGTAGAGCCGGTCGACCAGGGGCACCTTCCATTTGAGGCCGGGCTCGGTGATCGGCGCGCCGATGGGCTCGCCGAAGCGGGTCTTGATGGCCTGCTGGCCTTCGTCGACCACGAAGACCGACGACAGGACGAGCAGGGCCAGGATCAGCGCCAGGACGACGAGAACGGTGCCCTTCACGGTCCACCTCCTTCCGGCGGCGCCGGCCGGACGGGCGGCGCGGCGCGGCCGGCGTCGAGGTTCAATAGCGGCAGCAAGCCGCGGACCGCGTCGTCGACCACGACCTTGCGGCCGGTCTTGGGCAGGATGGCGCCCAACGTTTCGAGATAGATGCGCCGGCGGGTGACCTCCGGCGCTTTCCTGTACTCCTCGTAGACGGAGCTGAAGCGCGCCGCCTCGCCGCGCGCCCGGTTCACGCGCTCGAGGGCGTAGCCCTCGGCGGCGAGCACGGTCTGCTCGGCCTCGCCGCGCGCCCTGGGCACCACCTGGTTGTACTCCGACTGGGCCTCGTTGATCAGCTTCTCGCGCTCCTGCTCGGCCTGGTTGACGGCGTTGAAGGCGGGCTTCACGGGCTCGGGGGGCGTCACGTCCTGGAGCACGACCTGGTCGACCTGGATGCCGGTCTCGTAGTGGTCGCACAGCTCCTGGAGCTTCTGGAAGGCCACCTGGGTGATCTCCTGGCGGCCCACGGTGATGACCTCGTTGACGGTGCGGTCGCCCACGACCTCGCGCATCACCGCCTCGCCCATGTCGCGGAAGGTGAGCTCCACGTTGCGCACCCGGAAGAGGTACTTGTACGGATCGACGATCCGGTACTGCACGACCCATTCCACGGTCGCCGCGTTGAGGTCGCCGGTGAGCATGCTCGACTCGTCTTTGGGGTCCTGGCGCGCCACCTCCAGGCGAACCGGCAGGCCCGGAGTGCGGAAGCCGAGCTCCTCGGTGAGCTGGCGCTGGATCGGCACCTTGTACACCCGGTCGACGAAGGGGATCTTGTAGTGCAATCCGGGCCCCGCGGTGTCGCCCGTATACACGCCGAGGCGCAGCACCACGCCGACCTCTTCGGGCTCGACCTGGTAGAAGCTCCCGAGGATCAGGAAGAGGGCCACCAGCGCCACGAGACCGATGCCGATCATCCGTCCCAGGCCTTTCGGCGGCTGAAACTCGCGGACCTCGAAGGGTTTTTCACGTGCCACGTCGACTGCTCTCCTTTCCTTGACCAGTGCCTACGGCCGGTGGCGGCGCCGTCGCGGGCACCCGCCGGCCTGAAAAAGTCGGATCCTTGCGGGGCGTCATTCGCTAACCAGGTTACCGGAGGGGGGAGGCGGAGGCAAGCCGCCGCGACCCGACGGCGAAGACCTGCCCTCACGCGCGCAGCAGCGAAGGCCGCTGCCCTCGGCCCTGCTGTCGTGGTGGCGGGGGTCTCGCGATCGGCCTGCCGCGGCACTGCCGGGCAAGCCGCGGCTCGGCCTGGCCCCCGCCGCGGCGGCCGGCGCCGCCGGCGCGCTCGCCGGCGGGCTCGCCGCCATCACGTAGCGGCTCGCCCGAGCCCGACCAGGCAAAGGAGTCTAGTTCCCATGCCCGATCACGACCATCTTACCCCCTCCAACGCCTTCCACCCCGACTACCTCCGACGTCTCGACCAGCACGACGAGCCGGTGACCGCCGGCGAGGCGGTGACCGGCGGCTTCTGGCGCGTCGTCCCGCTCGGCGACGAGCGCTACGGCCTCTATCGCCTGTGGGAGAGCCCGGAGCACGGAGACGAGCCCTTCGCCACCCTCACCGACCGCAACACGGCCCTGCTCGCCGCCGCTTTCCTGCCGCTGGTGGACCGGACGCGGAGCTTCTCCGTCGACCCGGAGGACGACGCCGGACCCTCGAAGTCGGTATCGCTCTTGAGCATGCCGTGAATGGCATGGAGCAGCTTGCGCATCACGGCGACGGTGGCCTGCATCTCCTTTTTGCCCTTCCCCACTATCCCTTATAATTGCGCGGAGTCTCGTTCTATCCACCACTGGAAAGGGGTCCCGAATGCGTACACCCTCACTGCTCGGCGCCGGTCTCCTGCTGCTCTATTGCGTCGCCGCGTCGGCCCAAGCCGCTGATCCGAGCCCTCAGCCGAACCTCTGCACGGTCGACTCGCCGGCCTGCCGGAACCTCGCGGTCGAGATCGCGGCGCTGGACATCCAGGACCGGATCGACACCCTGGTCGAACTGGGCCGGGGCGGCAACCGTCTCTGCCCCGAGGACAATCCGAGCTGCTGCCCGCCGCGGCTGATGCCCTTCTGCTCCCAGGTCCAGCGCGACATCGTCCTCGAGGCCCGGCGTGCCTACCAGAGCCGCGAAGTGGGGAGCTACAACGACTGCCCGTGGAGCAAGCCGATCTGCGACTCCCTCGGACCGTTCTACTGCGGTCCCGGAACGAGCTGGACTCCCTGGACCGGCTGTCTCGAAATCGGGATCCCGCCGATCGACTGCCCGTCGGGCTGGAAGCAGACCGAGTTCGGCGGCTGCGAGCCGCCGCCTCCCTGCCCCTGTGGCTTCATCCACAACCCGAAGGGGCTCTGCATCCCGAAGCCCTGCTTCCGTTTCGGCCAGCTCCGGCCTTGCCTGACCTTCTGTGGTGAGCTGGAGGTGCTCTCGCGCGCTGCCTCCCCGCGGCCGCCCGAGACTCCCCTCGAGCGTCACCTGCAGGACCGCGCCGTGAACCTCGAGGCGGCGAAGCAGGTACGCGAGAACCTGAAGCTGGCCCTCGAAGCGATTGAGAAGGAGATCGCGGAGATGTCGTCGTACTAGGCCGCGGACGAAGAAGGCTGCGGGGCGTGGGTGGGCCCCGCCCCGCAGTGAATCGGCGGCGCCGCGCGGTTCAGAGGCGCGCGGTAGTCGGTGAAGACGGATTCCGGAACGAGGCGCGGACCGCGCTCCACGAAGGTTGCTTCTCGTGAGGGCCGAAAAAAGTCGAGGCTCGAACGATGCAGCCTTGCCAGCAGCCAGGCCAGGTCATCCAGGAACTTCGCCGTCAGCTCGTTCGGCTTCGCCGGTTCACGATACAGGTTGAGAAGACTCGCGATCGGATAGGCCCTGATTGGATCGTCGTCCGCCCCCTCGATTCTCACGACCCCTGTGACCTCGAGCAAGTACAGGGCGTCGTCGAGACTGAGCTCGAGACTCCCTGAAGCCGGGATCAGTGCATCTTGGAGCTGGGAACGCTCAATCCTCCTGGTTCCTCCTGTATACGCTCCCAGATGCGCCGATCCGCGCGGTGGACCGCCGTCCACTCGTCCTCGAACCAGCACAGGTCCCCAGTCCCAGGCGGCGAGCGCTTCCACGTCTTCGACACGGCTGCCACGGAGAGTCTCTCCGGTCAGCACCCGGACGAGATCCTCCACATGACTAGCCCATGTTTGACATGGTTCTCAGGGCCTGAGACCGGCAAAACCCCGGAGAATCGAGGACTTACGCCAGATTCCCGCTGGGGATTCTTCGCCGAAGCCGGCGTCGAGCTCGCGGTCGCCGAGGACGTCGTCGAAGGCTACGAGCACCAGTAGCCTGCGAATTCAAGGGCAAGGAGGGACAGGTCGTCCTCGATCAGCTCCGGACGATCGACCGGTCCCGCCTTCTCCGCAAGAAACGCCCGGCTCTGGTCATCCTCGACATCGGCGCTCATTGGTGACGTAAAGCCACCACCGGCTCGACGCGCGACGCCCGCCGCGCCGGCACGAAGACGCCGAGCGCCGCCGCGCCGACCAGGACGAGCACCGCCGCCGCCAGCGTCGCGGCGTCGCCGGGACGCACGCCGTAGAGCAGCCCTTCGAGCAGCCGCGTCACCGCCGCCGTCCCGAGCAGCCCCAACGCCACGCCCGCGGCCACCAGCGCGAGACCCTGCCGCAGGAAGAGCCGGCCGATCGTCCGGCGGTCGGCGCCGAGCGCCATGCGCACGCCGATCTCCGGCAGGCGTTGCGCCACCACGAACGCCATGACGCCGTAGATCCCCAGCGCGCTGAGCACCAGCGCCAGGACGGCGAAGGACCCCAGCAGCTCGCCCTGCAGCCGCTCGCCCCAGATCACCTCGCGGCGGACCACGTCCATCGTCCGCAGCGCGTAGACGGGCAGCGTCGCGTCGAGCTGCGCCAGCGTCCGCCTCACGTCGGCCTGGACGGCGCCGGCGTCCTGCGCCGTCCGCACCAGGAAGGCCATCTCGCGACGAGGGGCAACGGCGTAGGGCAGGTGGACCTGGAAGCGCGACTGGTCCGTCTCCTCGCCGGGCTCCTCGTAATAGATCTTCGGCGCCACTCCGACGACGGTGAACCACGACGCACCCTCGCCGTAGCCGAGGCGGATGCGGTCGCCCACCGGATCGCGGCCGCCCCACACGCGGGCCACCAGCTCCTGGTTGACGATCGCCACCCGGCTCTCGGGATCCGCCGCCTCGGCCACGGTGAAGCGCCGGCCGGCGAGGAGCGGCACGTCGAGGACGTCGAAGAGCCCGGGCGTCGAGACGACGTAGGACGCGAGCATCCGCTCGCCGTCGCGCAGCACCTGGCCCGAATAGCCGAGCGGGACGGCGGTGCCGTCCTCCACGAGCGGCACGGCGCTCGTCGCCGCCACGGCGACCACGCCCGGCAGCGACGCGAGGCGCTCGACGGCGCTCTCGAACCACGCGTGACGCGCCGCGCCGTCGTCGTAGCGCTCGCCGGCGAGCTGGGTGTAGAACGTCAGCAGGCGGCCGGTGTCGAAGCCGGCGTCGATGCGGGTCAGGGCCATGACGCTGCGCACGACGAGCCCGGCGCCGACGAGCAGCGTCAGGGCGAGGGCGATCTGGGCGGTGACCAGCGTCTTCTGGAGACGCTGCTGCTCGCGGACGCCGGTGGCGCCGCGGTGGCTCTCGCCGACCGTGCGCGCGAGGTCCGGACGCGCCGCGCGCAGCGCCGGCAGGAGGCCGAAGGCGACCGCCGTCGCCAGCGACAGGACGAGGGTGAAGACGAGCGCTTCCGGGCCGATCTCGAAGCGCATCCAGGTGGGAAAGCCCTCGGGGTCCGCGCGCGCGATGAAGTCGACCGTCCACGACGCCAGCAGGATTCCCAGGGCGCCGCCGCCCAGCGCGAGGACGACGTTCTCCGTCATCAGTTGGCGCACGATCTGGGCGCGGTCGGAGCCGAGGGCCATGCGGATGGCGAGCGTCCGTTGCCGTCCGCTCTCGCGCGCCAGGAGCAGATTGGTGATGTTGACGCAGGCGATCAGGAGCACGAAGCCCACGGCGCCGGCCAGCAGCGCCAGCACGCGCCGCGTGCCCGCGTCGATGAGCCGTTCGCGGAAGGGGAGCACGGCGAAGGCCCAGTCCTTGTTGGAGTCCGGAAAGGAGCGGGCCAGCCGTTCGCCGATCGTCGTCGCCTCGGCCTGCGCCTGCTCGGCGCTGACCCCGGGCTTCAGGCGCACCGCCACGTTGTCGATCCAGCGGTTGGACCGTTCCTCGACCTCGCCGCGCACCAGCGGGAACCAGACGTCGGCGCGCTCGGGGAAATGGAATTCATGCGGCATCACGCCGACCACCGTGGACGCGCGCCCGTCGAGGCGCACGTCGCGGCCGACGATCCCCGGCTCGCCGCCGAGCCGTTGCCAGAGGCCATGGCTGACGACCGCGACCCGCTCGTGCCCGCGCTCGTCCTCGCCCTCCTGCAGCGTGCGTCCGAGGAAGGGCTCGGCTCCGAGGAGTGCGAAGAGTCCGGGGCTGACGGCCTCGCCCTGGATGAGCTGCGAGCCCTCGTCGTCGGCGAGGACGACGCTTCGCCGGTCGTAGGCGGCGACGCTCTCGCAGACCGAGCACTGGGCGGTGAAGTCCTCGACGTCCGGAAAGCTGAAGTCGTAGGCCTCGACCATCTGGGTGGCGTGACGCATGGCGAGCGCGTTCAGGCCCTCGATCTCGACGTGGGGCAGGGGAGAGAGGAGCATGGCCCGAGCGACGGTGAACACCGCGGTGTTGACGCCGATGCCGAGCGCCAGCGTCAGGACGACGACGGCGGTGAAGCCGGGCTGGCGGCGCAGCGAGCGGAACGTCAGACGCAGGTCGTGGAGCAGGTGGTCCATGGAGTGCCTCCGGGCGGCGCGGGATGCCGCTGTCCGTGACTCTACTGGCAAGCGTCGTGCCATGGTGGGAGCCGGCGTCCTGCCGAGCCATGAAGGGTGAGGCCGCGTCCGAGTGTCCGCTTTCGGAACGTCAGGTGACCGCAACCGCACGCACCTTGGACCTGGCGTCGGCCTGGGGTGAAGCCTCGGGCGCCAGATCGCGCTCCAAGTCGTCGAGACGTCGGGCGTTCGCGGCGCCACCCGTCAGGGTGGCGAGGCTCGTCCCAGGGTGGGCTCAGACGGTGTAGAGTAGGGCCGTGCTGCAAGAGATCCAATATCCGGTAAGCCGTGCCGACCTGATCTTGCGAGCCTGTAACTCGCAGGAACCGCTCCAACCCGGCGACAGCCGCTGGTACGACTTCGCTCCGCTGCGGCATGCTTGGGTTCTCGATCGTCTGGAGAGGGTCTTCCAGGGCCAGCTCTCGAGCGGAAAGTTCCACCACCGGCTCCTCTGCGGCCATCGCGGCAGCGGCAAGTCCACCGAGCTCCTCCGCTTCAAGGAGTGGGCCCTGGAGCACGGCTTCGCTTGCGAGCACATCGAGGTGGACGTCCGCCTTGGCCACGTCCAACTCGAGTTCTCGGATTTCTACCTGCTAGCCGCAATGGCCACCGAGGCCGCCATGGTTGCTCTCGGATCGCCGCTGCCGAGTGACAGCGTCGAGCCGATCATAAAGTGGTTCGCCGAGATCACGGACGAGAGCAGCTCGCATCGCGAGTCTGAGATGGCCGTGGAGGCGGAGGCCCAGTTGGGTGGGAGACTTCCACTCGGCCTTGGCAGGTTGGTAGCCAAGTTCTCCTCCGCAACCAAGGCCGGTGCCTCTCACGCCACCACTGCTCGCCAGCAAATGCGGCAGTATCCTGATCGACTGATCGATCTTACCAACGCGCTCCTGGAGGATGCGACCAGGCGGTTGCGGCAGTTGAGGCGACCACACACGGGCGGGCTCGTCCTTCTGTTCGACAACCTGGACCGCTACAACCCCGATGCGATCAATCAGGTTCTCATAAGCGGATCCAACCTTCTCCGCCGGCTTGGCTGCCACGCACTCTTCACCATACCAGTTGACCTGGAATATAATCCCCGGTCGGGACCCCTTCGCGATGCCTACGGGCAGCCCGTCGTGCTGCCGATGATCCCTCTTCGCCAGTCGGGAGACTCCTGGAAGAAATCGGTCGCGAGCAGCCGACACGGGCAGGAGGCTGTCGCGGGTCTGCGAGAAGCGTTGGCGAAACGGGTGGCGATTGAAGACGTCTTTGATCGTTCCAAGGATGCAGAAGTCCTGGTAAAGATGAGCGGTGGCTGTATTCGTGACTTGATGCACCTCATGACGCTCAGCTACGAAATGAGTGAGGGCGAGAAGCTCTCGGCACGTGGCGTTCAACGCGCCGTCGCGGAGCTCCGCGCGACCCATGCCCGCGAGCTCGCGCAGGCCGATTACGACCGCTTGGCGGACATCGCCGCCCGGCGCGCGGTGCCCCGTGACGAGCTCACTCTACGCTTGCTCTACAACCTTGGGCTCTGGAATATTATGACAAGGATGGAGGCGTCTGGCTCGACGTCCACCCACTAGTGATCGAGATAGAGGAGTTCCAGCGTGCCTACCGTGGCCGCCAGGCTACAGTCAGCGGTTGAAGCCCCGACTCCGAAGGTCGAGGAGCCGTACCGGCGCTTGCTGCGCTTGCTGCACGCGGCGCGGGGGATGTTCGCGCTCGTGTTGGTGGAGAGCCATCTGTCGGCGTCGGAGCGCGATCAACTGTTCGGACGTCTGCGAGACGATCTGGCCAGTGATGGGATGGACCTTGAGATCGCGCAGCTCCGCTTCGACGCGTGGGATCCGCTCGCCGCCATCGAACAGCTCCGGGCTGGTAGGAATGGGGACGCGGTGGTGCTTTTGCAGGGCCTAGAGAGGACACCACCGGCACCGTTCGGGGCCGCCGAGCGCCGCCGGCCACCAGCGTTCGCCCGTCTCAACCAGGCTCGGGAGGCGATCGAGCACTGCTTGGGCGGCCCGCTGGTGGTGTGGTGCGAGAACGGCTCGTTCAACGCACTGCGCCGGTACGCGCCTGATTTCTTCGACCATTTCGCCGGATTGGTTCACTTCGAAGAAGCTGGCGGCCCGCACGCCGCCGAACGTCGCGTGGATGGTGCGGTGCGAGTTGTCGACCAAGCCGAGCTCGAGACCGTACGCTCCCCCCCTCCCGCAGCACCCGAGTCAGGGATCCGCTTCTACGAAGCGCGCCTCGAGAGCACGCCGCCGGGGAGCCGCGAGCGGGCGCTGGCGCTCCTCGGTTTGGCAGAGTCGCTGTTAGGGCTACCTGGTCAGGAGCGTGCCGCTGCGGCTGGACAGGCGAGCAGCGAGGTTGCAGATGCGTTGCTCTCGCTCTCGCCGGAGAGAGACCCGGAGCAGTGGGCACGGGCCAAGGAACTCGAGGCGGGTGCGGCAGAAACCCGCGGCCAATTCGACGTGGCCCTGGCAGCGAGCGTCGAGGCGGTAGAGGTTCGACGCCGCCAGACAGCCGAGCAGCCCGATGTCGGTATTCCAGAGCTGGCTGACAGCCTACGGGACCTTGGCATTCGCTTTGGCGTCCTCGGGCGGCTGCATGAGGCACTCGAGGTCACTCGCGAGGCCGTCGGCCTTTACCGCGAGCTGGCCACGGATCGGCCAGATGATTTCCTATCTTACCTGGCGACGGGACTGCTCAATCTGGGCGCGGCTCTCAGCGATCTCGGAGAAATCGACGAGGCGCTTGTGGCCGCTCGCGAGGCTGTCGATATTCAACGCCAATTGGGCGTCGACGCGGCACGTCCTCTTCTCGCAAAGGGCCTTACCAACCTGGGCGTGTTACTTAGCGATCTTGGGCGGCGCGAAGAAGCCCTTGAGGCTACCCGTGAGGCCGTCGAACACCACTATCGGCTTGCTGCGCACCAGCCAGACGCTTTCCTCCCCGGGCTCGCAGTCAATCTCAACAATCTGGGCATCATGCTCGGGGCTCTCGGACGGCGTGAGGAGGCACTCGTCGCCACCCAGCAGGCCATCGAGCTCCAACGCCAACTGGCCGTGGTTCGTCCCGAAGTTTTGCCCGACCTCGCGATGAGCCTCAACAACCTCGGCATAAGGCTCAGCGATGCTGGTCAGGCAGAGGCGGCACTCGACGCCCTCCGTGAGGCCGTCGATCTCCGGCGCCAACTCAATACTGACCGGCCGGAGGCCTTTGGGCCAGGTCTTGCCGTGAGCCTCGGCAACTTGGGTGTGAGCCTCGCTCTTCTTGGGAGGAGCAAGGAGGCGCACGCGATGACTGAAGAAGCTGTCCGTCAGCTTGCACCTTTCTTCTTGAAGTTTCCGGCAGCATTTCGGCGGTGGATGGCGAGCTTGGTAGAGGGCTACCGGATGGCCGCCGAGGCTGTCGGCGAAGAGCCCGATCCAGCTCTCTTGAAGCCCATCGTCGAGCTTCTCGACGCCTGACGCCGGCCTCTCATTGACTGCCGGACGCCGGGACCATTTCCGCTCGAGCCACGGTCCCCACAGAGGATCGCGGGCAAGGTCTCTGCGGATGCGCTCGAGGATCTCCAGGCGTCCGTGACCGGCGTCTCATCGGCGCCGACGACGACGAGCGTGCGACCCGGCGAGAAACCGACGTGGGCTCCGGCAAAGACCAGAACCGGCAGCAGGACGACGATCCAGCAGCCTCGCCGTCGCCACGGGCGCTTCGCCACGCCGCTCGTCGTCATGCCGGGACGAGGCCTTTGCGGCGGTCGGCTATGCCGGCACGGCTCGTCAGGCACTTCTTCAGGATCGTGCGCAGGGTCCACCTCCGTCAAGAGGATAGCCGCATCCTCCGTTCGCGGCGCCACCCGTCAGGGTGGCGAGGCTCGTCCCTGGGTGGGCTGAGTGCCGCCAGACAGTTAACTTCGTACAGCGCTCCGCAAGTTCGGTGACGTGTTCCGGTTGTGGTGCAGGCGTCCCACCTGCATCCGGAGAGCAGGCGGGACGCCCGCACGCTCGCTCAACCAAGGGTGGCAAGGGTAAGCGACGCAAGCCGTCAACGGAGTCGAGGACACACCCGGTATGCCCAGATCGTGGAGACCGTAGTTGCTTACCCTTGCGCTCGGAGCCGGCGCTGAGGGAATAGGAAAGCGTATGCGCTCTACACCCGATGACAGGCTTCCAGATAGTCCTCATGCAGTTCTGGCCTCAGAGCCAGGTTGAGAATACTGGTGATCGGATAGACGCCGATCGGATCGTAGGTCGGCCCATCGATCCTCACAGCCCCCGTGATTTCGAGCAGATAGAGGGCGTCGTCAAGACTCAGATTCAAGGCTCCCGACGGCGTGCCCATTGCGGCCTCGAGACGTCCGACCTGCCGTCGGGACCGGTGCCGCGGCGGTTTCAACGTCCTTATCCCCTGCTCGGCTGGCGTCCGCCGGGGGTTGAGCGGAGCTGAGCGCCGTACGGCTGGGGGCGCAGGCGTCTCGCCTGCAAAATGCTAATCCACCAGACGCGTGTGCGTGTACGCCGCGTGCCATCCGAACCAGAACGCCCGGTGCGACGGCAGGCGCGGCAGCGTCCGCCCGTCGGCGGCGCGCAGCTCGTCCTCCGTCAGCGGTCGGTCGGCCCGACGCCGAACATCAGCTCGTCGGTGGCGAAGTACTCGCGGTAGGCCGCCCTCGGAGCCGGCGGCCGGGATCATCGACGGCGAGCGCAGCGGCGGGATGCCGTCCTGACGCACGCCGCCCCAGCGCACCTCGTCGAGGCGGATGAGCGTCGTCCGCTCCTTCGAGAAGTAGCCGCGGAACTTGGGGTCGAGCAGCCCGCAGACCGCCGCCTTGAGCTCGGGGTAGAGAGGGTGGAGCCGCGGCTCGCGTGCCCACAGCCACGCGTACCACTGCTCGACGTCGTAGCCGAGCTTTTCGCCGGTCTTCTCCTCGAGCAGGCCGATCAGCTCGCGGTTCCAGGCGCCGTCGCGCGAGAGCGGGATGAGGTCGAGGACCATCGGCACGAGCTCGGGCTGCCAGCGCTTGCGCACCAGCTTGAGGACGTCGTCGCGGTGCTCCGGCGACAGGAGCTGGGGCAGGCGGTGGACGACCTCGTCGCCCTTGGCGTCCGCGGACGCGAGAGTCGGCGCGAGGACAAGCGCGAGCAGCGCTGCCAAGCTTCTCGACCGACGGCTTCTGAACAAAACGCGGCTCCTCGTGTCTACCGTGTGCATACGGAGGATAGCTCCAAATGGACGTCACCTACGAAGATTTTTCGCTCTGGCTCGAGCCCGACGGTCCGGATTCCGTGGTGCGGGCACGGTCGCCGGCAGGCGAAGATTCGGACCGGCTGGCCTTCGCCGTCGATCCGGAGCCCTTCCTCGCGCCGTTCTCGGAGCTCACACTAGCACGGTCGGGCACGCGGGACCTGCGGCGCGCCAGCGGCCTTGAGCCCCGCCCGCGGCCGGAAGACCTGGGGGACCGGCTGTACCAGGCGCTCTTCCCTCCCCGGATCCGTGACCTCTACGAAGCGAGCCGCGGCACCGATCCGCGGAAGGGGCTCCGCCTGAAGCTGCACCTCGCTGCCGATACCCAGGCGCCGGGACACGACGGTCTGGCGGCGCTCTCGAACTTGCCGTGGGAGCTCGCCTACCGCCGCTCGACCCGCGACCTCTTGGGCATCAACCGGCTGAGCCCGGTGGTGCGCTATCTCGAGCTGCCGCGCCCCGCGCAGGCCGCCCCGTTCAAGCCTCCGCTGCGGGTCCTGGCGGTGGCGGCGAACCCGTCGGGCAGTGAGCCGCTCGCGCTCGAACAGGAGCGCCGGCAATTGCAGTCGGCCTGGAAGGGCTCGGCCGACGTGGAGGTGATCGAGCGTGCCAGCACGGAGCGTTTCCAGGACGCGCTGCGTCAAGGACCCTTCCACGTCGTCCACTTCATGGGGCACGGCACGGTCGACGGGACCGGCGTCGGCCGCCTGTTCTTCGAGGACGCCGAGGGCGGGCCGGAGCTGGTGAGCGCCGAGGTCTTTGCCAACGTGCTCAAGGGCCGAATGCCGCGGCTGGTCGTCCTCAACGCCTGCCGTTCGGCCGAGACCGCCGGCGACGCCGGACGCGACTTCTTCGCCGGCATGGCCTCGGCCCTGGTGCTCGGCGGTCTGCCCGCGGTCGTCGCCATGCGGACCCCGATCTCCGACCGCGCGGCCCTCACCTTCAGCAAGACCTTCTACAAGGAGCTCGCCGCCGGCGAGCCCGTGGACGCCGCCGCGGCCGAGGCCCGGCTGGCCATCTACCGGACCGATCCCGGCTCCGTCGAATGGGCGACGCCGGTGGTCTTCATGCGCGTAAGCGACGGCCGGCTCTTCGCGGCGGACGCGGCGCCCGAGGAGGACGGCGGCGACGCGGGTCAGCCGGACCTGGTTCGGCTCACGGTAGACGAAGACATGGAGCTCGCTGACGCCGAGATCGGCAACGTGATCGGAACCGAGGCCGGGCCTCGGCGGGCCGGCCGTGTCGAAATCGAAGCCAAGAAGCGGCTCGTGAGCACGGGCAAGTTTCAGCTCTTCAATCGCAAAAACCCCGCAGGAATCCACGCTAATGAACAACCTCACTCTGGAGCGCAACCTCGTCGTCCACACTAAGGGCACCGATCCCGTCCCGGGGCACTACCTTGTGGTCTACAGGAAGGGGGTGTTCTATTCGTGCCTCGCCGCTGGCGAAAGACTGAGGCGTTTCTTAACCTTCGGATCGCCCGACTCGTTCATCGCTTACGCCGTGCCCGACGACCAGAACTTGAGGCATCATTTCTCACGCGATTATTGGAGCCGCGATCAAGCTCACAGCTTCTGGCTCCGTTTCGGCTTGGAGTTCTACGTCTGCGATCCGAAAACCTTCGTGGACAGGCAAGGAAGCGATCCGCTTCATCGCCTCGAGAAAGAAATCGCTGCCATAGCAGGCCAAACGGTCCGCGACCTCGACTGGCACGACGTGAAGCGAGGCGGAAATAATCTCGAGGAAAAGCTCTTCCCGACACTCGTGGCAAAGGAGGTCGGTAATCTCGTGAGAGCCCGCCGCTTCGCCAAGAGCCTGGGCATCGAGGTACGCGCTATTACTGTCGATCGCCAGCTTTCGAATACTGATATACCAGAAGAAATCAAGATCGAAGAGTACCGGGCAGAGAAGCTCGACCAGGAGCTTCGTTTCGACATCGAGAGCCACGAGAAGAACTTCGAGCGCAATCAGCGCATTGGAGAGCGCGTGGCGCAGAGCGTAGCTGACTCGTCGTCGGTGGGCGTGACGGCGTCGCCGGCCACGTCGAGCAGAGGCCGTTCTCCCGACGCCAGACGCTCGAGGTAGCGCCAGAAGGTGGCGTCGCCCATGAAACGACGCTCCTCCCGGTCCTGGCTCGCCTCGAAGATCTCCGCGGGGCGACGGCATCCCGCGGCGACGGCCTCGAGCGCCTGCCGCTCGGTACGGCTCAGGCCGTTGCCGGCCGACGGGAACTGCTCGAGATGACGCCGCAGGGCGTCAGCCAGGTACGGCAAGGCCGACGTGCCCTGTTCGAGCAACCGGACGATCGCCGTCGGCTCCGGATCGCGGAAGGCCCGCCAGGCCGAGCGCGCCAGCTCCAGTTGCCGGCGCTTCACGGGGAGGCGGCCGTCGAAGAGGGCCGGGACGTCCTCGGGCCGGAGCTGGCCGAGGCCGTGGAAGCGCGGGTCCTGCACGTGGCGATCGACCGAGATCAGCGTCAGGGTGGAAGGCTCCCGCTCGGCGAAGAAGTCGAGGACCTGGAGGATCTGGAGCTGGTCGTAGAGGTCGTGCTCGAACCAGAGGACGACCTCGTGGTGCTCCGGATACCGCGCCAGGGCCGCGTCGCGCCGCTCGAAGTCGCGGAGGACGTCTTCTTCCTCTCCCCAGCCCTCGCCGTCGATGAAGCGGGCGCGGACCGTCCGCAGCTCGGATGGCGACAGACCCGCCGGTACCGGGCCTTCGTGGAGGACGTCCCTCCAGGGGAGGACATCACCGTCGACGCCGGCGGCTCGGAGGAGGTCGACGGCGGCGTCGCCGTTGGTGACGTGGAGCATGACCGGGCTCATCCGTTCTCAGGATTCGGTCCTTCGGACCGAGGGTAGGCACAGGGGCCTACCCCTACGTCAGACGTCGGACTACCGGATCCTATTGTCCATGCCATCAATAGCTGAGAGGCAGGTAGACGATCCGGTTGACGTACTCCTCCGGATCGGAGGCAGCCTGTATCAGGGCCAACTCTTCGCTCATCTCCCCCATAGTCATATATGGATTGATCATGAATATTCCGGGCAGACGGGGATCGACGTTCTCGTCCAAGAGGTACTTGATCTCGCTCATAAAGAGCGGTGCGCCGGCTCGCGTTCGGCGGCACGATCTTGACGGAGCCTTGGCAGACGTAGCATCGTGGGCGTCGGGTTGCGGGCCTGCTCGGCGCGCATCTCCTGGCCGCGTTCGAGCCACCGCGTCAGGTAGGCGCCAACCTCCCCCTGGTTGTGGAGGTAGTACGTGACCGTCGCGTAGACCTGCTCTCGGGTCAAGGATGGGTACCGGTCGGCGATCGCCTCGGGAGAATTGCCACGATGAATGAAGTCGTAGAGGACGGTTTCGATGCCGACCCGCGTTCCCTTGATACGGATATCGTCTGAGCTGAGGAGGTCGAAGTACTCTTCAAGCCGCATGCCGGTGCCTCCTGACCGAGTATAGCACGCCGCTCAGCGTAGCACACTGCCGACGGCCAAATCGTAGCTGATCCAAGCCCGCAGCACCTCGAGACGCGCCAGGTCGTGCTCCGTGCGCTGGCGCCGCAGCGCCGCCTCGGCGGCGAGCAGGTCGTTGGTCGTCGAACGGCCGGCACCGTGACGCTCGCGCTCCACGCGCAGCGTCTCGGTCGCCAGCTCGACGCCGCGCGCGCGAACGTCGACGGCCGCGCGCGCCGTCGATAGACGTGCCAGGGCGTCCGCCAGCTCGAGGCGCACGCCGCGGCGCAGCTCGGTGAGCTCGGCGCGCAACGCTTCGGCCTGCGCCTCCACCGCCGCCGCCCGCGGACCCCGGGTGCCGCCGGCGAAGAGCGACCAGGACAGACCCACCGCGCCCGTCGCCAGCTCGTCGGGGAAGAACGGGTCGCCGTCCGAGCGTTGGTAGGTGAGCCGCGCGTCGAATCGCGGCCAGCCTTCCGCCTTGACCGCCCTGGCCCGCAGCCCGAGGGCGTGGACCTGGGCCTCGAGCGCCGCCACGTCGGCGCGCGCGGCGAGCGCCGCGTCGACGGCCTCGTCGAGCGCCGGCGTCAGGCCGCGGTCGACGTCCTCCATGGGCGCGGGCTCCGCCGGACCGCCGGCGCCCACGGCGCGCCCCAGGTCGTCCACGGCGACGCCGCGCAGGTCGCGCAGACGCCGGCGGTCGAGCTCGGCGGACTCGAGGTCGAGGCGGATCTTCAAGGCGTCCGCCTCGAGCACCCGGCCGGCCCGCACCCGCGCCTCCATCTCCCCGAGACGCGCTTCGAGGCTGGCGACGAACGACTCGGTCGCGCCCAGGGCGGCGTCGATCTCGAGCACGGCCACGTACGCCCCGGCCGCCGCTGCCGCCAGCTCCTGGCGCGCACGGACGGCCGTGGCGCGGGCGGCGTCGGCGGCCGAGCGCGCGGCCGGCGCCGCGTAGAGCCGGCGCACCGGGTCGAAGAGCGGCTGCACGACCTGGAGCGCCAGCGTCGCGCTCGTGCGCTCGCCCAGGGTGAAGGCGCCGAGCGGCGTGTCGAAGTCGAAGTCGCGGTCGCGGCGCCCGACCTCGGCCGTCGTGCCCACGGACGGCCACAGGGCCGCCCGCCGCACTGCCCGCGCCTCGAGCTCGGCGGCGCGCGCGCGCCACTGCGCGGCCGCCGCCAGCGGACGCTCCGCCGCTCTCGTCATCGCCTCCTCCAGGGTCACGGTGACGACGCTCTCCGAGGCGGCCGCCCGGCCGGCCGCGAGGGGGACGAGGACGGCGGCGAGCGCGGCGCCCACGGCCGCCGCCGAGCGCCGGCCCAGGCCCAGGCCCCTCAGCGTCGGCCGCGTGAAGAGCAGCTTGTAGAGCGCCGGGACGACGGCGAGCGTCAGCACCGAGGAGGCGATCAGGCCCGAGATCATCGCCCACGCCAGCGGCGGCCACAGGGTCGCGCTCGAGAACGCCAGGGGCGAGAGCCCCGCCACCGTCGTCGCCATCGTCAGCAGGATGGGCCGGGCGCGGCGCTCGACCGCGTCTTCCAGGGCCTCGTCGAGCGAGGCGCCTTCGGCGCGCCGGGCCTCGATCACGTCGAGGAGCACGATGGCGTTGTTGACCACGATGCCCACCAGCGAGATCACGCCGAGCATCGCCGTGAAACCGAAGGGCTGGCCCGAGAGGAGCAGCCCCGGCACCACCCCGATCGCCGCCAGCGGCACCGTGACCATCACGATGCCCACCCGGCGGAAGGAGTTGAACTCGAGCAGCAGGAAGAAGAGCAGCAGCAGCAGCCCGAGCGGCATCCGCTGCAGGATGGCGGCGTTGGCCTTGCCCGACTCCTCGAGCTCGCCGCCCCTTTCCAGCTCGACGCCCGGCGGCAGCTCGAGCGCGGCGAGCCGCGGCGCCAGCGCCTGCCACACCCCGTGGGCGGTGGCCTCCGGCGCGAGCTGGGCCTGCACCTTGACCATGCGCCGGCGGTCCTTGTGCTGGATCGCGGCAGGCCGCCACCGGACCTCGAGCGTCGCCACCTGCGACAGCGGCACGCCGCCGTCGGCCGAGGGACCCGCCGCCGCCACGTCGACCGTGGCCAGCCGGGAGGCCGGGAGCTTCTCGCCGGCGGACGAGCGCACCACGATCGGCACCGGGTCCTCGCCCCCCCGGAACTGGCCGATCTCGGTGCCGAGGGTGCGGCCGAGCAGGGCCAGGGCCACGTCGGTGCGCGTCACGCCGCGGCGGCCGGCCGCGGCGTCGTCGATCTCGAAGGCCACCTGGGGCGCGCCGAGGCCGAGGTCGTGTCGCACGTCGCGGGTGCCCTCGATGGCGCGCAGCTCGCCGAGCACGCGGTCGGCCACTCGCTCCATGTCTTCGAGGTCGTGACCGAGCACCCTTACCTCGACCGGCGCCTCCACCGGCGGCCCCTGCTCGAGGCGCCGCGCCACCACCGCCGCCTCGGGCAGCTCCCGCCCCACGTAGCCGCGCGCCCAGGCGATCACCACCTCGACGTCGTCCATCGCGCGGGTCTCGGCGATGAGCATGGCGCGGTGCGGGCTGTTGAGCCGCGAGAGCAGGTTGTAATAGAACTTCGGGCCGTTGCGGCCCACGAAGGTCGCCACGCTCTCGACGTCGCCGCGGGCGAGGAGCGCCGCCTCGAGCCGCCGCGCCGCCGCGTCGGTCGCTTCCAGGTGGGTGCCCTCGGGCAGCTCGAGCTCGACGATCACGGTGTTGCGGTCGGCCGAGGGAAAGAACTTCATCTCCACGAAGCGGGCCGAGAACGCCGCCAGCGCCAACAGCGCGGCGGCGCCCGCGAGCACCCGGAGCGGGCGCCGCGCCGCCAGCGAGGCCACGCGCCGCGCCAGAGCGTGGCCGCGGCCCGCTCCGGACTCCTTGGCGGACGGCTTCAGGAACAGCTCCGAGAGCACCGGCGTCACCAGCACGGCGAAGAGGTAGCTCACCGTGAGCGTGAGCATGATCATCACCGGGATCGAGCGGGTGAAGTCGGCCGTATTGCCTTTCGAGATCAGCATCGGCACGAACGCGGCAAGCGTGGTGCCGGTGGCGGTGCCGAGCGGCAGCGCCAGCTCGCGCACGGATTGCACCGCGGCCTCGTGGGCGCTCTGCCCCCGGTCGATCCGGTACTGGACGTTCTCGGCCACCACGATGGCGTTGTCCACCAGCATGCCGAGGGCGATCACCAGGGCCGCGATCGAGATCTGGTGGAGGATGCCGCCGCCGGCCGCGAAGAGGGCGATCGAGGCGAAGGTGACCAGGGGCACCACCAGGGCCACCACCACGCCGAGGCGAAGGCCCATGAAGAAGAAGAGCACCGCCGCCACGATCACGATGCCGAGCCGCAGCGATGCGGTGAGCTCGTCGAGGCGGCTCTTCACCTCGTCGGGCTGGAAGAAGACCTCCTCGAGCCGCGCCGGCTCGAGGCGCGGCGCCACCGCCGCCGCCCGCGCGCGCACCAGCTCGCCGAAGCGCACGCGGTCGATGCCGTCCTGCGGCACCACGCCGAGGCCCACCGCCGGCTCGCCGTTCCAGCGCATAAGCTCCTGCGGCGGCTCGGCCGGGCCGCGGCGCACCCGCGCCAGCTCGGCGAGCGGCACCGCGGCTCCCGAGGGCAGCAGGACGGGCGTCGCCCGGATCTCGTCGAGGGAGCGGAACTCGGTGGCCGGACGCAGGTTGGCCGTCTTCGAGCCGAGGTGGATCACGCCGCCGGGGACGATGCGGCTGCGCTCGGCGAGCTGGCGGCCCAGCGAACGCGGATCGAGACCGAGGCGGCGCGCCGTCGCGTCGTCGTACTCGACCACGATCTGCTCGCCGGGATCGGCGATCAGGCTCACTTCCTTGACCGGATCGAGCGCCAACAGCTCGCGCTTGACGCGCTCGGCCGCCGCCGTCAGCACCAGCGGATCGGCCGAGCCGACCACGGCGTAGACTACGGAGTCCTGCGACACCAGGTCGTCGTCGAGCTCGGGCTCGAGGACGCCGGCGGGGAAGTCCCGGCGCGCCTTCTCGAGCGCCTCCTCCACCTCGTCCCAGCCCTTCTCGGTGTCGTAGACCGTCTCGTAGAATTCGACGTGCTGCACGGCCACGCTGGCGCGCGCCGTGGAGACCACCTCGGCGACCGCCTCGACCTCGGCGAGGCGCTCCTCGATGGGCTCGATCACCAGCCGCTCCACGGTCTCGGCGTCGGCGCCGGGGAAGACGGTGACGACCGTGCCGTCGCGGCGCGGAAACCGCGGGTCCTCCTCGCGCGGCATGGTGGTCCAGGAGACGACGCCGGTCGCGGCGAGCAGGACGGTGGTGGCGAGCACCAGGCGCCGGCGCCTCAGGAGCGGGTCGAGGAGCTTCATTGCGGTTCCTCCGACGTCTTCTCCACGTCGACCACCTCGCCGTCGAGCAGCCCGCGCTGGCCGCCGACGACCACCAGGTCGCCGGCCGCCAGCTCGTCCGCCGCGGCCCTCACGACGACCCGGTCGCCGAGCAGCGTCCCCACCTCGACGCCGACCTTGCGCACCCGCGGCTCGTCGCCGTCGACCAGCCGGAACACCGCGGGCCGGCGTCCGCCGGGGTTGACCACCGCCTCCACCGGCACCGCGAGGGCGCCGTCGGCGGCGAGGGCGAGCACCAGCTCGGCGGTGGCGCCCACCACCACGCCGCTCGCCTCGGGGATCGTCACCACCACCGGAAAGAGGCGTCCGGGGCCGGCGGCGGCCTGGCCCACCGAGCTCACGCGGCCGGTGACCGTGCGGCCCATGAACGGCACCGCGACCTGCGCCTCCACGCCCCGCTCGACGTGCGGCACCACCGACTCCGGCACCTCGACTTCGAGCTCGAGCTCCCCGTGGCCCGAGAAAACGACGACCGTACGGCCGGGCCCCGCGTACTCGCCGGGCTCGAGCGTCACCTCGGTCACGGTGCCGGCGTAGGGCGCCTCGAGGGCGGCCTCGCCGAGCATCCGCTCGGCCTCCGCGAGCCGCGCCCGGGCCGCGTCCTCGGCGGCGCGCGCGGCGTCGAGGCCGGCGCGGACCTGCTCCAGCTCCTCCTCCGTCGCCGCCTTGGCCTCGGCCAGGCTGCGGGCGCGCTCGAGATCGCGCTCAGCCTGGGCGCGGCGCGCCGCGACCTCGGCCAGGGCGCCGCGGGCGGTGGCGACGGCGTTGTCGAGCTCGCGGGCGTCGAGCCGGGCGAGCACCTCGCCGGCCTCGACGCGATCGCCCACGTCGACGCTCCGGGCCACCATGCGCCCGCCGATCGAGAAGGCGAGACGGGCGTGACGCGCGGCGCGCGTCACGCCCGAGAAGCGCAGCTCGCGGCGCTCGGCCGCGGCTTCCACCGCGGCCACGCGCACGCGCTTGATGCCGCGCTCGACCTCCGGCATCACCGGCTTGGTGTCGGCGGCGAGGTAGATGGCGCCGATCGCGGCCGCGGCGCCTATCAGCAGGTTGCGGTTTCGGTCTCTCATGGTGCCGTCCCTCTTGCTGCCAGTTCGGGTCGCTATGAACTGGTCAACCGGTCAATTCGTCGTCGAAGGGTGTATACGGGGTCCTTTCGCCGCGGGTTTCATGGAGACGAAGGGGATCAGGCGCCGCCGTTGCGGCACCGGACGCCGTCGAGGAAGATCTTGACCATGTCGCGCAGGTACATGTCGTCGAGCGCCTCGGGCTCGACGTCGGAGTCGATGAGCGACAGGGTCTCGGCGCGGGTCTGGAACCAGGCCATGGGGAGGGCGATCAGGGTCTTGATGATGAAGAAGGGCTCGAGGTCGGCGCGGATCTCGCCGGCGTCCTGGGCCTCGCGGATCTTCCCGATGCCGAGCTCGAAGAGCTCTTTCTCGCCGGCGGTGGCCCAGTTCTCCTCCTCGAGCGTCGCCCACGACCACCAGCGCACGCAGCGCGGGTGCTGCTGGAGGAAGCGGAAGTAGGCCACCACGGACTCGCCCAGGAGCTCCGCGGTCGACGCCGACTCGGAGATCATGCGCTTCTGGATCTTGAAGTACTCCTCGAAGTGACGCTCCTGGACGGCCTGCCAGAGCTCCTCCTTGGAGCCGAAGTGGTGGTGGATGAGGCTCTTGGTGACCTCGGCGGCCTTGGCGATCTGGCTCAGGCTGGTGGCCGACTGCCCGTGGCAGACGAAGAGGTCCTCGGCGGCGTCGAGGATGGCCTTGCGCGTCGCGTCGGGATCGCGCTTGCGCCGCGGGTCCTGCTGCTCGTCCTGTTCCTGCCGCCGGGGCCGGACCTCGCCGAGGTAGATGGGCATGGGCTCTCCAGGTCGACCGTCGGGCTGTTAATTGGCCGACCGGCCAATAGCGTAGCGTGAGGCGTCGCGGTCGTCAAGCGTCGTGGAACCCGGATCCACTCGCGGTATGCTGATGTCTCGACATCAGATGGACGAGCACCTAGGATGCTTACATGAGGACGACCCTGACTCTCGATGACGACTTGGCCAGCCTTCTCAAGGCACGGGCGCGCCAGTTCGGGATAACCTTCAAGGACATGGTGAATCTCCACACCACCACCGGCTCGCACGGCAGTGTCGAGGGCCCTCTCCGCTTCGTCGAAGCGGCCGTCGTCGAGGGCGAGCCTTGCCCGTTCCAGGTACAGGGAGGAGCGAGTCTGCGGAAAGAGGCCCGAAAGCTCCAGGGCCTCGGCCAAGGCGTCCGCGGCCGCTCGCGGCTCGCCCTGGAGCCGGCTCACCCTGGCGGTGAAGAGCGGACGCTTTCCTGAGACGGCTTGGCGTCGAGTCGAAAGCTCTCGAACGCCCGGAACGCGCGCAGGAACGTCTCCTGCGCCAGGTCCTCGAGCGCTGGCTGCTGGCTCACGGCGTGGCGCCGCGTGTGGGCGCATCCCGGCGTCGTCGAGCGGTCGACGCCTGAGGAGTGGCCGTGGGTCCGGCGTCGGCTGGTTTCGGTGGGCCGTTCCTTGCGGCCGGGCTGACGGCGCTCGCCAGCACCTTGGCCAGCTCGTCGACGCCGCGCCGCAGCTCGCGCGGCCCAACCGCCGCGAATCCGAGCAGCAGCCCCTCCCGAGCCAGCGGCCGCCGCGCGTAGCGGCTCAGCTCGAGGACCTCGACGGCGCGCTCGCGGGCCGCGGCCGCCACGTCCGCGCCGACGAGGCCGTGCGCCAGCCAGCCCGCGATCTGGAGACCCGCGTCGACCCGCGGGACCTCGAGCCACGGACCGAGGCGCTCCTCGGCGCTCTCGACGAGGACCGTGAGGCGCTCCGAGTAGGCCTGACGCATGCGCCGCAGGTGACGGCCGAAATGTCCGGCTCGCCGCCGCGGGCGCGGCGCGCCTGGAGCGTCCGGCGGCGAGCAGCCGGTCGGGGAGCAGGCGGGAGACGAAGGTGCCCGCTCCCACCCGCGACTCGACGTAGCCCTCCGAGCGCAGCTCGTCGAAGGCCTGGACGACCACGCCGCGCGAGACGCCGTGCTGCGCCGCGAGGTCGCGGGTGGCGGGAAGGCGCGTGCCCGGGCCGAGGCGGCCGTCGAGGATCGCTTCACGCAGCGCGTCGTAGAGCCAGCGGACGCGGGGCGTCCGCGGCGGGCGCGGCGGCAGCATCAGCGGCAGTGACGACGTCTCCTTCGCCATGGAATTGGTCCAAGAGTAACGCGCAAAACGGACCTTTTTCATCGATCCGATCGCCGCTAGCGTGAACGGCGAAAGGAGCCGACGATGACGATGACCGCGACCGACCCGACCATGGCGATCGACCCGACCATGGCGATCCCCACGACGTCCTCCGCGCTGCTGGACCGGATCCGCGAGCTCGAGCTCGCCTCCCGCTCCCTCGATCCGGACGAGGCGGAGCGGCCCTTCGCGGCGGCGCTCGCCGAGAAGCTGCTGCTGGCGCGCTACTTCCACGCGCGCTGCCGCGCCCTGGGCTTCGAGGTCGGACCGCCGCCGGAGCTCTCGATCGTCACTTTCCGCTGGGCGCCGCCGGGGGCCGGCGCGGCGGCCGTCGACGCGATGAACCGGGCGATCCTCGACGGCGTGCGGCGCGACGGCCGCGTCTTCCTCTCGTCGACGACGCTCGACGGCCGCTTCGTCCTGCGGCTCGCGGTGCTGCCGTTCCGCACGCATCTGCGCACCGTCGACGACGCGCTCGAGGTCCTGGGCGAGCAGATCCGAGCGCAGCCGTCGCACTAAATTGTTCCCTGGCAAATCAAGGGGGACGCCTAAAATGTCCCCCCGTCACAATTTAAATTGTGACGGGGGGTGTACTCCCTCTGAAATCGGGCGTCCGGGTCATTCGACGACCAGCGCCGGGATGGCGCCGGGCGCCGGCGGCCACGGTATCAGGAGCCCGCGTCCGATGCCCTGGGCGGCCTTCTCGCCGTAGAGCAGGTCGGCGAGGTACATGGCGACGTCGAAGCTCCTGGCGCCGCCCCCCGAGGTCAGGGCCTTGCCGTCGTGGACGAAGCTCACGCCGCGCCTCAGATCGAGATCGGGGAACATCTCGGCGAAGCGGTCCTGGTCGCTCGGGAACGTGGTGACGGCGCGGCCGTCGAGGAGCCCGGCGCGGGCGAGCACGAAGGCGCCGTCGCAGAGCGACGTCACGTAGAGCGCGCGCTCGCCCGCCTCCCGCACCCAGGCGATGAGCTCCTCGTTCTCGAGGTCGCTGTCCATGTTGTGCTCGGCGCTCGGCACCACCAGCACGTCGATGGGCGGGGCGTCGGCGAAGCCGAAGTGGGCGTCGAGCACGAGGCCCTCGAAGGTGGTCACGGTGCCGCCGTCGGGCGAGACGGTGAAGACCTCCATGCCCGGCTCGGCGTGGAAGACGGTGTGCTGGAAGACGTCGTAGGGCGCGGTGAGCTCGGTGTTGTAGACGCCGTCGATGACCAGGAAGCCGACCCGCAGCGCACGGTCGCGCGGCAGCTCGGCGGACGGCGCGACGCGCGGCCAGGCCGACGCGCCGGCGGCGTCGGCCGTGTCGGGCGCGGGTGGAGCGGCGCAGCCGCTCAAGGCGGCGAGCCCGATGGCCAGGACGAAGAGACGGCGCATCCGGCCATGATAGCTCTGATAGGCTCGGGACGACGAGCTTGCGCCTCCGCAGCACGCCCGACCGACAAAGATGAGCCAAGACGACGCCCATGACCAGGTGGACGCCGTCTACCGCGCCGAGTCGCGTCGCGTCCTCGCCACGCTGATCCGCCTGCTCGGCGACTTCGACCTCGCCGAGGAGGCTCTGCACGACGCCTTCACGGCCGCCGTGGAGCGCTGGCCGCGGGATGGGCTGCCCGCCAATCCGCGCGCCTGGCTGGTCTCGGCCGGCCGCTTCAAGGCCATCGACGCCATGCGTCGGCGGTCCCGCTTCGACGCCTCCGTGACGGCCCTCGCCGAGCGGCTCGAAGCCGAGGCGTGGGAAACCGAGGCGCGGGAGGACCCGGAGGTCGAGGACGACCGTCTCCGCCTGATCTTCACCTGCTGCCATCCCGCCCTGGCGCCGGACGCCCGGATGGCGCTGACGCTGCGCGAGGTCTGCGGCCTGACCACCGAGGAGATCGCCCGCGCTTTCCTCACCGCGCCTCCCACGCTGGCCCAGCGCATCGTGCGCGCCAAGGCCAAGATCCGCGACGCGGGCATCCCCTACGAGGTGCCGCCCCTGGCCGACCTGCCCGAGCGCCTGGACACGGTGCTGCACGTGATCTACCTGGTGTTCAACGAGGGTTATGCGGCGACGTCGGGAGCCTCGCTCACGCGGGCCGACCTCTCGGGGGAGGCGATCCGCCTCGGCCGGCTCCTCGTCAAGCTGCTGCCGGACCCCGAGGCCGTGGGCCTCCTCGCCCTGATGCTGCTCCACGAGTCGCGGCGCTCCGCGCGCACGTCGCCCGCGGGCGAGCTGGTGCTGCTCGACGAGCAGGACCGCTCGCTGTGGAACCGGGAGCTGATCGCGGAGGGGTCGGCGCTGGTGGAGCGGGCCATGGCGTCGCGGCGGATCGGCGCGTACACGCTGCAGGCGGCGATCGCGGCGGTGCACGCCCAGGCGTCCGAGGCCGGCGCCACGGAGTGGGGCCGCATCGTCGCGCTCTACGACGTGCTGACGCGTCTGGAGCCGTCGCCCGTGGTGGAGCTCAACCGCGCGGCCGCGGTGGCGATGCGCGACGGCCCGCGGGCGGGCCTCGAGCTCATCGACGCGATCCTCGAGCGTGGCGACCTGGGGGATTACCAGCCGGCCCACGCCGCCCGCGCGGACCTGTGCCGGCGGCTGGGCAGGACGGGTGAGGCCCGCGCCGCCTACGAGCGCGCTCTCGCCCTCACCGAGCAGGAGACCCAGCAGCGGTTCCTGCGGCGGCGGCTCGAAGAGCTGAAGAAATAACCCGCGGCTTGTCGATTCCGAGGCTCACCGAGCGACTATCGGGTGAGCAGCGAGAACCAAACCGCCCGACTCATACCCAAGGAGACCGCCATGAAATACGTCTGCCTCGGATACTTCGACGAAGAGCAGTGGGAAAAGAGGCCCGAAAGCGAGCAGAATGCCTTGATGGACGAGGCCTTCGCCTATGACGACGTGTTGCGCGAAGGCGGGCACGTCGCCGGCGGGGAAGGGCTCCAGAGCCCCCGCAACACCACCACCCTGAGATGGAAGAACGGCAAGGTGTCCGTCACCGACGGACCGTTCGCCGAGACCAAGGAGCAGTTGGGCGGGTTCATCCTGCTCGAGGCCAAGGACTTGAACCACGCCATCCGGTTGATTTCGGAGCATCCCGGCGTGAAGATCGGGCCTTTCGAGATCCGCCCCGTCGAGGACATGACCGAGGCCCTCCGCGCCAGCGAGCAGCGGCGGTCTTCGGCCGCGAGCTAGCCGCTCGCTTCGCTTGATCGAGGAGCGCGGGAGATCCCGCGCGTGGAGTAGCCACGGCCACTCCCGCCGCTCCGTCGGTGCCGGACCCGGTGGTCCCGAGAGACTTCACACTTGACTTATATAAGTGTAGGCTGATACCGTTGGCCCGACGGGCCGCTCCTCCGGGAGCGGCTCCGCACCACAACGAGGAGAACGACATGAAGACCGACATCGCAGCTCAGATCGGTGCGATGGCCCGTGAGGTCCGGACGTGCGACCGCGACGGGCGCCCGGCGCGCGTGGTCGTCGCCAGCCGCACCTACGCCACCGACGTCGACGATGTGTGGGACGCGATCACCAGCCCCGAGCGCCTACCGCGCTGGTTCCTGCCGATCAGCGGCGATCTGCGCCTCGACGGGCGCTACCAGCTCGAGGGCAACGCGGGCGGCGAGGTCACCCGCTGCGAGCCGCCGCGCCACCTGGCGCTGACCTGGGAGCTCGGCGGCGAGGTGAGCTGGGTCGAGGTCCGGCTCGAGGAGGGCGGCCGGGGGCAAACGCGCCTCGAGCTTCAACACGTCGCGCACGAGGACGTGCACTGGGAGCAGTTCGGCCCGGGCGCCGCGGGCGTGGGGTGGGACCTCGGCCTGTTGGGGCTGGGTCAGTACCTCGCCGCCGGCGCGAGCTTCGATCGCGCGGAGGCGGAGGCCTGGGCGGGCTCGGAGGAGGGCATGAGCTTCATGCGCCGCAGCAGCGAGCGTTGGCGCGACGCGGCGATCGCCTCGGGCACGCCGGAGGAGGCGGCCCAGGCCGCCGCCGAGCGCACCATCGCGTTCTACACCGGCGAGGGCGGCGAGTAGGCCGAGGGCGATGCACGCCTTCGACGTCCTCGGCGATCCGGTCCGCAGGCGCATCCTCGAGCTCCTCGCCGAGGGGGAGCTAGCCTCGGGCGCCATCGTCGAGGTGATCCGCGAGGAGTTCGAGATCTCCCAGCCCGCGGTGTCCCAGCACCTGCGGGTCCTGCGCGAGAGCGGCTTCGCCTCGGTCCGTCCCGAGGGACCGCGGCGGGTCTATGCGGTCGAGCCCGCGCCGCTGCGCGAGGTCGACGCGTGGCTCGATCGGTTCCGGCGCTTCTGGGAGCACAAGCTGGAAGCCCTCGGCACCGAGATCGCCCGCGGCAAGCGGAAACCTCGCGCGGGCGAGGGATCCTCGCGGGGATGAGCTCCGACCTGGGCTTCCGAATCAGGCCGCGCCGCGCTCGAGGTCCTGGGCGAGCAGGTCCGACGCTCAGAGCTTGACACCCCCCAGGACAGGCCCTAGGCTTGCCGGGAGATCCTCGGAGATCGGAGGATGGCGTGGTGGAAGCTGTACAGACACTTTCAGAGTACGAGCTGGAACGTGGCAAGCCCATGCCAAGCAAGAACCACGCCGCCGTCCAGGGCTGCGTGATCGTCGCTTTGTCCCGCTACGACGAGAAGTACTCGGTCTTCCCCGAGCTGTCTCTGGAGCTCGACGGCACGCCCTACGTTCCCGACGTCAGCGTCTATCCACGGGACTCGCTGGACCCGCTCCAGGACACGGTCACCACGACGGACCCGCCGCTCCTCGTCATCGAGATCCTCTCTCCCTCCCAGCCTTTTGACGACGTGGTCAAGAAGGCGGCTTCCTACCTCAAGGCGGGCGTCAAATCGTGCTGGATCGTCCAGCCCGCCATCGAGGGCGTCACCGTCCTTCTGCCGGGCGAGAAGCCCAAGTTCTATACCGGCGGCGACGTCACCGACGCCGCGACGGGGATCACCGTCGCGGTAGAAGACGTCTTCCGACCTTTCCATTGACGCGGTCTCGGTCGCGAGATCGTCACCGTTCTCCAGGTTATTCGACGACCAGCGCCGGGACGGCGCCGGGCGCCGGCGGCCACGGTCTCAGGAGCCCGCGTCCGATGCCCCTGGAAGATCCGCGACGCCCGACCTTTGCGGCGCCCTCGAGGCCCTGATCGGGTGCTGAGCTCGGCGGACCTGCGCCGGCTCGCGACCGCTCAGCTCGCCCCAGGAAGCTCCACGATCTCGACGCGTCGATTTCTGGCTCGGCCCTCTTCGGTGCGGTTGGTCGCGACCGGCGTCGGATTGAGACGTCGCCGGTCCGGCTGCGACGAGGACGGCGGCGGCTCCCGCCGCCAGCGACAACTTCATCCGACAAAGCCTGCGGCATCGATTGCGCATGTCCTGATCTCCAAGGGTCGAGGCGCCGGCGCCGATGCTATCAGCGGTCAGTCCGCGGGTCCACGCGGTCGAGCCCGCGCCGCGACAAGCGGCGTCGGCGCCGAAGGAGGTCACGATCGTGAAGCTCTTCCGTGCCGGACTCGTCATCCCACGAGCCCGGCCCTCGGCGAGGTGAGCGTCGCCAAGGGCGAGACCACGACCTTCGATTTCGGCGAGCTCCGGACGCCGGTCGCGTCGCGCTGCAGGCTGGTGCGACTTGGTGTAGACTGGACCTATGAGGATTGCCGAGAAAACTGTTCGCCAGAGCGTGAGCCTGTCCCCACGTCTCGCCCACCGCGTCAGATCGCTCGCCGAAGCGAGGCGGACGAGCGCCAGTCGAATCCTCGTCGAGCTGATCGAGTCCGGGCTCGAGGCGCGGGAGCGGGAGCGAAGGCGGTTCTTCGAGCTGACGGACCGTCTGACGCAAAGCCGCGACCCGGAGGAACAGCGCCTCCTCAAAGAAGAGCTGGCCCGTATGACCTTCGGTGAGTGATGCCGAAGATTCAATGGACCCAGCTCCCTCCTGCCCTCCGCGACCATCTCTTCGAACGCCTCCGCGAGCGGAAGATCTCGGCGGAGGACCTCTACCGTCTGAAGGAATGGCGAGAATCCGAGCCGGAGGCGCCCGACGGTCTCTGGTACAAGGATTTCGGCACCTTCAAGCTGTGCGGCGAGGGGAAGTATCCCAAGACGTTTCTTCTTCGGGGCCAATCGGCGAAAGGCATCAAGGTGGAATAGCGGCCGCCGCATGGATGTCTCGGTAGCGCTGCGCCAAAAGAGGAGCCGGAGGGCCGCCCGGCTCGACGCCGACTGCAAGAGCGGCCCTCCGGCTGTCTATCCTGTACGCTGTCTATCCTGTAGCTGTCCGTTCGGCACTATCCGGTCGCGTCCACCTCCTTCTCGGGGATCGTCTCGGCGCCTTCTTCCGGGGTCGGAGGAGGCGCTTCCTCCTCCTCCTCGGCCCGGCGGCCCGGCTGCCGCTCCGACGGCCGCACCTTCGCCGCCAGCTCGCGCATCCCGGCCAGGCGACAATCGGCCTCGAAGGACCGCGCCGTGTACACGAAGAGCTCTCCGTGTTCGGCCTTGACCCGGTCCCTCTCGATTCTCGCCCGGTCGAGGTCGCGCTGCCCCGCGCGGATCAGCTTGACCGTCCGGTTCAGCTCGGCGGTGATCGCGATCACTGGAGCCGCGGCCTGGCGAGGATCGAACGGGTCGTCCTCGTCGGCCTTGGTCCCCAGCATCGTCTCCAGGTCGTCACGCCGGAACCTTTCGCCGATCGTGTCGCCCTGGCGGGCCATCACCTTCGTCACCCGCAGCCTCGGGCTTTGGAGGCCCAGCCCGTCCATGTTGGGAGCCACGTAGTGGCCCTGGATCTTGCGCCGCAGGCGGACGATCTCGTTGGCCAGCGCCGGCGTCAGGTCGTCGCGGAGATTCCGCAGCACCGTCAACGTGGAGTTCACGGCATAGACCTGGAGGTCGGCTTGGGCCAACTGGTTGAAGGATGCCCCCAGCCTGCGGCCGCGGGCGACGGTGGAGGCGAGGAACGCGGGCTCCCCGTCTCCTTCCTGGTGGTGCGGAGATACGAGTTGGGTGAGGGTCTCAGCCACCTCCGGGCCCTGCCGCACCAGAGCCGTGAGGAGAAAGTCGCAAGAGACCCCCAGGTCGGTTACCTCCGTAGAGGTCTTGGCAGCCATACGGCTACCTCCTTTCTGGTTGCCCGGCCGAGGCCGGGCGGGTTCAGTTGTGCCGGAGCAACGCGCTCCGGCGGCTTCGACTCGACAATAGGGAAGCCTTCCCGAGGCCGTTCGAGGAAACGGGATTTCCGAAGACCTACTGGCCGGTCGGTCAACTCATGGACGGTCGGCCCATCTCGTCGTGGAGGCCGCTTCCGCCTCCGAGATGGACGTAGAGCGCGGCGGCGCCGTAGGATCGGCGCCACAGAGCCACTCTTGACGACCCTCTACTAATAAAGACACCACAGGGCCTCGGAATCTTGCACTTGGACCCGAGATGAGGCTCGAAGAGCTCTCACGAGACGCGCGAGTCGGGGCATCGTGGCGGACGGACCCGTGACCAGCCTCGACGTCCGATGCCCCGGTGGACGACGAAGATCCCCCCTGCTCGCCGGCGCCTCGCCGCCTGGCTGCGAGACGAGACCGGGCGAGCCCGCTACCTGCTGCTGAGCCGGTCGACAGCGCCGTCGGGGCAGCTACGAGTAGATGTCCTTCCGATCCCGACTCGCAGGACGACGACCGTCGCCCCTCTCAGCCATCGAGCAGGTCGTCGAGAGCGGTGACCCGTCCGGCGCGGAAGTCCTCCCGTGCCTCTTCGATCGAGCGTCGGAATGACCTGGAAGCCAGGGCTTGGAGGTCCTCCAACCTGTCCTCGAGGGTCTGCTCTACGGTGTCCCGGATGACCGTCCGGAGCTCGTCGACACTCAGTTCGTTGACCATGTCAGACATCGGAAGCCTCCATGTGGGATCGGCCTTGCCAGCGTCCGGGCTCAGCATATCAGCAACGCCGGCCCGTACGTCGGACCGGACCCCGTGGTACGGCTTGAAGCGGGCGTGGTCGAGGACTACGTCACGGACGATCCGCGCGTACTTTTCTCTCACGGAAGCCATTGCACGATCTCCTCCGTAGCCACCAGCTTGAGCGGATCGGCGGTGATGGTCCAGCCGGCCTTCTCGAGAGCGTGGACGACAGCGTCGTGGTAGAGGTCTCTGCGGGGCACGGCGATCCTTCCGAGATGGGCCGAGGGGCCTTTCGGCCCAGGGCCGTGCCGATTCTACTCGATGAGAAGCCGACGTGTCCTGCCGCGCCGCGCCGCGCCTGCGCCCGGAGAGCAGGCGGGACGCCTGTCTCCCAGGCAGGCGGTGCAACGCGTGGCCGCCGAGGACGATCCAACGCGTCTGCTCCGCGCGCAAGGCCAAGTGCGGCTTCGCTGGAATCGTCGAGACACGCCACCCACGGTCAGTGTAGTCTTCACCTCGCTCGGACTTGACCTTGCCACCCTGCGTCAGCCTACGGCTGAGTGTCGCCTCCGAGGATCTCGATGGGCCGGTTTAGTGCTAGGCTCGGTGGTGTGCTAGCCAAGCTAGCGAGTGGCCGTCATGAGGATCGAGGGCATCATCTGGCTCAGAGCGGTCGTCGACAAGCTCGGTTACAAGCACAACGTCGAGACGTTCGAGGTCGAAGAAGCCCTCAGCAACCGGCCGAAGATCCGCCGGATCGAGAAGGGGCAGAGGAAGGGAGAGGACGTCTACATGGCTCTGGGGCAAACCAACGCGGGCAAGTACCTCACGGTGCTGTTCATCCTCAAGCCGGACGACCAGGCGCTGATCCTGAGTGCGCGGAACATGGCTCCCAAGGAGCGGAAGAGATATGGCCAGAAGTAAAGGCGAGAGCATCCCCGCTGGATCCATCGACGAGCTCGTCGAGTTCTTCGACACCCACGACATGGGCACCTACTGGGACGAGATGCCGGAGGTTCACTTCGACGTCGACGTCAAGCGCCGAGCCCACCTGGTAGCCGTCGACGACGATCTCGTCGACAAGATAGCCAAGGTGGCGCGCACGAAGCACGTGTCTTCCGAGGCGCTCGTCAACGTGCTCTTGCGCGAGAAGCTGGCCGAAGCCCTCTGACGTCTGGGCCTCTCGGTCTCCTCCCACTCGCCGCCTGAAGGAGCCGTCCCGCCGCCGCTTCGCGCGCCGTCTCCGGACGCTCGGATTCGGCGTGGCCGAGGGCGTCTTGTATTCCATGATTCGGGCGTCGCCCCGGTGGACGACGACGATCTCCCCCTGCTCGCCGGCGCCTCGCCGCCTGGCTGCGCGACGAGACCGGCGAGCCCGCTACCTGCTGCTGAGCCGGTCGACAGCGCCGTAGGGGCAGCTACGAGTAGATGTCCTTCCGATCCCCGACTCGCAGGACGACGACCGTCTCCCGCTCGACATCGAAGATCGCTCGGTAGTCGCCGATCCGCCAGCGAAAAGTCCCGATCCTTGGATCCGTTAGCTTCTTCGCACCGGCGAGCGGATCCCCCGCAAGCTCGCGGATCTTCATGAGGATGCGCCGGCGTACGGCAGGATCCAAGCGATCGAGGTCGCGCGTCGCCCGGCGGGTGAAGGTAACCTCAGCCATCGAGCAGGTCGTTGAGAGCGGTGACCCGTCCGGCGCGGAAGTCCTCCCGTGCCTCTTCGATCGAGCGTCGGAATGACCTGGAAGCCAGGGCTTGGAGGTCCTCCAACCTGTCCTCGAGGGTCTGCTCTACGGTGTCCCGGATGACCGTCCGGAGCTCGTCGACACTCAGTTCGTTGACCATGTCAGGCATCGGAAGCCTCCATGTGGGATCGGCCTTGCCAGCGTCCGGGCTCAGCATATCAGCAACGCCGGCCCGTACGTCCGACCGACGTCGCTGAACGCGCCGGCGCCGTTCCGGCCGTGCGCCCGGCTCAACCGATCCGTCAATGGATGCCAGAGGGCCACAATGGATGCTAGTGTTCAGTCCCGCAAATAGCTATCTAACGGCCTTGGCCAGGATCTCCTCGGCTGTCTTCACCCACTTGAATGGCCGCGCTTCTTCATTCCAGCTCCGGATGAAGGCATGCAGACGCTGAA
>Ga0299906_10000396_pt1 | contig 41565 bp, 37 predicted proteins | sample RVTome_14_FD_200259 | JGI IMG/M metagenome (GOLD analysis project Ga0299906, IMG submission 200259) | Soil microbial communities from uranium-contaminated site in the Upper Colorado River Basin, Wyoming, United States - RVT145D125 (version 2) ... | reverse complement strand
CGGCTTCCTTCCCCTCAGGGGGAGGGGCGGTAGAGCGCGCTCAGGACGTAACCAGGAAACCTCTGACTCTCATAACCACTGGTACATAAACCGGGGGCAGGTCAGGTGGCCGTGGGGAGTTGATCAGCCACAGCATCGTCAAGCGCCAAGTTGTACGCAGCGGTGCTGAACGCAGAGTACGCCCAAACACCCTGCAAGGCGTCGTCAGTGTTCTCGAATATCTCTAGGGTTTTTGCGTCTCGGGACATGCACCTACCTCCAAGCTACCGTTTCGCGGTCACCGTCGCCTCAATAGAGCGAAACCGCCGAGCGACAACAATGTGAACGTCGCGGGTTCGGGTACGGTGGCGACGTAGATGCCATATGACCCGCCACCCCCGAACTCGGCCAAGAAGGCAAGGCGGTCACCATCGAGGGCTTCCGGCCCGATCCACAAGTTGCTGGGTGTCTTTCCGTCGAGCTTGTCATTCAGGTCGACTACTTTCATCAGCGTACCGTCGATCTTGGCATAGATACCGTTCTCGGTATTCCCCCATCCTCTGAAAGCGACGTTCCCTTGATCGACGGATGGCTGATTGGCAAATCCCAGAAAACTCTCTGTTCCTTCAGGGATAGGCGTCGTGAGATCGGCCACGATGTCAAACATCCCGTCCTTGGCGGTGTAGATCCCGGTTCCCCCAGGCCCTCCGCCGTCAAAGGCCACCGTGCCGCCGTCGAGCGTCGGTACGCCAATGCTTGAGAAATTGCCTGTGCCCCCCGGGATAGGGGTGTTCCTGTCAGCGACTACGCTCAGTCCGCCATTCGCGAGGTAAATGCCTTGCGAGCCGGAGCCATTGCCCTGAAATGCTATGCGCCCGTCGTCAAGGGAAACGTGGCTTCCGAAAGACAGGTATCCACCGCTATTGGTGTCAGCCACGACATGAAGCGTCCCGCCGACATTCGTGTATATACCGCTCACGTTGCTCGCAGCAAACGCAATGTACGCGTCATCGAGTGATGGAGGCCCAAAGGTCGTGAATTTGCCAGTGGTGCCGGGAATGTCGGTCGTCGTATCGGCGACAACATCGAGAACCCCATCAACGACCGTATAGATGCCCACATTATCCGCGTTGTCGACGCCCTGAAAGGCAAAGTTACGCATGCTCGTCGTGGGCTCCCCAAGCCCCGCAAACGTGTCGGATCTACCAGGGATCAGTGTGCTGTGGTCGGCGATCACATCGAGCGATCCGTTCGAATACACGTAGGCGCCGTCTTGACCGCCAGTGCCATCACCCTTGAACGCAACGACCCCATCGTCCATCGCAGGGGGGTTGAAGGCCGTGAAGTTTCCCCTACCTCCAGGAATCGGCGTGCCCATGCCAGCGATTCTAGTAAAGAGCGTGTCGGCGTTGGTCGGTACTACGAAAACGGCGAGGTTTGCGGCTGTCGTCAGACTTGTGATGATTCTGCGAGTTGGAGTTTTCATGAGACCTTCCTTTCGCTCCCGACTTTGTCGCGCATTCCAGCCCAGCCCGACGGCGGGACGGTGATCATCCGTCCATCCGCGAGATCGACGCTCATGCTTTCCTCGTCGAAGCGAATATCGGCGACTCCTTCGCTGGCCTTAGGTGCCGAAATCCTCATGCCACACCCCAGAAACGCGCACACACGCTCAGTACAGGTCCGCGAGCCATTTGTCGGCGGGGGCGGCGTTGGGCAGCAGTCTCCCGGACCGTGGGTCGAAGACGAAGTCCAGCGTCTTGAGCACCGCTGGCGGCGCCGGCTTATTACTTCGCGGGCTCGGCTCTCCGCGGGGCCGGGGCGCCGGCAAGCAAACCTTGCGTACTCAGATCTTCGTCGATATCCGGCCAGTGGATGCCGAACCCGCCGCCGCACGGGCGCCACTTTGCGCGCTGCGCCGGCGTCGCGTCGAGCAAGCGCGGGTACCAGGCCAGCGGGACGGTGATTGTCCGTCCGTCTGCGAGATCGACACTCATGGTGTCCTCGTCGAAGCGGACATCGGCGACGCGCTCGCCGGGCTTAGGTTCCGAAGTTGTCATGCCAGGCCTCCAGGAACTCGGTCGCGTGTTCGTCCACGATGCGGCGTACGTCGCGAAGTTCCTTCGCGCGAAAACCGATGTTGTAGGCCAGCGCCACGGGCGTCAGCCAGAACTTGGCCGTCTTGTCGTCGCGGTCCACGTGGACGTGTGGCGGCTCGTGCATATCGTGGCTGTAGAAATACACACGATATGGACCGATCCTTGCAATCGTCGGCATCTTTCAGACTCATCACGCCACACAGCCGGCGTACCAGAGGTAGTCGTCGGCCTTCATTGCACCCGTCTCTGCACTAGCAGCCATTTCGTAAATCGCTCCGAACCGACTGTCTACCCATCTATTATCCGGATAAGCCGGACACATGTCCAGAGCAACGGGGAGGGGGGCGATCAAGTAGCTCGCACTACGCTGGGCCTCCGGTTATCTTGTCCAGGATGATTGCCAGCGACAAATGCCTCGAGCTTCTCGCCCGCCATCGGGGTGACGCCGTTGTGGTGACCACGATGGCCACGGCGATTCCTTGGCAGCGGATCTCGAACACGGCCCTGGATATTCCGTCGGTCGGGTCGGCGATGGGGCATGCCGCCGACTTCGCGTTGGGGATCGCGCTGGCCCGGCCCGACCGTGCCGTCTGGTGCTTCAACGGCGACGGGTCGATGCTGATGACGCTCCAGACTTTGGTCACCATCCAGCGCAGCCCCGCCGCCAATTACCGACTGTTCGTGTTCCAGAACGACGAGTACGAGGTGACCGGCAACCAGCCCACGCCCGGCGCGGGACTGATCAGCTATCCGGATACCGCCCGCGCCGCCGGCTTCACCGCCGTCTATGATTTCGACGCACTCGAAGCGCTCGAGGCGGGACTGCCCGACGTCCTGAGTGACACCGGCCCGGTCTTCGTCAACCTGCGCATCGCGCCGGGCAACGAGCCGGCGCCCGGACGTATCCGACCGCTTGCGGTGGACATTCAGGAACTGCGCGGCGCGTTGGGAGTTTCGTAGCGTTCGGTTCGTGGGATGGTTGCCGACATTCCGGTGACACGCGCGCTTCCGCGGGGTTCGAGAACCCGCTCGCTTGCGCTCGCGGCTCGGATCCACACTATCGTTTTACGAGTTTGATCACGCTTGTTCCGCTACCGGCGGCGTCGGCGGTAAGTCGACTGCCGGTTCCGGTTCGTCGTGTCGGGCGATGACCTTGACCAGCACCATCACGATGGCGGTCACGATCACGGCCACGGCCGCGAAGATCACGTAGGTCCAGGCGAACGTGCCGGTGGCGTCCCACAACGCGCCGACCATCGGTGCGCCCAGCGCACCCACGCCGAAGGTGAGCAGAAACTTGAAGCCGTAGGACATGCTGCGCAGGTGCGCCGGGGTGTGCTTGGCGATGAGCAGGTTCTCGACCGGCTGCGTGCCGAAGTGCACCAGCGCGAGGCCCATCGCCGCGCCCGCCGCGAGATTGCCGACCCCCGCGGAAAACGCGAGCAGCAGGGCCATCGGCACCGAGGTCGCCACCAACGCGACATACAACCGCACCGCGCTGGCCCGGTCGGCGAATCGACCGGCGAGGAACTGGCCGATCCCGCCGATCACGAACACGGTGAGCACGATCGCGCTGCTCCCCTTTCCTGTATAAACACCGGGTTCATCGGCGGTCAGATACGTCGGCAACGACGTCATCAACGCCCGGTAGTTCAACCCGCTGAACATCATCGCGCCGTAGAGCAACGCCAGGACGATCAACACGCTACGGTCGAGCCCGCCGTAAATGTTCTTTGCCTTGGGGTTGAACGACGTTTCGAGCTTGCTACTATGTGGCGGCCCGGCCGGCACATCTCGTTCGCGTTGTTCGACGTGGATCGGCAGCACCCAAAGCGTCACCCCTGCGGCGACCGCCACGGCCGCGACGACGAAATACGCCGTCCGCCAGCTTCCCATCGTGGCCATCCATAACCCGAAGGAACTGCCGGCCAAACCGATCGAACCCGCCATGCCGTGGATGCCGAGGGCCTGACCGCGCTGGCGAATGCCGTGCGAAATCATGGCCAATCCGGTCGGGTGGTAGAGACTGACCGCCGCACCGAGCGCGGTCAGCGCGATCGCCAGCATCCAGGCGTTCGTCGCGGCCCCGGCGGCGAAACACGCCAGGCCGGTGCTGAAAAAATAGATCAACAGAACGGTCCGCGCCCCCCAGCGATCCGTGATCACCCCCGCCGGCACCGCTCCGACGCCCATCAGCACGTACCCGGTCAGCGGCAACGCGGTCACCCAGAACTCGGTCAACGCGAACGCCTCGCGCAGCGTCACCAGCAAACCGGTCACGATGAGTACGCTCCAGTGGCACAGGCAGTGCCCGACTACGGTCACGCCGAGAATGGAATACTCTTTGCGCGTCATGAGAATCGTCGCGGCGGCCCTACGGATCCCGCTGAATCGGGCATGATAGCATAACGAAGCGGATGTGTGATAGTTCCCTGCGTTTTCACGCGGTTGCGAGAGCGTCGACCAGGGCGTCGATCTGTGCGCGGGAGCGTTTTTCGGTCACGGCGACCAGGAAGCAGTCGGCCAACGCGTCGTACCACGGCGCCAACGGGATGCCGGCGAGAATGTTGCGATCACGACAGTGTTCGAGAACGGTGGGGACATCCTTGGCGGTACGGACGACGAACTCCTTGAAGAAGCCGGCACTGAATGCAAGCGCGAAGTCGTCGAGTTCCGCGATGCGATTCGCGGTGTAGTGTGCCTTGTCGAGACAGAGTGACGCGACGCGCGACAGACCGCGTCGGCCCATGGCGGACAGGTAGATGGCCGCCCGCAGAGCGAGCAGCCCCTGGTTGGTGCAGACGTTCGAGGTCGCCCGCTCGCGGCGAATGTGCTGCTCGCGGGTCTGCAAAGTCAGGCAATAGCCGCGCCGTCCGGAAGCGTCGTGCGTCGCGCCGACCAGCCGGCCGGGCATTTTGCGCACGTACTTCTCGCGGCAAGCCAGAAAGCCGAGGTACGGTCCGCCGTAGGCCATCGGAATCCCCAACGGCTGACCCTCGCCGACGACGATGTCCGCGCCGAGGTCGCCGGGCGATTTCAGCAACCCACAACTGATCGGATCGACCGCCGCGATCAGCAGCGCGCCGGCTCCGTGGGCGATCTCGGCCGCGAGATCGAGACGTTCCGTGCAACCGAACACGTTCGGCGACTGCACCACCACCGCGGTGACGCCCTCGTTGATCGCACGAGTCAAGTCATCGAGATCGGTCAACCCGTCGACGGTCGCGATCTCGACCGGCTCGAGCGGCAGATCGGTCGCATAGGTGTCGAGCACGGCCCGGAAATCCGGGTGCGTCGCGGCGGAGATGAGCACGCGCTTGCGGCCGTTGACCGACCGGGCCATCAGCACCGCCTCGGCCAGCGCCGACGCCGACTCGTACAGCGACGCGTTCGACACGTCCATGCCGGTAAGCTGGCAGATCAGCGTTTGATATTCGTAGAACGCCTGGAGCGACCCTTGCGACGCCTCGGCCTGATAGGGCGTGTACGCGGTGACGAATTCGGACTGCCCGGACAGATCGTCGACCACGGTGGGGATGAAGTGGTCGTACGCGCCGCCGCCGAGAAAACAAATCCGCTCGCCGCAGTGATGATTGGCGTCGGCGAGTCGGCCGAGTTCTTCGAGCAGTCCCACTTCCGACATCGCCGGCGGAACGTCAAGCGCGCGATCGAGCCGATGCGCTTCGGGGATGTCGCGAAACAGATCGGCGACTCGGTTTACGCCGATCGTCGCGAGCATCTTCGCCACGTTGTCGTCGGTCAGTTGCACGTAGTCCATGCCGATGGCTCCACCCTCAACGTCGCGCCGCTGGTGCGAGAATCCCTTCTCGCACGTCTTGACGCGGGAATCCTTTCCCGCGAAAGGTTACCCCGCGATCATCAACGCATAAGCGGCCGGGTTCATTAAATCGGACAACGGCGACAGGTCGTCGACCGAGACCTTGATCATCCAGCCCTCGCCGAAGGGATCGGTGTTGACCAGTTCGGGACGATCGGCCAGGGCGGAATTCACTTCGGTGATCGTTCCGGCGACGGCGGTATAAAGTTCGCTGGTCGCCTTGACCGATTCGATCTCACCGAACGCCACGCTCGGCTCGACCCGGCTCCCGACCTCCGGCAAATCCACGTAGGTGATGTCGGTCAACTCGTCGGCGGCATGCTGGGTAATGCCGACGGTCACGAGGTTCCCCTCGGCCAGGTGCCATTCGTGGGTCTGACTCATGCGGCAGGAATCTGGGATCGACACGATGCTAAGTCTCCGTTTCGGCAGCCGTCAGGGCTGCTCACGCTTGTAAAAGGGCAACGGCACGACTTGCGCTTCGGCGTGCGTGCCGCGAATGTCCACCTGCAATGCGGTGCCCGGCTCATCGACCGCCGGCTCGACGTAGCCCAGCGCGATCGGCGTCTCGAGCGTCGGGCTGAACGACCCGCTGGTGATCGTTCCGACGGCGCGACCGCTCGCGTCAAGGATCGCCTGACCCTGCCGAGCGGCGCGCTTACCCGCGAGCCTCAAGCCGACCAGCGTCCGCTCGGGACCCTGCTCGTCGACCGCCCGCATCGCCTTGGCTCCGATGAAATCCTTGGTCAGGTCGATGCACCACCGGTGACCGGCACTGATCGAGTCGATTTCCTCGGTAAGTTCGTGGCCGTAGAGCGGCATCGCCGCCTCGAGCCGGAGCGTGTCGCGAGCGCCGAGCCCGGCGGGCTTGATCTCCGCCCCTACGTTCTTCGCCCCGTCGACCATGAACTGCCAGGCCATCGCCACGGCGCCGGCGGGCATGATCACCTCGAGCCCGTCCTCGCCCGTATAGCCGCTGCGAAACACCGTGTAGGCCATGCCGACGTACTTGCCGCTGGTAAAGCCGTAGCGCTTCAGATCGCCGACCGGCAACGGCAGCACCTTGTCCGCCAGATCGAGCGTGGCCGGCCCCTGGATCGCGAGCATGGCGGTGTCGAACGTCGTGTCCTTGATCTGGGCATCGTAATCGGCGGCATAACGATTCAGCCAAGCCACGATCTTCTCGCGATTCGACGCGTTGCACACCACGCCCCAGTGCGTTTCATAGCGCGAAACGATGACGTCGTCGAGGATCCCGCCCGCCTCGTTGCAGATGTGCGAATAGTACGATCGCCCCACCTGCGCCTCGCCCAGCGCCCGGGTGCACGTCCGCTCCAGCAGTTGGCTCGCCTGGCCCCCCGTGATCGTCAACCGGCCCATATGCGAGATATCGAACAGCGTACAGTCGCTGCGGGTGTAGCGGTGCTCCTCGAGGATCGACGAGTAGAGCACCGGCATCTCCCAGCCGGCGAAATCGACCATCTTGGCCCCGAGCTGCTTGTGAATGTGGTTCAGCGGCGTCTTGTGCACGGCACGGGAGTCCTGTGTTGCAAAGCACTGTATCTAGGCCACCGACTTGGACGTGTCAAGAAGTACGGACCGACGCGAACAGAATGCGGAGATACCGCAAACACCGCATCGCATACTGCCCATGCGTCGAACGATACGGTAGTCTAGCCGACGGTCGACGACCGCCGAACATGTTTGTACTCAATCGGAACGAGTAAACCATGCACAAGATCACCTATCGCCAAGGACGTTTCTTCCGTGACGACGCGCCGCTGTTCATCGTCGCGGCCGACTATCAATACTACCGCGACCGGCGGGACCACTGGGCGGACCGGCTCGACAAGCTGAAGGCCGCCGAGGTCAACACCATCACCTTTTACATCCCCTGGCGACATCACCTGCAGGTCGACCCGGCCGGGCGGCGCAGCTACGACTTCACCGGCGAGACCAAGGATTCGCGCGATGTCGTCACCTTCATGAAGCGGATCGCCGAGCGCGGCATGTACCTGATCGCCAAGCCCGGACCGTTCGTGCACTCGGAACTCAACATCGGCGGACTGCCCGACGTGTCGTCGCCGTCGTTCAACCCCGAGATCACCGTCTGCCGCACACACGACGGCAAGCCGTTCACCTGGGACTACGACCAGGCCGAGTTACCCTCGCCGTTCGATCCGACGTTCGACGACCGCGTCCGTGAATGGTTCAGTGCCGTGCGCCCGATGCTCTTGCCGCATCTCGGCGACGACGGACCGCTGATCGCCCTGCAACTCAACGACGAGACCGTCTACTGCACCGCCAACAGCCCGCCCTGGGCCTACGGCTACGACGCATACTCGGTCGGCTACTTTCGGCAACTGCTGACCGAACGATACGGCGACATCGACGCCTACAACCGGTTGCACGGGACGACGTTCGCCAACTTCGACGAGATTTCGCCGCCGGTCTTACCCGCCGATGACGACCCGAAACCCGGCCCGAAACGTCCCGCCGACCTGCTTGCGCTCACCGATTGGGCTATGTTCGGCTGGCGCATGCGCCGCGATCTCTACGCACGCTACGTCGACTACCTCGACATCAAACTGCCCTACCTGACCAACTATGCCGGCATCACCCCGCCGATCGTCGAGAACGTTCCCGGGCAGGAGATCGTCGAAAACGCCTCGCCCTACGACCCGGTCTACGCCGACTGGTGGTTCGCTCACAATCGCATCGACACCGACGCCGACGTGTACGAATACGGCATGATTTCCTGGTTGGGCGTGGCCGCCTACGACATGGGCGTCTTCAACCGCTACATCAACACCGCCCGCCGAGCCCCGGGCATCAACATGGAAGAGAACTGGGGCTTCGCCAAACTCTACGACGAACGCTCGAAGCACCCGATCATCCCCTTCTTCCAGACGCTCGCCTCGGTGGCCGGCGGGGCGACCGGCTACGTCATCTTCGTAGGCGTCTCGACCGACTACTGGGACGAAACGCTCGACCGCGTCACCAAACTCCAGTGCCCGACCTTCCCGTCCGACGCCCCCATCGACGCGCATGGCAACTGCCGGCCCATGTACGACACGGCCCGGCTGGTCAACGGCTTCTTCGCCCGACACGGCAGCGATTTCCTCGCCGCCCGGCTCGAAGCCGACTGCACCTACCTGCTCTATGCCGACTTCGCCGCGGTCTCGTCTTGGGTGCCCGACGCAAACCACTGGCACCTCGACGGCTATGACATCCCCCGTTGCGGTTACGAGGGTCTCGAACCGTTCGCGATCGCCATGCAGCAGGCCGGCTACGTCTTCGACATGACCGAGCTCGACGCCCTATCTTTAGACCGGCTGCTCGACCAGCGTTCGGTGACACTCCACTCGGCGTTCTTCATGGCCGAGAGCGCCCAAAACAAGCTCGCCCGCTACGTCGAAGCGGGCAAGAAGCTGCTGATCTCCGGCCAACTCCCGGACCGCACCGAGACGTTCGCGCCCTGCACCCGGCTCAAGGACGCGGTCCTCGCCCACGACGGCCGTAACGTTACCTACCGCCGCGAGAACCTGTTCACCACCGGCGGCATCGTGCCCGCCCTCGACGCCGCCGGGATCAAGCCCAACGTGACCTACTCGGACGGCGGGCGGGCGTTCGTCTACCGCGGCGAGCGCGACTACTTCATCTTCTTCTTCAACTTCGATCGCGACGGAACGCATGAAAAAGTCGTCAACTTCCACGGCCACACCCTGCACCTGACCGTCGGCTCGAAGACTTCAGGCGTCGTACGCATCACCGACAACAAGATCGTCGACTACGCCATCAAGGCCGCGAACGAGGTCGAACAGATCATCGATACGGTCACGCTCACCTACAACGATCAGAAACTGACCGTCACCGGCGACGGGGCGATGGGGTCATAATCGATGCGCCGACGCCGCCGTGAAAAATCCGTACAATGCCGCCCATGCACTGGTTCTGGCGGGTGATGATATCGACGATGGTGGGGTGCCTGGGGGGCTACGGGTTCTACAGCCTCCCGTGGATGTTGCTCCGCATGACCACCGACCAGGTGACCTGGAGCGGTGAGGAACCTATCGTCTACGCCATCTTTCTCGTGACGTTTCCCGTCACCGCCATCATGACCATCGTGCCCTACGCCCTGCTCACCCACCTGTTTCCGTCGCACAGTGGCGGGCGTCGACGCCGGTGACCGGAGACGGGAGCCATGGTTTCCGTCGCTGCATGCACGGGAACCCGCTCGCTCACACTCGCGGCACGGATCCGATCTCCCCGCTCATTTGACAGCCCATCACATCTCGAATAACCTGAGTGATTCGGCTTTGGGCGTGGGGTGTCGACGTGCAGGAAGCAACCAACAAAGCGGCGACGCTGATCGAGGCGCTCGATTACATCCGTCAATATCATGGCCGCATTGTCGTGGTGAAGCTCGGCGGATCGGTGATGGACACGCCCGAGGCTGAGCGATCGCTGCTCCAGGACGTGGTGTTCCTCCACTATGTGGGCATGAAGCCGGTGCTGGTGCACGGCGGGGGCAAGGAAATCAGCGCCGCCATGGACGAAGCCGGCCTCGAGCCGCACTTCGTCAACGGGCTGCGCTACACCGACGACAAAACCCTGAACATCGTCGAGCAGGTCCTCTGCGGCCGGATCAACCGCCGCATCGTCGAGACCCTCGCCGCACTCGGGGCCGAGGCCATCGGTCTGCACAGCCTTTCGACGTGCGTGCTCTTCGCCGAACGCATGTACGACGAGACGGACGACGGTCGCCGGCTCGATCTGGGCTTCGTCGGCCGGCTCACCTCGGTCAACGCCAAGGTGCTTCGGCTGTTGTGCGAGGCGGACACCATCCCCGTGCTCGCCCCGGTGGCTCGGGACCCGGCCGGGGGCAAGCTCAACATCAACGGTGACACCGCCGCCGGCGCGGTCGCCGCCGCCCTGCCCGCCGAGAAACTGGTCATGATGTCCGACACCCACGGCATCCGGGCCGACCTGAGCGACGAAGAGTCGTTCTACTCCTCGCTCGACCGCAAGCGGATACAGGCGTTCATGGCCGACGGTGTGATCGCCAAGGGCATGGTGCCCAAAGCGCAAGCGTGTTTGCAGGCCCTCGATGCCGGCGTCGGCAAGGCGCACATCATCGACGGGCGGAAACCCCATTCGTTACTGCTCGAGATTTTCAGCCATCACGGCGTCGGGACGGAGATTGTGGTCAATGACGGATGAACAACGGACGGAAGCGACCGATACAGTGTCGGCGTCGGATCAAACTGCGTCGGCGTCGAATCTAACTGTGTCGGTGTTGAATCAGTACGAGCGTTACGTGATCGGCAACTATGGCCGAACCCCCCTGGTCGTCGACCGGGCCGAGGGATCCTACTTCTGGGATCTCGACGGCAAGCGATACCTCGATCTGTTTCCCGGCTGGGGATGCAGCGCGGTCGGCCACTGTCACCCGAAGGTGGTCGCCGCGATCCGCGAGCAGGTCGGTCGGCTGGTCCACATGGACAACACGTTCTATACCGTCGCGCAGGGGCGGCTGGCCGAGATGCTCGGTGAGCGCAGCTTCGGCGGGCAGAGTTATTTCTGCAACTCCGGAGCCGAGGCGACCGAGGCGGCGATCAAGATCGCGCGAAGAGCCACGCCGGCGGGCCGGTACAAGGTCATCACCATGGAGAAGAGTTTCCATGGTCGAACCTACGGCGCGATGTCGGCGACGGCGCAGTCCAAGACGCACGCCGGCAACGAGCCGTTGCTGGCCGGGTTCACCTACGTGCCCTTCGACGACGTCGAAGCCGTCGCCGCCGCGATCGACGACGAAACCGCCGCGGTGCTGGTCGAGCCGATTCAGGGCGAGGGCGGCGTGCGGGTGCCGTCCGACGACTATCTCGCCGGGCTGCGCGATTTGTGCGACGGCACGAACGTGGTACTGATCTTCGACGAAGTACAGACCGGTTGCGGCCGCACCGGGCGATGGTTCGGTTATCAGCATTGGGACGTCGAGCCGGACGTCATGACGCTCGGCAAGGCATTGGGCGGCGGAGCGCCGATCGCCGCGATCCTCGCCCGTGAAGAAGTCGCCGCTGCGTTGACGCCGGGATCGCATGCCACGACCTACGGCGCGAACCCGCTCGTCGTCTCGGCCGCCATCGGCATGATCGACGCGGTCGAGTCGGAGAACCTGCTCGACAACGCCGCTCGCATGGGCGACTACCTACGTGAACGCCTCCCCACCATCGAGCCGGAACCGGGCGTGTTTCAGGAGATTCGAGGCAAGGGGCTGATGCTGGCGGTCGAACTTACCGTGCCCGGTAGTGGCGTGGTCGCGAAATGCCTCGACGCCGGGCTGCGCGTCAACTGCACGCAGGACACCGTCCTGCGCATGTTGCCGGCCATGAACATCACCCGCGAGCAAATTGACGAAGGACTCGAGATTCTCGGTCGGGCGTTGGCCGACGTAACCCATGAGGCCGTGACGTCGTGAGCGCATCGCGTGTTACCCATGCACCCGCCCTGAGACACTTCGTCGGGCTCGACGACTTGCCCGACGGGGCGATCGAGTGGCTCATCGTCCGCTCGCTCAAGCAGAAGCGTCGCTTCAAGGAGCAGGGCAAGGTGCCGGCCACGCTCAAACGCAAGACGCTGGCGATGATCTTCCAGAAACCGTCGCTCCGCACGCGTCTGGGTTTCGAGGTGGCGATGACGCAGCTCGGCGGCCACGCGATCTGCCTGGACGACTACCAGACCGGTCTGGGCACGCGGGAATCGCTCGAAGATGCCGCCAAGGTGATCGCCTCGATGTGCGACGGGATCATGGCCCGAGTCTTCGATCACGCGACCATCGAGTCTCTCGTGGCAGTCTCGTCGGTGCCGGTGATCAACGGCTTGAGCGACCATTCCCACCCGTGCCAGGCGATGACCGATCTGATGACGCTCCGCGAGCACTTCGGCACGCTGGCGGGGCTCCGGCTGGCGTTTATCGGTGACGGCAACAACATGGCCCGATCGCTGGCCGTCGGTTGCGCGCGGACGTCGATCGAATTCGTCATCGCCGCCCCGCCCGGTCACGAGCTGGACGGCGCCTGGCTCGAATCGCTGCGCAGCCGGTACGGCATCGCGTCGGTGGCAACGGCCGACAGTCCGCAGGCCGCGGCCGATAAAGCCGACGTCCTCTACACCGACGTGTGGACGTCCATGGGGCAGGAGGCCGAAGTTCAAACCCGTCGGGCCACGTTCGCGGGCTACCGCATCGATGCCGAGCTGTTGCGGCTGGCCAAGCCCGAAGCGGTGGTGCTCCACTGCCTGCCCGCTCATCGGGGCGAGGAAATCACCGACGAGGTGTTGACCGGACCGCAGTCGCGGGTCTTCACCCAAGCGGAGAATCGGCTCCATTTTCAGCGGAGTCTGCTCGAGGTGCTCATGCGGACACCGGCCGCTTGAAGCAATCCACGAGCGATAGCACGAAACGAGACGGGATCGGTATGCTCGTATTACACGGGGCGTGGAAAGTCATCAGCCAAGCGCCTCCGGTGGGTCGGCTGTTCGTCTGGGCGGAGGCGTCGTCAGGCCGACCGACGATTCAACCGCGCGACATCATCGCCGGGTCGCGACGACCCGCGCGTCACCCCTTCGCCGCCTCGGGGGACGACGTCGAGTCGGTCCTCTTCGACCTGGCCCAACAGGCCGAAGTCGGGCGGTTCTACGATGTCGGACCGGTGGCGACCGAAACGATTTGGCTGCCCACCGGTGTCGGTCGGGCCGGTGCGCCGTTACCCTCGCCGAGACTCGTCTTCGACGACGCCGATCACGACGGACCGGATCGCGGTCGAGCCCGTGTCAAACCCTGGCTGGTCTCCGGCGTCTACGCGGATCTGGAAATCGCCCTGCGGGTGCTCGCCGACGTTCCCCTGCACGCGACCGCCATCGGTCCCGAGATCTCGGCCGACGACGTCGTCCTGGGCGGCGACCTCCGCTTCTGGAGTCACGTCGCCAAGTTCGCACTCGAGCTGGCGGCCCGGCAACGCTTCGTGCCCACCCTTACCCTGACCGATCCGCCGCCCGATCCGGAACATCCGATCACCCGCAGCAAGGGCTATGCCTACTGGGTCCCGGTGCTCGACGACCCGACCGAGCACGAACGCCTGGTCGCGTTGGCCGCGGCGTTGCCCGCCTCGGCGATGGCGATCGCGCCGGCGGCGGATCGGGGCAAGGTCACGACTCAGCCGCGCGAATCGGTCCGCCACTTTCTCACCACCGCCATCGACACCATCGTCCGCTGGTCGAACATGGCCGCCTACGCCTCGACCGACCGCGAGTCCGACCGCCTGCGCAGCTCGTCCGTGCACGAACGGTGGTTTCGCGCCCTGCACGACGAGCCGCGCGTGACCGGAACGCCGGACGAGTTGCACCGCTTCGCCGCGCACGTCCATGCCTGGTCCGCCGAGATTCATGCCGACGGACGCAACGGCGGGTTCCGCACCTGTTTTAGACTCGAACCGCCCGCGCCGGCGACCGACAACGGCGATCCCGACCAGGTCAAACCGGTCAGGGGCGACCCGTCGACTTGGCACGTGCGCTTCTTCCTCCAGGCGATTGATGATCGCAGCCTGCTCGTGCCCGCCGAAGAGGTCTGGCGGCAACCCGGCCGAACGCTGCAATTCCTCGAGCGACGGTTCGAACGACCCCGACAGCGTTTCCTCGCCGACCTCGGGCGCGCGGTCAAACTCTTTCCCGAGGTGGAGCCCGCGCTGCGATCCGCCTGTCCGCAGGGGTGCACCCTGACCACCGAACAGGCCCACACCTTCCTGCGCGAGACCGCGTGGCTCCTCGAAGACAGCGGGTTCGGCGTGCTCGTGCCCGGCTGGTGGAGCCGGCGGGGCATGCAAAGCCAAAAGCTCGGTCTGCGCATGAACCTCCGCGACGCGACCGGGACGGTGCGCAAGCAAAGCCAACTCGGACTCAACGCGCTGGTCTCCTACGATTGGGAACTCGCGTTGGGCGACGTGAAACTCACCAAGGACGAGTTCAAACGCCTGGCCGCCCTGAAGACCCCACTCGTCGAGGTCCGCGGCGAGTGGGTGGAACTGCGCCCCGACCAGATCGACGCCATCCGCAAGTTCTGGGAAACGCAAAATCGCAGCGAAGAGATGACGCTCGGCCAGGCGCTGCGCATGTCGTTCGGCGCCGACGAGATGGTCGGTCCGTTACCCGTGCTGGGGGTCGATGCGACCGGAAAGGCGGCCGAGCTGCTCGAGTCCATTCAAGACGTGCAACGTATTGAGGAAATCCCCATACCCGCCGCCTTCAACGGCACGTTGCGACCCTACCAGGCCCGCGGTCTGAATTGGCTGGTGTTCCTGCGCAAATGGGGACTCGGGGCGTGCCTCGCCGACGACATGGGGCTGGGCAAGACGATCCAACTTCTCGCCCTCCTGCTGCACGAGCAAAACAACGGCGTCCCCAATCGCCCGACCCTCGTCGTCTGCCCGACCTCGGTCGTCAGCAACTGGGGCCATGAAGCCGCCCGATTCTCGCCCGATCTACGCGTGATGATCCACCACGGACCGGATCGCCTGACCGACGACGACTTCAACCAGGCGGCCAACCAGCACGACCTGGTCGTGACCAGCTACGCCCTGGTACGCCGCGACCACAAGTTCATCTCGACCGTCGACTGGAACCGGGTCGCCCTCGACGAAGCCCAGATGATCAAAAGCGTCTCGGCCCGCGTGACCCGTTGCATTCGCGAACTGAAGGCCGATCACCGGGTCGCGCTCACCGGCACGCCGGTCGAAAACCGACTCAGCGAGCTCTGGTCGATCCTGGACTTCCTCAACCCGGGCTACCTGGGAACGCTCACCCAGTTCAAACGCGGCTACGCGACCCCGATCGAACGCTACGAAGATCCCGACGCGACCAACCAGCTCAAGGCACTGGTGCAGCCGTTCATTCTCCGGCGGGTCAAGACCGACCCCGACATCATCTCCGACCTCCCGGACAAACAGGAAATGAAGGTGTATTGCTCGCTCACCCGGGAGCAGGCGACCCTCTACGAAGCGATCGTGCAGGAATCACTGCAACAGATCGAGTCGTCGACCGGCATCCGGCGCAAAGGCGTCGTGCTGTCGACGCTGCTGCGACTCAAACAGGTGTGCAACCATCCCGCCCAGTACCTTCAGGATGAATCCACCCTCGCCGACCGCTCCGGCAAGTTGGCCCGGCTCACGGAAATGCTCGATGAACTCGTCACCGCCGGCGATCACGCCCTGGTCTTCACCCAGTTCGCGATGATGGGCCGGCTGCTTCGTTCGCATCTCCAGGGTCTGCTCGGTCGGGAGGTGCTCTTCCTGCACGGCGGGACCACCGCCCGGCGACGCGATTGGATGATCGACCAGTTCCAAACCGGCGACGACGCGCCGCCGGTGTTCATCCTCTCGCTCAAAGCCGGTGGCATCGGGCTCAACCTGACCCGCGCGAACCACGTGTTTCACTACGACCGCTGGTGGAACCCCGCCGTCGAAGACCAGGCCACCGACCGTGCGTTTCGCATCGGACAAACCAAGAACGTTCAGGTGCACAAGTTCGTCTGCGCCGGCACGGTCGAAGAGCAGATCGACACCTTGATCGAAAGCAAGAAAACCCTGGCGACCACGGTCGTGTCGGCCGGGGAGAAATGGCTGACCGAGCTGTCGACCGAACAGCTCGGTGAGATGCTCATGTTGCGACCGGATGCGGTCCTGGAATAACAAGGAGCCTCACGCGATGGGTCGCCGAGTCGACAATTGGCAAAGCAGTTTTCCGAAGTCGCAATCGCGTACCGGCTCGGGGGGCATCCAGGCCAAGGGCCAGTTCGGGCAGACTTGGTGGGCCAAACGCTGGGTCGAAGCCCTCACCGAATTCCGATGGACCGACCGCCTCGCCCGCGGCAAGACCTACGCCAAGAGCGGTCAGGTCGTCAGCTACAAGGTCACCGCCGGTCGGGCTTCCGCCAAGGTCCAGGGATCGGCGGCGAAGCCCTACTCGGTCACCATTCGCCTCAAGACCCTCACCGACACCCAGTGGAACATCGTGATCACCGCCATGACCGAGCAGGCCCTGTTCGCCGCCCACTTGCTCGCCGGCGAGATGCCCGAGCCGATCGAGCAAGCGTTCGACCGGGCCGGCCTCTCCCTGTTCCCGCACGCTACCGACGACCTCATGACGCGGTGCACCTGCCCCGATGAAGCCAACCCGTGCGAGCACGTCGCCGCGGCATACCTGCTGCTCGGCGAAGTCTTCGACATCGATCCGTTCATGATCTTCACGCTGCGGGGCAAGACCCGCGAGGCATTGCTCGCAAGACTGTGCGACCCGCGCGACACCTCCGACCTCGACGGCGACACACCGGCCGAGGCCGAACCGGCCGAAATCGAGCCGACGGTGACCCTACCCGTCGAGCGATTCTGGACCGGTCCGCCGCACATCTCGCTCCGACTCGAGAAACCGCTCGTCGAAGCCGCGATTCTCAAGCGACTCGGGGAACCCAGCTTCTGGACCGGCCGCGTCAACCTGACCACCCACCTGGCCAAGACCTACCGCAAAGCGTCGGCAACCGCACTCAACATGGCCTTCGCCCCGTCCAAGGAGAAGCCCGCCAAGTGATCGTGCATGATTCCAGGCGCAACCTCAGAGTCGCGACATTCATGTCGCGCGGCAGCACCATGGGTAAGTGCCCGTACCGCGCGGGATGAATCCCGCGGCTCGGTGTTCCGCGATGCGGTTCGAGCGCCGGCTACGCAGAACGCATCGACCGTGCTACCATGGCCGCGTTGCCGGAACCGACGATGACCACGCGTTTGACGATGACCCTAACCAGTCTGCTTGCCGTCGGCGGCTGCGCCAACCTCGACGCCGAGCGCGCCTACCGCAACATCATCCTGGGCGCCACGCCGACCGCGACCCTCGACCGCCTCCTGCCCGCGCCGGCAACGCGCACTACCGTCGGTTACACGTCCGGTCGGCAAGAGCGTTGGCCCGAGGTCGACACCGTCGTGATCGTCCTCGGCCGGATCGATGGTCATGCCGACGCGAAATGCTTGCTCACATTGACGCGGGATAAGATGGGCCAAGTCGGTCGTACCCGTGTCGCGCTCACCGCCGATCTACTCGGCCGGTCGAATAGCATCGGCACGCCCGGGCCCGTCGGACGACTGACCCGCACACTGCAACGGCTCGGCGAATACCAGCACAAAGCCAAGGTCGACCGCGCCCACCAACTCGTCGCCGCCACCGTCATCCGGCTGCTCGAGAGTCTCCCCGACGTGCACCCGCCCCAGGCCGAGTACCAGCGACTCGACGAAGCGCTGGCGCGAATACCCGCCAACGGCGCGGTCACCATCACCAACCAAACCCCGGACGGCTACCACATCGAGTACCGCGCGGCCGGGAGCCTGCCGTGAGCGGTTCGCCGTCAGCTCCGCCGGAGTCAGCGAGGTTATCCCACCGTATATGTCCTGGGTTCAACTCGATTCGTCTGACGTGTTGCGCACAGGTGTTCATGATTATTGGCTGCCGTGAAGAAACTCCACGCGCGTTGCCGTCCAAACCAGCCGCAACCACGACGATAACCGCCCAGCCTACTACCACACGCGCGCACAGCGAATACCCACAATCGAAACCGGTTGCGTCACGCCAGATCGAACGTGCCACCTCGGTACCCGTCCCGGTCATCACCACCACGCGCGCCGCCTCCGCGCCGAGCACGCAATGGGAACCGCTCGAGCCGCTCGCCCACGCGCGGGTCGGCGACCGGGCTCGCTATGCCTTGCGAAATGATCAGCGCATGTCCCTCCTCGTCACCAAGACCACCGCCACGAACGTCACCATCGAGGTGGAGATGCGGATCGCCGGCAAGCTGCTACCGCTGCCCGCGGTACGCGTCGAACCGCGCGATCTGAACCGGCCCCGGCAAGAGGCGCAACGACGCGACGCACATCTCACCGTTACCGCCGAATCAATCGACGTCGCCGGACGGCGTTGGTCCGCGCGACGCATCGCGGCGACCTGGACCGACGAAGAGATCGACTACCGACAAACCACCTGGCTCGCCGCCGACGCCCCGCTGTACGGCATCCTCAAGATGATCCAGACCGCCGACGGCGAGGTGTCGGCGTCCATGGAATTGCTCGACTTCACGACCGAGACCCGCGCCGCCGAGAACCCGCCGTGAACGCCCAAGCGCTGACCCTGATCCTCAGTGCGGCCGTCATTCACGCCACGTGGAACCTCCTCGCCAAACGCGTCAGCGGCGGCGCGGCCTTCGTCTGGGTCTTCTCGTGCGTGGCGGTGTGTTCCTACACGCCGCTCGCGATCGGCGTGGGCATCATGCACCCGCTCTCGTACGTGCTCGTGCTCACCGCGCTGGCCTTCACGCCGGTCAGCTACGTCGCCCCCGCCCGCGAAATCAGCATCCTCATCGGCGCCCTGATGGGCACCCGCCTGCTCGCCGAGGGCAACACCTGCCAACGCCTCATCGCCGCCGCCGCCATGGCCATCGGTGTGGTCGCCCTGGCCCTGGGATAAGCGAACTGACGCCGCGATGCGCGGAATGCATTCGGCGCGATCACGCAACAATGATCCAAACACCACGATAAGGGGGGGAGGGGAACCGCCATGCCATCAACGGAGCACCCATGTCATGCGAAGGCTGCTCACCGCATTGGCCGCGACCGTCTTACCGTTCACCGGCTGTCCGATTTACGACGACGGTGGTGTGATCTGCACCGAGATCTTCGTCTACGGCCTCAACGTAACCGTCACCGACGCCGCAACGGGCGGAGTGATCGAAGGCGCAACGCTGACCCTGACCGAGGGTGATTTCACCGAAACGATGATGGAAGTGAATCCCGGCGACTACGTCGGCGCCGGCGAACGGGCCGGCACCTACATCCTGACCGTCGAAGCCGAAGGCTACGCAACCCAGACCGTCGAAGACATCACCATCGACGCCGACGAATGTCACGTGATCCCGGTCACCGAGAATGTCGCCCTGACGTCAAATTGACTTCAAACGTGCGCCCCACGGCTATCCGGAACGCTCCGTTTTCTTGTTGACACCAGTCACGACACGCCGAAACCGGACGCCGGCCTCACGTACCTGGCGAATGATTTCCTCTTCACGAGCAAGACGCTCGGCGGGCGAGAGATCCTTCCTCGCCTCGTAAACCTCTTTCCGCCAGCGCCGCGTCGCCTTGACCGCCTCCGTATCACTCATAGCCCACCTCAAGAGGGTTGGTGATCTCCAGCGCCTTTCGATACCCAGCGATCCGATTGACGCTATTAAAAAGATCCCTACGTCTAATGTTGGCTAGATGACGTTGATTCCAACTTACGAGCACATCCATCTCATAGACCGTTGCCACTGCGACATGCAAAGCATCAATGTGATCGGGTGGTGGCAATACACCTGCTTCAATGTACCGCTGTGACAACGCCTCGGCTTCATCGTTTACAGTCAGCAACACCGGCTCGACAAGATCAATCTGGTGCATGATCTGGTCACGACGTTCGACATCCGCCCGAGACACCTCATCCAATACGATCGTGCTGATATGCGCCGCAAAGGCACCCGATTTGACAAGGTCAAGGAACTCTATGGTCGCACGTTGAAAGTCCGGCGTCTCTACGTGAAACACATGAGACCACACCGATGTTTCAATGTAAGCGTCCAAGTTCCACATGTGTGTATTATACCCGGTTGGCCGCCCTGTATCATCTCACTGGATTCGACCCGTGCCGTCGAACCACGAGATCATGTACCGCCCATGGTAGGGAACCAACCAACTACTTCCGCCCCCCGCTCGCCCGCTTGCGGAGCTGGGCTTCGATGAACGGCTGGAGGTCGCCGTCGAGCACGCCGGGCACGTCGGCGGTCTTGTGGCCGTTGCGCTCGTCCTTGACCTGTTGATAGGGCTGCAACGTGTAAGTGCGGATGCGGTTGCCCCAGGCGATCTGGCCCTTGTCGCTGTAGACCTTCGACAGCTCGGCGTCGCGCTTGGCCTGCTCGAGCTGTTGCAGACGCGTGGCCAGCATCTTGCGTGCGGCGGCGCGGTTCTTGTGCTGACTGCGCTCGTTCTGACACTGCACCACCAGGTTCGTCGGCAGGTGGGTCAGGCGTATCGCCGACGAGGTCTTGTTGACGTGCTGCCCGCCCGCGCCCGATGCGCGATAGGTGTCTTCGCGCACCTCCTTGTCCCAGTCGACGGTGATCGCGATCTCGTCCATCTCCGGCATCACGTCGACCGACGCGAACGAGGTCTGGCGTTTGCCCTGGGCGTTGAACGGGCTGATGCGTTCCATGCGATGCACGCCCATCTCGCACGAGAGATAGCCGCACGCATAGGGCCCGCGAACGAGCAGGCTGACCGACTGGATGCCCGCCTCCTCGCCGTCCTTGCGCGACAGTTCCTCGACCGCGTAGCCGTGGCGCTCGAAGTAGCGCAGATACATACGCAGCATCATCTCGGCCCAGTCGCACGCGTCGGTGCCGCCGGCCCCGGATTGGATCGAGAAGTAGCAGTCCTTGTCGTCGTTCGGACCCGAGAGGAGCGTCATCAGCTCGACCCGGCCGACCAGACCGCGCAGGGTCTTCAACTCGCGATCGACCTCCATCCTTGCTTCGGCGTCGCCCGATTCGTCGGCCAACTCGAGCAACACCTCGATATCCTCGACCTTGGCCAGCGCCGCCTGCACCGGTTCGATCGTCGCCTTGGCGCTCTTGAGCTCGCCGACCACCGCCTGGGCGGTTTCGGGATGGTCCCAAAAACCGGGCACGGACATCTTCTGTTCGAGGGCCGTTCGTTTTTCGATCAGCGAAGGTAAGTCAAAGAGAGTCCCGGATGACGATGATCCGGGCCGACAGGTCGCGCAAGGCGACGGCGGGGTCCTCAGGAACGACGGAAGTGGTCTTTTCGTTCGCCATGGCGCGAAGTATAGGCATCACAACCGCAACAAACAAGTCGATCCGGCGGGGTATGCGTCACGAAAATGGCAGTCGGTCGATCCATCGTTTAGCGGCGACCCAACGGGGAGCGCGTTTTGTACGTCGGGGCGGAAACGCTCCCCGTTGGGTCGCCGCTAAACGCCTATCCGCGGTCACGGAAGTCAACTCCCCACATACTTGGCATAAATCCCCCGTGCCGCATCCGGTTTGTTCGTCCCCTGCACGATCGCCCGGCCATCGGGAAACACCGTCAGCTTGTACGCCCCGATAGAAGCTTTGAGCATGAATCGGTTAAACGTAGGCGGCGTCTCGGCGACCGCGTGCATCTTCTCGGCGATCTGTTCGAAATCCACCTTATGGCCCCCGGCCGGCGGTGTGATCTGCACCGCGTTCCGACCGCACAGCGTCGTGCTCGACGAAGCGGCCACACCCGCCAGGTAGTCGAACTTCTTCTGTTTGCAGCAGGGACAATCCCCTTCGTCATACGCCTTCTGCACGTTGACCGCCGTGCTATACCCGGACCACGCGTCGATGTTGAGCAGCTTGCGGGTCAGCGCGTCGCGCCGGCCGATCAGCAGCTTGATCGCCTCGACCGCCTGGTAGCTGGCCACGATGTTGACGATCGGCGCGATCACCCCGGCCGTGTCGCACGTCGGGTTCATCTCCGGCGGCGGGGCGTGCTCGAACACGCAACGGATGCACGGCGTCTCGTTCGGGATGATCGGCATGACCAGACCCGTCGCTCCGATGCACGCGCCGTAGACCCACGGCTTGCCGTGCTTGACCGCCACGTCGTTGATCAGGAATCGGGTCTCGAAGTTGTCCGTACCGTCGAGCAGCAGGTCGACATCCTCGGCCAGTGTTTCAATGTTGCCGGGGTTCACGTCGGCGACGACGGCGTCGACCTCGATCGTCGAATTGATCCGTACCAGCTTGGCCCGCGCCGCCTCGGCCTTGGGCACCCCGGCGGCGATGTCGTCCTCGTCGAACAACACCTGTCGCTGCAGGTTGTTCTCCTCGATGAAGTCGCGGTCGACCACGCGCAGAAACCCGACTCCGGCCCGGCCCAACGTACTCGCCAGCACCGTGCCCAGCGCGCCGCACCCCACCAGCAGCACCCGCGATTCGAGCAGCTTACGCTGCCCCGCCTCACCGATCGGCTCGAAGAGCATCTGACGCGAGTAGCGAGCGAGCGTCGGGTCCTGTTCGATCTTGGCCGCTTGGTCGCTGATGGGCATGGCGTGTAGTCTCGGTGGGGAACGGAAATGAAACACGCGCTCCCCGTTGGGTCGCCGCTAAACTTGTCAGCGACTCAGAGGGCGCGCCCTACGACTCGATGACGCTCTTTTCGATGGGCTCGATCTCGATGCCCAACTCGGCGAGGAAGTCGCATGCGCCGTCGACCTCGTCGACCGGGCCGCGCAGGAGCAGACCGACGATGCCGACGTCCCGGCCGATCGACGATTGGCGCACGTCGAAGACCACGTCGAAACGCCGGCTCATCTCCCAGAGCACCGGCCGGTCGATCGTCTCGGCGCTGATGGTCAGCCACAGCTTGCGTTCGACGGTCGGCAGGTCCGGCCGGACGGGCTCGCAGCGGGGCACGTCGGGCACATCGGCGGCGTCGACCATGTGCTCGGCCGTTACCATCACCGCGACCCCGGCGTTACGGAAAAACGCTTCGGCCTGCCGCACCGGGTCGGGCTCGCCGGTGAGCGTAAGCAACATGCGACCCTGCTGGTGCGAGATGCTCGCCCGCGACAGGCTGAACACCACGTCAGTCACCCGGGCCATCTCGCAGATGATCGGCCGGGCCACTTGCCGGGTCGGGAAAACGAGTTCGAGTTCGTGCTGAACCGGCATGGTAAGCGCTACCCACCTGCGACGGCCTGGATGATGCTGATTTCGTCGCCGTCCTTGACCGCCGTCTTCAGGTCGTCGCCGAAGCGGATGTCCTCTTCATTGACGAATACGTTGACGAACCGGTTCAACGACCCGTCTTCCTTGAACAGGCGGGATTTGAACTCGCCGTACTGCCCGCACAACGTGTCGAGCACCTCGCCGACGTTGGCGCCGTCGGCTTCGAGTTCAGCCACACCTTCGGTGAACTTGCGAAGCGGGGTTGGAATACGCACACAGATCGACATCGTAGTCTGACTCCTCTTGCGGCCGGTCAACGACCGCGCATGATCCCGGTTGCATTGTAACCCAGTCGCACCTTACGTACCGGCCGGCTCGGGCACACGCTGCTTGACGACGACTTCGTCGAACTCCCGCAGCTTGGCGTCGATGATCACGCCCTCGTCGAGCTTGCCGAGCACAGCTTCCTGGGTCTTCAAGCCGTTGCCGGTAATCGAGATCACCACCGACTCGTCCTTGTTGATGCGTCCCTGCTCGATCAGTTTTTTCGTGACCGCCACCGTCGTACCGCCGGCCGGCTCGGTGAAGATGCCCTCGCAACGAGCCAACTGCTTGATCGCGGCGACGATCTCTTCGTCGGACGCGCTTTCGGCCCAACCGCCCGACTCGCTGACCGCCTGGACGACATAGTATCCATCGGCCGGATTGCCGATGGCGATTGATTTGGCGATCGTATTGGGTTTCTGCGGCTTGATGATGTCCGTGCCCGCGTGCACCGCCGTCACCACCGGGTTGCAACCGGCGGCCTGGGCCGAGTAAATGCTGCACGGCGTCTCGTCGACCAGCCCCAGCTGGGTGAGTTCCTGAAAAGCCTTCCAGACCTTGGGCAGGATCGTGCCGCCGGCGGTGGGCACCACCATGTGTCGGGGCAGCCGCCAGCCCAACTGCTCGGCCACTTCGAACCCGAAGGTCTTCGCCCCCTCGGTGTAGAAGGGTCGGAGGTTGACGTTGACGATCGCCCAGCCGTATTTGTCGGCGATCTCGGCACACAGCCGATTCACGTCGTCGTAGTTGCCGCGGATGCGGACCAGGTTCGGCCCGAAGATCTGCGACCCGAGCACCTTGCCCTGCTCGAGGTCGTGCGGAATCATCACGTAGGCTTCGAGCCCGACCGCGGCCGCGTGGGCCGAGACGCTGTTGCCTAGGTTGCCCGTGCTCGCGCAACCGACCGTCTTGAAGCCGAACTCGACCGCCTTGCTGATCGCCACCGAGACAACCCGCTCCTTGTAGGAGAGGGTCGGGCAGTTGACCGAGTCGTCCTTGATCCAGAGTTCGCTACAGCCCCACTCGCGTTCGAGTCGCGGCGCCCGACGAAGCGGCGTCCAGCCGGAAACCAGGCCGGTCACCGGCTCGCCCTCGATCGGCAGCAAGTCCCGGTAGCGCCACAACGACGGTGGCCCCGCCTCGATCCGTTCGCGAGTCAGCGTTCGCCGCAGACCGTCGTAGTCGTAGACCACTTCGAGCGGTCCGAAACACATCTCACAAACGTGCAACGGCTGCACGTCGTAGGCTTGTCCACATTCCCGGCACTTCAGGCCGTTGACGAAACTCATCAGGTCAATTCCTCTCGTCGAGGCACGGACCGCCCCCCGCAGCTACACGAAACCTGCGGCCATAAAAAAACCTCTCTCTGCGCTCAGACAGAAAGAGGTATCCGATGCCCTTGCCGAAAAGGACCTCTTATCTGTCCCAGTCCCACAATCGGACGGGCAGGAGTTAGCACCCTACTGGCCGATCACCGTCGTGGTGAGGCTGGATTCCAGCGGGTTGCTGTGGCGTCAGCGGGCCGGTCCCTCTGCCACTCTGGATAAGAGACACTATGCAATTGTCGCGCCGCCATGATAACCGATGGTCGGCGGATGTCAAACCGACCCACGGGCTGCAACCCGTGGACGTGGCGCGGGATTCACGGGTAGGGGCGTGGCGCTGGACCTACGTATTCGCTGCGCGGGCGGATCAGCCGGTTGTCGCCGAGCTGCTCGATCACGTGGGCCGACCAGCCGGTCACGCGGCTGGCGACGAACAGCGGGGTGTAGATCTCGATGGGCAGGCCCATGAGGTAATAGGCCGAGGCACACGGGAAATCGAGATTCGGGTAGATCCCCTTCTCGCCGGTCATCACGTCTTCGACCCGCTGCGAGATGTCGGTCCAGCGGGTTTCCCCGACCGCGTCGGCGAGTTGGTGAGCCCATGTCTTGAGGATCCGGGCCCGATGGTCGCCATGTTTATAGACGCGGTGCCCGAAGCCCATGATCTTGCGCTTGGTGGCCAGGGCGTTGCGGGTCCACGCCTCGGCCTTGGCCGGTTCACCGATCTCGAGCAGCATCCGCATCGCCTCTTCGTTCGCCCCGCCGTGCAGCGGTCCCTTGAGCGTGCCGATCGCAGCGGTGATCGAAGCGTGCAGGTCCGACAACGTCGAACAGGTGACCCGCGCCGTGAACGTCGAAGCGTTGAACTCGTGCTCGGCGTAGAGAATCAGCGACACGTCCATGACCCGGGTCGTCAGCTCGTCGGGCGCCCGGCCGTGGATCATGTACAGCAGGTTGCCCGCATGGCTGAGCCCGGATTGCGGCGCGACCGGCTCGTGCCCCTGCAACAGTCGGTGCCGGGCCCCGATGACCTGGGCGATCTGCGCGATCAACCGTTCGGCCTTGCGTCGATTCGCATCGAGGTCCGACAATGCCTGGTCAGGATCGAAATGAGCGAGCACTGACACCGCCGAACGCAACACGTCCATCGGCGGCGCCTCGGCGGGGATCGAACGCAGCAGGCCGATCAACGGCGCGGGCAACGCACCGACCGCCGCCAACCGCTCGCGAAACGCCGCCAGTTCCGTAGCCGTCGGCAACGCTTCATACAAGAGCAGGTAGGCGACTTCCTCGAAGCCGGCGTGCTCGGCCAGGTCTTCGATCGCATAGCCGCGATAGGACAAGCTGTCCTGGTTGACGGCCGACACCGCGGTCTTCCCCGCGATCACGCCTTCCAGACCGGGCGCGTAGGTCGATTCGCTCATGAGCGTTTACCCTGTGAACCACTCCGAGTCGCGTCGAGATCATGGGTTAGCGGCGATCCGGAGGAGAGCGTTTCAGTTCCGCGTCAATAAACGAGCTCCCCTCCGGGTCGCCGCTAAACGAAAGCCTATCCCTCGCGCTGTTCGATCGGTACGTAGGCGCGCTGCGGCGACCCGGTGTAGATCTGCCGCGGCCGGCTGATGCGCGCGTTCGGGTTCAAGTGCAGCTCGTACCAGTTGGCGATCCAACCCGGCATCCGGCCGATGGCGAAGATCACCGTGAACATGTTCAACGGGATGCCGATCGCCCGCAGGATGATGCCGCTGTAAAAGTCGACGTTCGGGTAGAGCTTCCGGCCGACGAAGTAGTCGTCCTGGAGCGCCACCTCTTCCAACTTGGCCGCGATGTCCAGCAAGGGGTCGTGAATCCCGAGCTTGTTCAGGACCTTCCCGCACGCCTGTTTGAGGATCGTGGCCCGCGGATCGAAATTCTTGTACACCCGGTGGCCGAAGCCCATCAGACGACGCCCCGACTCCTTGTCCTTGACCTTGGCAATGAACGATTCGAGACTCTCGCCGCTTTCGTGAATCTCCGACAGCATCTGGATGACGGCCTGGTTCGCCCCGCCGTGCAGCGGACCCCACAACGCACACACCCCAGCCGACAGCGACGCGTACAGATTCGCCTGGCTCGAACCCACCATGCGCACCGTCGACGTCGAACAGTTCTGTTCGTGATCGGCGTGCAGGATGAAAATCTGATCCAGCGCCTTGACGATCTCCGGATCGGGCGCGTAAGGCTGGTTGGGCTTGCTGAACATCATGTGCAGGAAATTGGCGGTGTAGCGCAGTTGGTGATGCGGATAGATCCACGCCCCGCCGATCGAAGTCTTGTAGCTGGCCGCGGCGATGGTCCGCACCTTGCTCATCAGGCGTGCGGTCGAGTCCTGCAGGTCGCCCCGCGCCGTCGGCTCGAGCAAGTCCGGCTGATAGCAGCCCAGCGCGTTGACCATCGCCGACAAGATCGCCATCGGATGCGCGTGCGGGGGAAAACCCTGAAAGTGATGGCGCAGGTCCTCGTGAATGAACTCGTGCTCGGTCAGTTGTGCGCGGAACGAGGCCAACTGGTCGGCGGTCGGCAGCTCCCCGAAGATCAGCAGGTAGGCGGTCTCGACGAACGTCGCCTTCTCCGCCAATTCCTCGATCGGATAACCGCGGTACCGCAGGATGCCCTTTTCGCCGTCGATGAAGGTGATCTCACTGAGGCAGGATCCGGTGTTGGCGTACCCGTCGTCCATGGTGATGATACCGGATTGGCCGCGGAGCATGCTCACGTCGACGGCGATTTCGTTCTCGGTCCCCACGATGACCGGCAGCTCGTAACGCTTGTCGCCGATGGTTAAAGTCGCTGTGTCGCTCAAGTTGATTGCCCTTTCGAATCGGTCCCGGCTGAAACCCCGGCCCAGGACGCCGCATGGATACGGCCCGGCATCGGGCGGTTGCTGAAGCGGTAGAATGGTAGCCCAAAACCGCCGACGTTGCAAACGACGGCGCGACGCCCCCGCCCGGATGCGACACACTACGTGCGACGCTGTTGTGCGTCCCGCGCCACCAAGCCGTCGTAATCGAGCAGGTCGTACAACGCCCGGCGAGTCTGCATCCGTTCGAGCCACCCGGCCTGCGTGCCGGTGCCGCGAAGCTCGGCGAGAAACGCTTCCGTCGCGTGCATACTCACCCGCACCAGAGACATCGGGAAGATCACCATGCGGTAACCCATCTGCCGCAGCGCCGCGACGCCGAGCAACGGCGACTTGCCGAACTCGGTCATGTTCGCCAGCAACGGCACGTGCACCGCCCCGGCGAACCGCTCGAACTCGGCCTCGCTTTCCAACGCCTCGGGGAACACCGCCCCGGCCCCGGCGTCGACGTAACGCTTCGCCCGCTCGATCGCGTCATCCAAGCCGTTCACCGCCCGGGAATCGACGCGGGCGATGATCCAGAATTCCGGATCGCTGCGGGCGGCGACCGCGGCGCGGATTTTCTCGGCCATCGCTTCCGGCTCGATGAGCTCCTTGCCCGCCAGATGCCCGCACCGCTTGGGCAAGCGTTGATCCTCGAGATGAATGCCCGCCACGCCGGCCCGCTCGAACGCCTCGACCGTCCGGGTGACGTTGATCGCCTCGCCGAAACCCGTGTCCGCGTCGGCGAGGGTCGGGCAATCCACGGCCGAGGCGATGTAGCCGGCATGGGTCGCCGCTTCGGTCAGCGTCATCAGGCCCACGTCCGGCAAGCCCGCCACCGCGTTGCTCAGACCGGCCCCCGAGATGTAGACCCCCTCGAAACCCGCCCGCGCGATCGCCATCGCCGACAACGCGTTGAACGCCCCGGGCAGGACCGCGACGCCGTTGTCGATCACTTCACGAAGTCGCCGGCCCGGTGACACGAATTGTTCCTGTCGCTCGATCATCGACTCACGCTCCCGCGCTCAACTCGGCCAGCGGCGACGACCAACCCGACACGTCGTCCAGCGAATCGAAATCCAAAACCGTTCGCGTCATGCCGGCGATCGCTTCGGCGGAAAGCACCGGGTCGGCGAAGCCGCGGAATTTCGCGAGCACCTGATGGTCGGTCATCGGGTTCAGCGCGTGGCCGGGCGGCGCCGCGACCAACTCGGTCAACTCGGTCCCGTCGGCCAACGTGATGCGCAGTCGATTCGGGATGCGCTCGGGATAGTCGGCCGACAACGCGTCGTCACGATGCACGGCCACCCTGCCCACCAGAGCGCGCAGGTCGGGGTCATGGATCCGTTCCGTCGAGAACTGGGCCGGGGTCACGTCGCCGTCGGTCAACGCGACGGCGGTGCAATAGGGCAGCGAATGGTCCGCGGTTTCGCGACTGGTCGGCGCCCACTTTTCCGGGTCCGAACCGATGATGTCGACGGCGGCGTCGAACGAGTCGATGTCGATCCGCTCGATCGCGCTCACGTCGGGTATCTGGGATCGTAACTTCAGGGCAGCGTCGATGGCGCTTTGTGAATGATACTCCGCCGGCCAATACTTGATGTGGCTGTCGAGGATCTTGAAGCCCCGCGCCGCGTCGCCGAGCACGAAGCCGTCGAGCGGGCCCGAGACCTGCCGGCAGAACCCCATCACGCCTTCGAAAATCTCCGACGGCCCGGTCATGCCCCGCCGGGCCAGGTCGGCGGCGACCACGCCGTTGCGAGCGGCGTTCGCGAACGCACACCCTTTCCACATCGACAGTTCGCCGGCCCGGGTTTGGCGCACGGCCGTGTTCGCGGCGCCGGCCAGAGCCAGGGCGTGACGGAACCGCGCCGCATCGAGCCCCCACACCATCGCCACGCCGGCGGCCGAAGAGAACGCGCCGTAGGTGACGTGGTCCCAACCGCGAACTCGGATCGACGCCGCGTCGCACAACCGGCACTGAATCTCGTAGGCGGCCACGATGGCGGTGATCACCGCCCGACCGCTTGCTCCGGCTTGCTCCGCCGCGGCGAGAATGGCCGGGATGTTGTCCGACGGATGCGCCGGCTCCTTCGACAGGTAGGTGTCGTTGCAATCCAGATAGCGCACCAGCACGCCGTTGGCGAATGCCGCCCGGTCGGTCACCACGGTCCGGCCGGTGCCCCAGACCCGCGCGCCGTGAGCCGTCTCCGCCTCGATCGCCCATTCCCGAGCGATCCGCGCCGGCGGCGCCGACCACGCCCCCAACCCACATCCCACCGAGTCGAGAATCCGACGCTTGACCTCATGCACCACCGCGTCGGGCAGCGCATCATACTCCAGCGCCAAACACCACTCGGCAATCTGTTCCGCGATCGTTCCCAAGACTCGGGCTCCCTCCGTTACCCGCCGCCCCGCTTGACCGGGCGCATGCCGCGCGATTCCGCTTCCTCGGCGGAGGAGAACCATCGTTTATTCTTGTCCGAAATGCGGTTCGCGAATCCGGTGCCCGGCTTGTGGTACACACCGGACTTCGATTTATAACTCGCCACCACCGGATGCTCGGCCGGTTCGCCGACGTGCCCGTCCAGAAAGTCGGCGATCTCCGTCGGCAGCGTCCGGACCTTCTCGAACAGGCGCGTCCCGTGTCCCGGTTGGCGGAACAGTTTGACCTCCGCCCCACCCGCCTGTTTCGCAATCGTTTCCGGTCCGGCCTTCTCCTCGTCGCTCGCCAGCAGCAGGATCGGCCGGTCGCCGTAGTCGGCGAGATGCGTCACCGTGTCGACGCCGAGATAGTCGACACCCGGCGACAAGCAGACCACGACATCGACCGATTTGTCACGGGCCGCGTAGTCAATCGCGATACTGCAGCCCACGCTCGCGCCGACCAACGCGACCCGGGTGAGATCCACGTCGTCCCGTTCGGCCGACGCCCATTGGTAGGCCGCCTGCACGTCGCGGTGCATGGCCCGGAACAGTCGCGCGTCGCGCTTGACGACCCGTTCGGCGAACTTCTTGCCCGGCGGTCCGACCGAAGCCCCGTGCCCGCGCACATCGATGGCCATGATCGCGTAGCCGCGCTCGTGCAGCGTCGGCACGAGCGGTCGCCACGTGCTACGGTCGTGACGGTACATGTGAAGCAGAATCACCAGCGGCGCTTTGACCGTCTTGTCGCCGGTTGCTTCGGCGGGTACGAAATCTCCGACGATGGTGATGTCGTCTTCGGTGGCGAAGTTGATCGTCTGCGGTGTTTGCGCGACGGCGACCTGACCGAGCGTAAGGACGCAGAGAGACAAACGAATCCAATGGCCGAACGAACACGGTACTCGAAACATGGCGGCACTCCAGATCACAGACCCGTTTCGAACCGCGGCATGCGCTGCGCGAGCTTACCCGCGGCGTCCCAACGGGCGCGGCCACGCGCGATTCATGAAGCGCCCGTTCTTGCTGATCACCTTGCCGTCGACTTCGATGCGCCCGCCGCGACGCAAATCGCAGACCATGTCCCAATGCAGGCCCGACTTGTTGAGGGCGCCCGACTCGGGATAGCCGGCCCCCAGCGCCGCGTGAAACGTCCCGCCGATCTTCTCGTCGAACAGCGTGTTGCGCGTGTACTGCTTGATCCCGTAATTCGTACCGATGGCGATTTCACCGAGCCGCCGAGCGCCGCGATCCATGTCGAGCATCTTGAACAGGAACGCCTCACCCTTGCTCGCCGACGCATCCACGACGCGACCGGCACGGAACCGCAACCGGATGTCGTGCACCTCGCGACCGGCGTGAACGGCGGGGAAGCTGTAGCACACCGTGCCCTCGACCGCGTCCTCGATCGGCGCGCTGAACACCTCGCCGTCGGGAAAATTCTCGTGCCCGTCACAGTTGATCCAACGTCGACCTTCGATGCCGAGATACAGGTCCGTGCCATTGCGGGTCACAAAGCGCACCGAGCGCGCCTTGTTCATGTAGTCGGCGAGACGCTGTTGCCGGGTGCTGATCTTCTTCCACTCGGCCGCGGGATTGGACAGGTGCAGCAGACCGGCTCGGAACACGAACGCCTCGTATTCCCGCAATGACATCTCCGCATCCTGGGCCGCGGCATGGCACGGAAACTGCGTGCCCGTCCAGCGCAGCTTGTTACGCTTGCCCCAGGGCAGGGCCGCGCGATGCAGAAACCGGTCCATGATCGGCTTACGGGCCCGGGCCACCACCGCCTGCTTGTTCGGGTCGAGGTTGGTCAGCGCCTTGGTGTTGTCGTCGGCCCAAAATCCGATCGACGCGTTGATCTTGTCGACCTCGAACTTGGCCACCGGGTCGACGAACTTGAGCTGTTTCAGTGAACCGTGGCGAAGCTTCAGCTCGGCGCATTCGTCCGGCGCCATACGCACGATCGGGTGGCCCCCGGCGGCGATCACCGCTTCGTATACCGCGACCATCCCCGGCTCGGCGACCGACGGCGCGTTGATCCGCACCAGATCACCCGGCTGCACCGCCACCGAGTAGTTCACCAAAACGCGCGCAAGCTTGTCGAGTCGCTCATCCCGCATCGTGCCGAAGTCCCCTTGTCACAGTCCGTACTCGAATACCAACGGAAATCCCCTCCAAATCGGCGCAATCAACCTAGGGGCGCGGTCCGGGTACGTCAAGCTTGGAATTCAATAACACCATGAACAGGCCGGGTGGGCCAATGCACATGGTAATCCTTGACAATCAAGGCGCGTCGCGGATGTCGCTCCGACACAGATAGATTCTCCTTGAATCCACCTCGCGACTACATGGCGGAACTGCGCATTTCCATCGGTTGCTTGAGTAGCCAGAGACTGAGCACGCTGAACAGAATCATGCCGACGAGCATGGGTAACTGTCCGTGCGAGGCGGCGACCGGACTGGCGAACAGACGCCGGCTGATCTTCCGTGCCGCCCACAGGCTGTAGACGTGCCCGACGCCGACGAGAATGACCTGGAGCACCCAGAGCACATCGAGGGATACCAGCGGCGGAATGCGCCACTCCGCCGTGCCGAGCAGATTCCAACCCCAGCCGAACGGATCGCTCACCAGCGCCGCGACCTTCGGACCCTCCATCAACAGATGCTCGAGGTTGTGGGCGAGATGGTAAAATAGCGCGATCGGCAAGACGCAGTACGCGTAGCGAATGAAGTATTCGCGAAAGGAAACCCGCGATCCGGTCATCGGCTCGGTGCGTACCGCGATCACGCGCGACAACCAAACCAGGGCCGCGTAGATCACTATCGGCGCGCCCATCAGCGCCGCCATGCCGACACTGAAAGCGACTACGCGTCCGATGGGCAGCCGGCTTTCGAGCCCTTCGGTAAGCTGCCCCCACACCGGGGTCATGGTCAGGCCGTGAAAACCGCTGAGCGACAGCATGATCAGCGCGAGATAGGCCTCGTCACTGCGCGGCTTACTCTCGGCGGCGAGATCGGCGCCCCAGGGTCGCAGGTTGACGGCCAGGTTGTCGCTCGGACAGGCCTGCAAGCACTCGGTGCATTGGATGCAATACGTGTTGAGCGACATCTTGCCGGGATACTCGAACGTCGGGCAGCCGTACGCGGTGTCGCTGCCCTTGACGCACGCTTTCGTCCGGCAGGAGGTGCACACCTGGTCGCTCTTGTGGCGGATCTCGACGCCGGAAAACAGAGCGTACAATCCGCTCACGCGTCCGACGAGGCATCCGTACCGGCAGAAACTCTTGCGGTCGAAGAGAAAGGCCGAGACGATCGCCAGGGTGAGCATGCCGATGGCGATGCAGGCGGTGGCGCGCGGCTGCATGGTGATCCTGAATCCCAGCTCGATCCAGGTCAGGATGACGAACAGGATCGTCGCCAGCCAGATGTTGCGCAACGCACGTGGCCAAGCCAGCGCCAGCCCCGTGCCGGTGTCGGTCTTTTTCCAAAACCGCAGACGCTCGATCCAGAACGCGATCGCCTCCCACGGACACATGTAGCACCACGTCTTGCCCGCGAAGAGGACGAGCACGACGAGACCGCACCACCAGATCGTCCAGGTCATCAGGGGCGCGATGTTCAGGGCGGGGTTCTGGTTGCCGAACAGGCCGGCAAGGATGATGAGCAAGAACGCGAGCACGACGACCAATTGCACGACGAAACGAACCGGCCTGGACAACAGCAGACGACGCACGACGCCGAATTGAAGCAGGTCGATTCGATCGGTGAACCGCTTGACCCGCGCAGCCGACGGTCCGGCTGCCGTTGCAATCGACGGGGTGGCGGACAACCCTTCGAACATGACGAAGGACATGACGAGTACCAGCGCGATCGACATGTAGTACAGCCAGTCGGGGATGCCCCACATGCGATGCATGAAGAAAGCGGCCGGATCGTCTTTGAACGCGGTCCGGTGTGCGTCGCCGCACAGGTGGAATGTTCTGCCGAGATAGGTGGCGGGCACGCCGTCGACCGCATCGGTCGGCGTATTGCAGACCATACATCGCTCGCCGATGTACGCTTCCGGGCTGTCGATGAATAACGTGCGACAACGCTCGACGCAAAAGTGAAACGTCTTTCCCTCGAAAGCATAATCGATGCCCCACGCGGGATTGACTTCCATTCGGCAAACCGGATCGAATACGCGAAGGTGTCGACCGGTGTCGGCCGGCGCGGTCGTCGCTTGCATCGCCGCAGTCCCGCCGACGCTCGACCCTACGACGATGCCGGCGAGCATCGCAAAAAACAGGTAGGGGAATGCGAGGCGTAATCGACCCATGAAAGTCCGCCCTTTCGTTCGTCAGCCCATAGCCGGCACGGGTGTCGTACTCGCGCGGGCACGGCGATCGCGTTTGATTCTGACTGCACGGACCACGATGATGAAGAGTCCCAGCCCCACGGCGACGGCGGTGACAATCGACCCGATCGCGGTGGGGTTGCCCGCCACCAACAGAAAACCGATCACTTCCGGCTTACCCTCGACATCCATCGTCAGCTCGACAACGTATTCGCCGTCCTCGGGAAAGGTCACCGCGCATTTGTGCGGCACTTCGTAGGCGGGAATCCGGGTCGTCGGCAGGATCTCCCGACTCCGGCCGAAGGTATAGGTTTCGAGTACGCGCAGCGAGATCGGTTGGTCGTACGGTGTGCCGGTGACGCCGTTCTTGATGTAGATCGCGAGGGTCGCGGCTTCGTTCGGCACCGGTTTACCCGGGTAGCTCGTGAGCAGCACGTCGTAGGGACCGGTCGTGGCCGGGTATTCAAGTGTCGGAGCCTGCGGGTAATTCTCTTTGTACGAGTAATGCGGCAAGCCGAGGATGTGATGACCCGACACGGGTGTCGCGGGCAGAACGAGGAAAAGCAGCGCAGCGCTGGCGCCGGCGGTGGCGGTGGCTTTCGTTGAAAAGCGTCGATTTTTACGACTCGTCGATGGCCGGAGAGGCAGGCCGATCGTGTAGTAGAGCGCCTGGTCGCCGCAGTGACGGATGCAGACGCCGCAGTTGTCGCACTCGATGCCGTAGGATTGCCGGACCGGGTCGAGTCCCGGTTCGCAAACCGGTTCGCACGCGCGGCAGCCGGTGCAGCGGGACGCGTCGAGTTTGACCCGCAACAGTCGCGACCAGCCGAGCAGCGCGTAGAGCGCGCCGCCCGGGCACATCGTCCGGCACCACCAGCGCGGCGAGACGAGCAGCTCGAACACCACCATCACGCCGAGCAACACGAGCATGCCGGTCAGGGCGGTCCCGAAGATCCACGCGTGCGCGAGCCGGCTGAGTACAGCGGGCGGATAAATCAGCGTGAAGATCGGCAGGCCGAGCAGCGCGGCAGTCAGCAGGCCGACGACCAGCACGACGTACTTGTTCCGGTGCGAGAAGTGGACCTCGGCCGGAGGCAGCTCGGCGATGCGCAGGAGACGGCGCAGCTTGCCCGTGATCTCGAACAGCAGCCCGGCCGGACAGATCCAACTACAGAACACGCGTCCGAGCAGAACGGTCACGACCACGGGAACAAGCGCAGACAGCAGCATCGGCACATACAGTTGCTTCGACGCGGCGACGGTCTCGGCCGCGGCCAGCGGATCGCTCAGATCCAGTCCGCCGAGGCGCATCGACCACACCGTACCCTTGACGCCGTCAAGCAGGGCCTGCGGGTCGTCCAGCGTCGAGACTTGCCGATCGATCCACGCCAGCGCTCCGGCTCGTTCACCGGCCACGTTGTCGAGGTCCTCGGTGGCGCGGGCCGCGCGGTAGTGGGCGTACAGGCTGAGAAACCCCACGCTCACCATCAACACGATCACGCCGAGTTGCACGCCGCGGCGAATGATCTGCAAAAGCAGATGTTTGCGCTGGTGACCGGTCATCACGATTTCCTTACACCGACTCCCTCGTGGGCACGATGCGAATCGCCGGCTCGCCGCGCACCATCACCCGACAAATCTCTTCGCACAGGCCGCAGCCGACGCACTGGTCGGCGAAAACGAGCGGCGCGAGGAACGCACCGGGCTCGAGCCGGATCGCACGCTCCCGCAGCGGACAGAACATGTAACACTCACCGCATGGTCCGCGACGCTCGACCATCTCGGTCGATTCGGTCGAGGCGATGCCCAGCCGGCGCAGCATGTCCTGCTCGTCGCGAATGCGTTGTGCTTTGTAGGACAAACACAGATCCTCGCGCAATTCGACCGTCGCCATACGAACGGTGCGCTTCTCCTCGATCTCGAGCGGCGTGAGCACGCCGGTGGGACAGTCCTGCGTACACTTCATACACAGCGTGCAACCCTTGATTGCCGGATCGACGTACGGGGTATGAAAGTTCGATCCGTCCGACTCGGTGAAAAACTGAATGGCGCCGGGCTCACAGGCGTCCTGGCAACGATAGCAGCGGATGCAGCCGGCCAGAAACGCCGACTCTTCGACCGCACCGGGCGGCCGGATCAAACGCCGGCCTGGAACCGCGTAGGGATTCGTCACCGCGGGATAACGTGTTTTGCGTTTGCGCATCAACGCGTGACCGGCCGCCAATGCCGCACCGACACCCACAGCCGTGTTCACTGTGGTCTTGAGCAGTTTCCGTCTTGTCGGTCTTTCGTTCACGACTGACCCTCCCTATCGCCAGCGTGCACGCGGACGGCCTGCGGATAGCGAATGCAGGCCCGCTCACACAATCCGCACCCAATGCACGCGTCGGCGTTGATCTCCGGGCGCTCCCACAACCCAAGGGTCATGGCTTGGCCGGGGAAGGGACACGCACGATAGCACGCTCCGCAGCTCCAGTCGTTGTAGGAGTAGCACAACGCCAGGTCGATCCAAGCAGTGCCCATGGATACCTTCTGTCGGATTTCCTCCTTGTTTTTGCGTATCGGTTGCAGGGCCCCGCTCGGACAGACCTCCGTGCATTTTAGGAACTCCCCCGGCTCGGAGTCACAGAGCATGCACGCCTGACGACGCGGTTGGATGAACGGCGTCGACTGCGCGCCGCGCCCGTACGACGCATCGGCGGGCAGGATCGCATTGTTCGGGCAGGCGTCACCGCAGCGCAGACAGCGGATGCAGCGGGAGAGAAACGCATCCTCGTCGACCGCGCCCGGCGGGCGCACCACCGAGGGCTTGGCTTGCGCCTGGGCGTCGTTACGCTGCGTGGTCGTCAGCCAGCCGCCCGCGACCGCCGCCGCGCCCACCGCGGCTGCGTTCTTCAGAAACCCGCGACGATCGTTTTGTCGTCGTGGCGTCGCCATGCGTTATCCGATCCGTTCGATCCGCGCCGCCGACTTCTTGTAGTCGGTCTGGCCGCTGACCGGGTCCCACGCGCGATGGCTGACCGCGTTGACCAGCCACTTGTTCTTCGTCGGGTCGGCGCTGTCGGCCACGGACAGGTTCCACGGACTGAACAGCAGACCCGGCGGCACTTCGGTTCGGGCCGGCCGAAGCATGCTGTCGATGCCCACCGACACCCGGGCTTCGTAACTACCGCGACGCGTCACCACCCGCACCTTGTCGCCGTCGCGCAACCCGTACCGACCGGCGTCTTCGGGATTCATCTCGACATACTGCTCGGGAACGAGCTTCATCGTCGTCGCCCCGCGGATGGTTTTGGCCGAGTGAAAGTGTTCATAGACAATGCCGAGCGACAGCCAGAACGGATAGACGTCATCGGCGGCGTGCTGCTCCAGACCCTTGCTCGTGTCGTCGTAGACGTCGAGGTGTGGTAACTCGGGCGTCAGGCCGGCGTCACGCGCCTGGACGAGCAGGTTCTTGCGGTTGGCTTGTTTGGCCTCGGCCAGTTCGTCGATGAGATACGGTCCTGCTCCGGGGCGGTCGCGATGTCCGTATTGCATCAGCTTCCCGCAAACCGCATCGAGCTGCTCGTAATCCTGCTCGCAAAGTTTGAATCGGGCCTTGCCGTCCTTGTGGCTGAACGTGCCGTACGGTTTGCCCGCCCAACCTTCCTGGCCCAGGTAGCGTCGCGGCGTCCCGCCCCGGCGGGCGATTTCCGCCGTCGGTGCCGGCCATTGCACACCGCGCAGACGTCGCAACTGATCGTAGAGGCTGACGCCGTCCGCCTTTTCAACCTCGAGCATGCCGCTGAGGTCGGCGTCGGAGCCGGTACTGGCGACGATAATGTCACGGAACACGTCTTCGGGGTCGTAGGCCTCGAGCCCGTTGCCCATCTCGATCGTTTTCTTGTAGGGGAAGATCTTGTCGCCATCGAGTCCGAGCTTGGTCGCCAGGGCGCGACCCTTGTCGATGGCCATGTCCATGTCGGGCCGGCAGTTGGGCGGCGGGTTCCGCGTGCCGTCGCAGCAATACAGCCGCCGTTCCGATTGGATGTACGTTCCGCCGGTCCACTCGCCCCACGTGGCGGCCGGGAAAATCACGTCGCCGTAAAGGTTGTTCGGCGCGTGACGGTAGATGTCCTGCACCACGACGAACATGCGGGTCAACGCAGGACGAACCAGCGTCTCGACATCGGGCATGTGCACGTGCGTCGTGTACATCCAGAACATCGCGAGCAGGTCGCCCTTGAGCGCCCGCTCCATCATGCCGACGACCATGCCCGGATTCGGCATCACCGACGTCTGACCGAGCCGCTCGCGCGAGACCCGCCACGCATCGGCGATGTGGTTGCGCCAGGATTCGTCGGCGAGCGGCTTGTTGAACGGCAGTCGCCCGGTCAGTCCGCCCATGAGTCGTTCGCTCATGGCGTTGGGTTGTCCGGTTTGGGAGTGGCTGCCGCAGCCCGGTCGGCCGAGGTTGCCCGTGAGCAGGTGGAGGTTGATCAGGCCGATGGTATTGTGCTGTCCGTGCAGCATCTGGTTGTATCCGATGCCCCAGAAGGTCAGCACGCCGCCCCGGCCACGCTGCCGGCCTTTGATGCTCGCCGTCGCCCAGGTCTCGGCGATCTTGTCGATCAGTTCCGGCGTGACCCGTCCGCGGTCCAGCCGGTCGAGCCGCTTGACCACGTCGGCCGGTGCGTAGTTCGCCTTGACGCCCTCGACATAGTCCTTCCAGCCGACCGTGTTCTTGTCGAGCCATGCTTCGGGCATGCACGCCTCGGGGTACTTCGTCAGCAGCACGTGGGCGATCGCGTTGTGGTAGCTCACGTCGCCGTTCATCGTCGGGAGGTGATAGCTGTTGCGCGGGTTGATCGCTTCGAGCCCGACGACGGTCCCGGTCGTGCGCGGGTCGGACACCAGCGTCGGGATGTCCATGCGCTTCTTGTGATCGGCGACGCGCCAGAAGAGGATCGGATGCGCCTCGCGGGCGTTGTGTCCCCAGAAGGTGACGAAGTCGGCCTCCTCGATGTCCTCATAGCTGGTGGGCGGAGCGTCCGAGCCGTAGGAGTGAAAATACCCCGTGACCGCCGAAGTCATGCACATGCGGGCGTTGGCCTCGATCGAGTTGCTGCCGATCACCCCCTTCATCAGCAGGTTCTCGATCCACTGGGCTTCCATGGTGAGCTGACCCGAACCGTTGAGCCCCACCAGGTTCCCGCCCGTGCCGTCGGACTTCGACTTGATGATCTCGGCGATCTTGTCGGCGACCAGTTCCTCCGCTTCCTCGTACGGCATCTCCTCGAAGACGTCGTCGTCGAAGCGGCCTTTGGTCGCCGAGACGTGGCTGCGCAGCGGGTCGCTCATGTCCTTGCGCACCAGCACCTTGGTAAGCCGATCGCGATAAATCGGCTCGTGCGCGTTCAGCCCCTTGATGCACTGGATGCCGCGGTTGGTCGGGTGCTTCTTGTCGGGCACCATCCCGACCACCTTGCCCTCCTGGACCTTGATCAGCGTGCCGCAGCCGACGCCGCAATAGGGACAGGCGGCCTGAAGCAGCTCGACGCCGCTCGAAGGTTTGGTCGGCGCGGCGTCGGCGGCTTCGATCAACTCGTCCGGCAAGAGCGAACATGCCGAACATGCGACCCCGGTGCCGGCGGCCATCTTCATGAACGCGCGACGGTCAAAGTGGACCGGACTCCGTTGGCGTGCCATATCACTCGTCTCCTTCTTGACTGGAACCCGATCGCGCCGCGACGCGGGGTTCCGTATGCGTGTCGGTTTCTTCTCTTGTCCTCGTGGTCGACGTTTCCCGGCTGCGCTGCGCGGGAATCGTCAGGGGCGACGGATGTAGCGTGGACCATTGCCGGATGTAGGCCACGATGTCGTCGATGTCCTGCATGGACAGGTCGACCAAACCCTGCGTGCCGTGTCCGAACGGCCGCATCGCGGTACCGCTGCGACCGCGAACGATCGTCGCGGTCAGGAAGCCGTCGGTCGCGGCGGCGAGGAACCCTTCGTTATTGAGCTCGGGCGCCCACGCCGACACTTCGGCCGCGGCGATCTCCGGCTTGCCGTTGACGCCGTGACAACCGGCGCAGTTGGCTTCGTAGAGTTGCCGGCCGTGCTCGAAATCCCAGGGGATGACGTAACGGTGAGGAATGGTCTTCGTCGGCGGGGACGTTTCCCACGAACGCAGGAAGGCGACCACATCGTTGACCTGATCGCTGGTCAGGGCGAGGATCGACTGCGGGCCGTCCTTGACCGGGCGCATCTCGGTCCCGTCGCGCCCCATCGCCAGCGTGGCGAGCAGGAAGCCGTCCGATGCGGTACCCAGGAAACCCGCGTTGGCCAGCGCCGGGCCGCTGGCACCCTCGCCGTCAGCCCCGTGACAGGCCGCGCACAGTTGAGCGTACCAGACGCGACCGCGCTCGGGCCGGCCGTTGGGCGAGCGCATGATCCCGACACGCGGTTGCCGCTCGAGCGATCGCAGATAAGCGACCAGGTTGTCGATCTGCCCCGGTTGAATCTCGGCCGCGCCCTGCTCGCC
>Ga0299906_10000395_pt1 | contig 41585 bp, 32 predicted proteins | sample RVTome_14_FD_200259 | JGI IMG/M metagenome (GOLD analysis project Ga0299906, IMG submission 200259) | Soil microbial communities from uranium-contaminated site in the Upper Colorado River Basin, Wyoming, United States - RVT145D125 (version 2) ... | reverse complement strand
AGGCGCAAGGTTCGAGCAGAGCGTTCTGCACGGGCGCGGACCCGCACAGGTAGGCTTCGGTGGCATTTTCCTCCTTTCTTCACCTCACCGTTTTATCGACTCAGCGCTGAGCCATGGCGGCTCACGCACCCCTTTGGGGTTCGGATCCTTCGGATCCGTCCACCCGCCAGATCGCGTAGGAGAGCGCCTCTCGAATGTCCTCCGGCTCGAGGTAGGGGTATGCCTCCAGGATGCGGTCCTCGGTAGAGCCCGACGCCAGGAGCCCGAGTATCGTGCCGACGGTCACGCGCATCCCACGGATGCACGGCTTGCCGCCCATGACGTCCGGGTCCAACGTGATCCGGTTGAGCTCCTTCATCCTGATCTCCTGTCGAGCTGCCGTTCGGCCGCTATCGTCACGGGAAGAGGGAGCGGATCGACTCCGCCAGGGCCCGCGTGTCCGCGCCGTCGGACGTCAGGCAGTAGGTCCCCAGGCTCAGCGCCGTGGTAAGGATCGCCGCCGCGGCGAAGACCGCCACGAGCAGCCCGGCGAGCACGCGCTGACGGCGGGAATAGCGCTCCGGGGCAGGGTCGGTCGGGGCCGACGCGTCGGTCGACATGAGCGTGCTCTACTCCCCCGCTTCGCCGAACTCGCCCTCGCCGGCCTGCTGGCGCAGGAGCTCGTTCTCGAAGGCCATGCCGACCTGCGAGGTCGCCAGCTCCAGGATCTGGAGGTCTTCGATCTCCTTGTCGAGGGCGCCGTTGTCGGCGTAGATCACCGCGATGGCGCGCCGGGCGCCGAGCACCGGCAGCAGCACGACCTGGCCCGAGGCCGGCGGACCTACCAGGCCGGCGAGCTCGGCGGGCAGGCCGGCGCCGGCGAAGTCGAGGAGCAGAGGCTCGGCCTCCTCGACCACCCGCCGCAAGGGGCCGCCGGGAGCGAGCTTGAGCTTCAACCGCCGGGTGGCCTCGGCGAGCGGCTCGCCGGCGTTCGAGAAGCCGAAGGCGCCCACCGCCGCGAGACCTTCGTCCTGCACCAGGAAGAGGATCGCCCGCTCCACCGAGTCGGAGATCAGGTGCATGAGGTTCAAGGCCATGGTCGCCGACGCCAGGCCCGACTGGACGTCGAAGACCACCTGGCGGAAACGGCTGAAGCCGCCGCGCAGGCCGAGGATCAGGCCGCCCCGCGGCTGCGGCTGCGTCAGCACCCGGATCAGGTTGCGGCAGCACTCCACCACCGAGCCGTGGCCGGGAGCCACCACCGCCAGGGCCCCGGCCTCGTAGACCGCCGTCGCGTCCTGGGCCGGCTCCACCACGGCGACCACCGGCGCCGCCGGGCGGGTGCGCGCCAGGGCGGCGACGTCCTCGGCGCCGAGGACCCCGCTGCGCAGGTCGAGCACGACGATCGGCGAGGTGCCCTCGCCCGGCAGGCGGTTGCCGGCCTCGCGCAAGGGCACCGCGACGACCCGCGCCCGGGCCGCGGGCAGCCCCTGGCTCAGGGACTTCAAGACGTTGGGATCCGCGCTCACCACCTGGCAGCGGATGGCCTCGATGGCCGGGCTCGGAACCCGCTCCGGACGAGCGTCGCCCGCGTCCGCGGCCTTCTCCTCGCCGCCGCGGCCGAGGCCGGCCCGCTCGAGCAGCTCGAGGTACGCCGGCTCGGCGGCGGCGGCCGGCGGCGGCGGCGCCGGCGGCTCGCGGTGGCGCTCGTCGAAGAGCCGCGTGGCCTCGAGCACCAGCATCTGGGTGTTGAGGTCCAGGTTCTCGAGCAGCTCTTCCGGCGCGACGCCGAAATCGTCGCTCGGGTGGAGCTCGTCGACCTCGAACTGGAAGTAGCCGTGGCGCCAGCTCACGAGGTCGAAGATCGTCTTCTGGATCTGGTCGCGGATCACGCGGTAGATGGCGTCGCGCTCGACGGCGCGGCGCTCGATCAGGATCTTGCCGATCGATTTGCCCTCGCCGCGCGTGCGCTGGAAGTCGAGGGCCGCCTCGAGGGTGTGAGGGTCGACCAGGTCGCGGTCGACCAGCAGGTCGCCGAGGCGCCGCTGGCCGGGGGTCCAGGCCGAGATGATGCGGCCGTCGTGGAAGCCGATCTCGGCGCGCTGGTGCTCGCCGCGCCACATGTAGAGCGTGCCGGTGCGGCGGCCGAGATGGATGAACTGCAGCACGTCGGCCAGCGGCAGGTCTTCGAGGACGCCGTTGATGCTCATGGTTGTCCGGTGCTCATGGTCGTCCCTCCCCGCCCAGCAGCTCGCGGACCGAGGGCAGGCGGTCGAAGCTGGCGCGTTGCTCGTCGTCGAGGTTGGAGCGGACGCGGCCGAGCTCGGCGCGGGCCCGCGTCAGCTCGCCGGCGGCGGCCGTCGCGTCGCCGCGCCGGTCGAGGGCCTCGGCGAGGAGCTGATGGAGACGGTGGCCGCGGGCATAGGAGCCGCCCTCCTTGACGACTCGCAGGGCCTTGCGGACCGCGTCATCGGCTCGCTCGGGATCGCCGGCGCGGAGCGCGGCGCGCGCCAGGGCCTCGCCGGCGCGAAGCTGGAGGATGGCGTTGCCGAGCTTGTCGGCGTCGGCCGCCGCGGCGGCCAGCGGCTCGAGAGCCTCGTCGATCCGGTCACGATCGAGCGCCGCCAGGCCTTCGCCGATCCGCGCCCGGATCCGCGCGACGGCGCTCTGGCTCGCCTCCGCCTCCGCCATGGCGGCGGTGAAGCTCGCCGCCGCCGCGGCCGCGTCGCCGCGCTCGAGCGCCAGGTGCCCTTCGATCGTGAGGAGCGCGGACCGCTGCTCGCGATTGCCGCCAGCGGCCTGGAGCTCCTCGACCCGGGCGAGCTTCGCCTCGGCCCGTTCGAGCTGGCCCAGCTCCACGAGAGCTTCGGCCTGCTGAAGGGTGAACTCGACCTGGCCGCGCGTGTGCCCGATCTCGTCGAGGATCGCCAGGGCGTCACGGTAGGAGGCGAAGGCCGCGGAATAACGGCCCTGGTAGTGCGAGATGATGCCGAGGTTTCCGAGCGACACCGAGGTGACGACTTTCTCCCCTGCCCCGCGGCTGAGCTCGAGGCTCTGGAGGAACGACTTCAAGGCCCCGGGCCAGCTTCCCTGCGCGAGCTGGCAGAAACCGACGCTCTGCAGCGTCAACATGATGCCGCGCTGGTCCTCGTTTTTCTGAAACGAGCCGAGCGCCCGCTCGAGGTAGAGCAAGGCGTTGTCGTAGTCGCCGAGCAGGTAGTAGGCGTAGCCGACGTTGGCGTGGCTTTCGGCCAGGGCGCGCTCGTCGCCGAGGGCGGTCCTTTCGTTGAGCGCCCGCTTGTAGTGTTCGAGCGCTTCCGGGTACCTTCCCCGCTCTTCCCCGAGCACGCCGAGAATGTTGTAGATCTCGGCGATCCCCGCCTGGTTTCCCAGGGCCTTGTGGATGTCGAGCGCCGCGGCGAAGCGGGATTCCGCCTCATCGTAGCGGCTCTGCGCCAGGTGGATGCGGCCGAGATTGGTCAACGAGATCGCCAGCCCTCGCTGATCGCCGATGGCGCGGCGGATGTCGACCGCCGCCTCGTAGTTCTGGCTGGCGAGCTCGAGATCGCCGAGGTACTCGTAGCCGGCTCCCAGGGCGTTGAGCACCTCCGCCTCGCCCTGGACGTTCTTCAGCTCGCGCTGATGGCTCAGCGCCTGCGCCAGGTACTCGTCGACGGCGACGCGGTGATCGCCGTTCTGGATCGAGCACCTGCCCAGCAGGTACCAGGCGCGGGCGTCGCCCGGATCGACCGCGACGGCTTCCTCGAGGCGCGAGATCGCTTCGGCGAACTTCCCCTGCTGGGCGTAGGCCTCGGCGAGCGCGACGCGGGCGCCGGTGTCGTTGGGGTAGCGCCGCACGAGCTCTTCGAGGAATCGCTGCGCCTCCTCGGGCTCGCCGCGCACCAGCGCCTGCTGGGCCTGCGCCTCGTAGACGATGCGGCCGCCGCCGCCCGCCGTGGCGGCGGCCGCCGTGGCGGCGACCGCCTTGCCCGCCGCCTCGAGCGCCTCGTCGTAGCGGCCGAGGCTCAGGTAGGCCTGCGACAGACGCACCCAGGCGGCCGCGAAATCGGGGTCCTCCGCCACCGCCCGCTCGAGGGCCGGCGTCGCCCTCAGAGTGTCGCGGCGCGACAGGAAGTCGAGCCCCTCGGTATAGGCCTCCATCGCCGCCGCCGAGGGCGTCATCGGCGCCGGCGGGCTGTCGGCGGCCTCGACCTGGAGCGCCGCGCGCAGGTCCGCCGCCAGCAGGTCGACGAGGTCGAAGAGCTGCCGCAGCTCGCCGCGGCGGGTCTCGACGAGGCGCGACGGCGAGCCCGGCAGCTCGGCCTCCATCAGGCGCATCCCGAGCTCCACCTGCCCGTCGACCGCGCGCAGGTCGCCGAAGACGAGCCGATCGACCCGCAGCAGGTCGGCGAGCTGCTCGAGCTCGTCGCCCCGCAGCGCCGCCGGTTGGAAGCCGAGGTCCTGGAGGATCTGGAAGACGCGGACGCTCGCCACCACGCGCAGGTCCTCGTTCTCGGCCAGAGCGGTGGCCAGCATCTCGGCGACGCCGTTCGAGGCCCAGCCCAGGGTGGGGCTGCCGGCCGCCACCGGAAAGGGCAGCACGGCCACCGAGTGCAAGGGCTCGGGCTCGGGCAGCTCGACGGCCGGCGGCGAGGCCTCGACGCCAGAAACGCCAGAGTCGAGCGGCGCCGGCGTCGGGGCCGGCCGCGACAGGAATTCCCGGCGACCGAGGAGGAAGGCGCCGGCCCCGACCGCCAGCAGCGCCACCGCGGCCCAGGCCACGGCGCGCGCCGACAGCCCGCGTCGCCGCTTCCCCGGCTCGGCGAGGTCCTCGAGCAACTCGTCGGCCGTCTGATAGCGCCTGGCGGGGTCGCTCTCCACGCAGCGCTCGATCACCCGCACGATCTCCGGCGGCGCCTGGAGCCCCAGCGCTTCGAGGTTCTTCACCTTGCCGTACATGCGCTGGGCGACGATCTCGAGCACGGTGCCGCCGGGGAAGGGCAGCTTGCCCGTCAGGAGCTGGATGAAGATGAGGCCGAGGGTGAAGAGGTCGCTGCGGCCGTCGACGTGCTCGCCCCGCGCCTGCTCGGGCGAGAGGTAGGCGGGGGTGCCGAGGATCTCGCCGGTGCGGGTGAGGCCCGAGCCCAGGGTGCGGGCGATCCCGAAGTCGGTCACGCAGGCGTCGCCGTTCTGGTCGAGCAGGATGTTGGCGGGTTTCAGGTCGCGGTGGACGATCCCGCGGCGGTGGGCCTCGGCCAGCGCCCCGGCCACCTGGCGCACCAGCCGCACCGCCTCGGCGAGCGGCAGCTTGCCGCGCTCGCGCAGCACGTCGTCGAGCGAGCGGCCCACCACCAGGTCCATGGTCATGAAGTGCAGCCCCTCGTGGACGCCCACGTCGTAGTTGCTCACCACGTGGCGGTGGCTCACCTGGCGCGCCAGCACCAGCTCGTTGCGGAAGCGCTGGATGAAGTCGGCGTTGCGGGCGATCTCGGGCCGCAGCACCTTCAAGGCGAGCTCGAGGTCGAGCATCTCGTCGTAGGCGCGGTAGACGACGCCCATGCCGCCCACTCCGAGGACGCCGAGGACGCGGTAGCGTCCCGCCACCACGGTGCCTGGCGCCAGGATGCGCTCCTCACCCGTCCACGAGGCCGGCGGAGCCTCGGCGGGCGCCGCCCCAGGTGGCGCCGCCCCAGGTGAGCTCGGCCAGGGTGGGCTCGACTGCGACCGGGCCCTCTCGTTCGGCGTCACCTGGGTCGGCTGCGTCTCCAGGTCGGCGGCGGGCGGCGGATTCAGGGGGCGTCCCCGGCTTTCATCGTTGCTCATCGGATGCCGGCGGGGAGAGGATGCCTGGTGGCGGCGCGTCGCCGAAGACCTGGTCGATCAGGAAGAAGACGTCGCCGACGTCGACCTTGCCGTCCTGGTTGACGTCGCCGGGCGATCCCACGGTCGGCGCTTGCTGCAGCTCGAGGCTGAACTTCAGGGTCGCGAGCAGCGAGACCAGCTCGCCGGCCACGTTGACGAGGGCCTCGCCGGAGCGCCACAGGCTCGGGATGGAGTCGCCGGCGGCCTCCTCGATGGAGCCCACCAGCGACTCGAGGCCGGCCAACGCGTCGTCGGGACGACCCTCTTCCACGTCCTGCCGGACCTGCGACAGGGCCGCTTTCAACTGCCCGCGGACGGCGGCCGGGACGTCGCCGGCGCTGGCGTCGATCGTGTCGCCAACGGACTGGAACTTCTCGGCGACCACGCCCGCGATCGGACGCCGGTCCTCGGCGATCACGAATTCCGAGAAGCTCGCCGCCGCTCCTCCCACGCGGAAGCTGCCGAAGCCGTAGGTGCGCGTGATGTCCCTGAACGCGCCGCCGTCGGGGGCCTTGAAGAGCCTCAGCGGCGTGCCGCCGAGGAAGTCCAGGCTGTCCGTGCGCACCTCGATCGCGAACGCGCCGCCGAACGCCTGGTCGCGGCCGGCCAGCGGGTTGACGCGGATCAGCACCGGGAATCCCGCGGGCACCTGGACGCCCTGCGGCAGCCGCGCCCGCAGCCCGGAAGCGTTGACGTCGACGATCTCCCCTTCGATCTCGAGATCGTCGACGTCGACCACGAAGGCGTCCTCGAACTCGAAGACGAGGTCGACGGTGTGCGGCCCGACCTGGAGGCGCTTGGAGAAGCCGCTCATCCCGCCCTGGGCCGACTGCAGCCCCAGGACCAGGGTGTGGCGCAGGGTCAGCGCCGTCGACAGCAACTGCGCCGCGACGCCGACCACGCCGTCGCCGGGGACCGTGTCGTCCGGGACGTCGTTGCCGCTGGCCGATTCCACGCGGTCCACGAAGGCGTCGAGGAGGCCGACCGCCTGGCCGACCGCCCCCGACTGGAGCGCGGCGAGGGTGTCGTCGAGGAGCTCGTCGAGGTCGTCGAAGGCGCCGGATCCGATGGCGCTTTCGGCCTCGGCGAGCCGCGCCTGCAGGCGCGCGAGCTTGCCGCCGACGACGCGCTCGACGGGCCGCAGGTCGGCCGCGATCACGAGCTCCGAGAACGCGGCGCCCGCTCCGAAGGCGCGGAAGCTCCCGGAGCCGAGCCCGAGCGAGATGTCCTCGAAGTCGCTGTCGCCGTCGGGCGCCCGGAAGAGCCGGTAGGGCGTGTGCGAAGAGAACTCGAGGTTCGGCGTCACCAGCTCCAGGGTCCAGTGGCGGCGGAACGAGAGCCGCGCGCCCGGGGTCGGCTCGATCTTGACGAGCACCGGGAAGGCCGGGGGCACGTAGGTGCCGGCCGGCAGCCGCGAACGCAGGTCGCGCGGGTCGACGATCTTCGCCGAGATCTCAAAGCTGTCGGCGGAGAGCGAGCTGGCGTCCGCGAAGCTGAGCCGGAGCTGCCCGACCCGGCCGGCGGGCAGGACGATGCGGGCGGCGAGGGCGCGGCATCGCTCGCCGCTGGCGTCGCAGCCGACCTCGACCTCGGTGACGCCGTCCTGAGCGCGGAGGGGGCCCGGGGCCACCGCCGCCCACCCCCATACCAGCACGGCCATGCCCGCGGCGGCGGCGCGGCGGCGCGGTTGCTGCACGTTGCTCCAACTCTGGTCGGCCTTCATGACTGTCTTCCTTGACGATGTGGCTTGACGATGTTGCGCGGTCGGGATTGCGACGTGCCCGACGACACGCCCGGCGTGCCTGCCACCCCCTGCGCGCTGGCTCGCGTCTGTGCATTGTAGCGGATCGCACCGTGGTTGCCCATGGCGGAGAAGACGGACGGTCATCGTCCCCTGACGGGGACGGCCACGCCGCGCTCGAACGGTCCGGCCGCCGCCCGTCGTCCGGCACGGCGTCGGGAGCCTCTTCGTCGTCACGGCATACGACTTGGTAGGGCGCGTCAGAGCTTCGGCGACCTCGGCGATCCGCGCTCCCGCTTCGTCTTCGAGAACGGCTGGCCCGACGAGCGCTACCGGATCCACTGCGGCGGATGCTCCACCACGAGGTCTGGCTCTACCGCGCCGGCGCCGAGCTGCAGCAGGACGTTCCTACAACTCCTGATCAGATCCGAATCGCGTGTCAATGCGTACGATGATCTTCCAGTCGAGGACGTCGGCACTCAACGCGACCTTCTGACCCTCCACGAAGACGAAGGGCTGGCCCAGCATTGAAAGCGAGTAGGTGCCCTCTGCAAGATCCTCGAATGTGAACCAGCCGCTCCCGTCGGTGACAGCGTAGTGTTCCATTCCCGTCGAGCGGTCGATGGCCGTCAGCCGGATCCCGTTGGCGATGACCTCGCCGTCGATCCAGATCTGGCCACTGAACCGGAAGCGGCGCGGCTCTTCGAGGATCAGCTCGGCGTCCGCCTGCCCCCCAGGGGGAACTTCAATCCTTCGCTCCTGCCTGCCGAAGTCGCGTGATTTAAGGATCAACGTCGCCGGGCCCGTTCGGAGACCACGCAGGACGAATTCGCCCTTCACGTCGGTGGTCGCGGACGGAGGAACGACGTCGCCGTCCTGTTTCATGGCGTGGAGGCGCACCTCCGGCACCGGCCGGCCCGTAGCATCGCGGACTCTCCCAGAGAGAACCGCCTCCGGCTCGAGCTCGATGACGAGGTCTTGTTGGTGCGAATCCGGGAAACGGACCTTACGAGCGTACTCCAAATACCCTTCCTTCTCGACCCTGTAGCCTCCTTCACCTCCGAGAAAGACTTCTGCAAGAATCTCGCCCGAGTAATCCGAGAGCAGGATGACGTCGCGTCCGATACCGTCGTCCATCTCCTCTGGAATTCCAGGGTCAAGGGTGACGACGGCGCCCACCAGCGGCGAACCGTCAGCCTTCGACGTGATGCGGATTCGGAGCTCTTCAAGCCGAGCCAGAGTCAGCGTCACAGACTGCTCCGGTTCGTCGAGTGAGACGACGGTTTGCCGATGAGCGAACTCGCGGTGCGTCGCAGCGAGGGCGATCCGTGACCCCAGGGGCAGCCCTTCCACGAGGAAGAAGCCCGCCGCGTCGGTCCGGGCCAGGACGGGGAAGGCCGGACGTCCATCGTTGTTGGCCATGTCGGGCATTTTTCCAGGAGCCGGAAACGCGTCGAGGCTGGCAGAGATCGAGGCTTCGGCCACCGGGTACCCGTCTGCGTCGACGACGCTGCCCTCGATGCGGGCCGTGGGCCCGATTCTCACCGTCCCGAGGTCGAGGCGTCCGCCCTCCGCCGGGGCGGTCAGACTCTTCATTCCAACAATGACGCGGTCGCGCTGGAACAGGAGGATCTGGTGGCCGTTGGGGACGCCGGTAAGCCGGAAACGCCCGTGACCGTTGACCTCCGTCCCCACTTCGGCACTTCCACCGAGGACGACTTCCACACCCTTGGCGACTCGCCCTCGCTCGTCGACCACTTCGCCTTCGAGGCTCGTAGGACGGTTTAGCTGCCAACGACCCTGGAACGGCTCGTCCTCGTGCAGGACGAGGGTCCGGATTGAGCGCGGTACGAAACCCGGGCTCGACAGCTCGAGGTCCGCCCACCTGTTGACCCGGAGACCCGGCATGAGGAACTCGCCTTCCTCGTCGCTGAAGGTTGTTCGCCCTGCCTCCGGCCAACTGACGAGAGCGTCCTCGATAGGTCGGTCCTCCGGATCGACGATCCGCGATTTGAGGATGCCGTGGGGGCGAGGAAGCCGGACGAAGATCACGCGTTCACCGGACATCACCTCCAGTCTCACCATCTCGTGGCCCGGAGCCCCGGCCATCAGATCGAGAGGGTCTGAAGCCCTATGCACGGTCATTTCGAGACGCCCGTCCTGATCGCTCCGGCCGTAGCAACCGGGTTGGCCCGGCCGCCAGGCCATGGCGTTCGGCAGGGAGTTCTGGCTCTCATCAGTGACCAAGAGGGAGTAGAACCGGCGATCCGCTGCCATCTCGCTAGCCGGCGGCTGGGTTTTCCGGAGACGGGCCGTGACGTAACTGCCTTCGTCAACGAGCTCTGCGATCCGAAAGCCCTGGAACTTCAGGTCATGGAGCTCATCTTGTGCGAGCGGGAGATGCGTCCAGCCGCCGACCTGAGTTGTCGACTCGTATGGCGCCAGGACGTAGCCGTGCTCCAAACGTCGCTCTGGAGCCGTCACCCGCACGCCCGCCAAGGCGGTCCCCGACAAGTCGAAGGCACGAATCCTCCTCGTCCCAAGGGTCGGCAGGCGGAGCGGTGGCAGGCGGTCCGAGTAGAGGACTGGCGCCACCTCTCGGAAAACGAGGCGGCCACCGGGCATCTCGACTTCCATACGCCACACTACTGACGCCTGGACTTCCACGCGATAGCGACCGTCCTGATCCGTTCGGATCTGAATTGGGTCAGCCTGACCCGGCGAAGCGCTGCAGACCGAGTCAACCGAGAGGAAGTTGATCGCGACATGGCGGGCCGGCTGATCGCTCGCGGCCAGGAGCCGTCCTGTGATCTGTACAGCGGACGCTTCAAAGGCCAGAAGCCCCAAAACTACGGGCACCGTGGTCCGGAGCGTCAATCGTGCTGACGTGGCAATTGGCGAAGCGCGACAGTTACTCTTATTGTCGCGGCACTCAGTTCGCCGCAGGATGTGTGCACTGAACACGGCCGGTGACTCGCGGAGCACTCTCGTTTACGCTTCCGGAGCGGATACGGGAAACTGCCCTTCGCCTAGCGGGCACTTGTCCTCCGACAGTACCGCACCACTCGCACTCTGGCACACCACGAATGCAAAGGTATCGCCGTTTTGGCCATTGCTGATGATCCCAGCAAACGCCGACTGGCCGATGCCGCCACAGATTAGCTGGCTTCCATCGGGACAATCAACTCGAGCAGTACACCTTTCTGACCCTCCATAATTGGGAACGCACCCTACATTCCATGAGGCTCCGAGGTCACTGTCCGAACAGGAACCAAGCTCTCCAGGCGTTCCGTGGCATTGGCTAACGGCATTCCCGTTGGTTAAGTAGCTCTCATTATCTGGCTCTTCGCCGGGAGTATGATCTACGCCGCTTGCGCCTGAACAGTGGATCAGCACCCACCAAGAGACGAAGACCTGCGCATTTACCGAGGTAACAAGCGCTGATGCTAGCAAAAGAATGAAGGAGGTGATGGCGGCTTTCCTGATCTTGCAGCCTGTTTCGGTCATTATGATGCTCCTTTACGAAGAACATTATCCTCGCTGCAGCGACCTGCGGCGCCACCATGAAGGCGGAGCAAGTCAGATCTCCGTCTCATTTGCAGCTCCCGAGACTGCTGACTCGATGGCGGCGGATGGTTGTCCGCAAACCGATGGCATAAGACTAGGGTTGAACATCATGCCCGTCAAGTGGCTATCCGGGTTGTCTATCTCTCCCGCGTCGTACCGGAGGCGCTGCGCCGCCAGGGCGTCGCGGTCTACTCGGTCGGCCTCGACCTGCCGCGCCGGGGCGGTGGACGGGCCGCGCTGCGCCGGCTCACCGAAGAGTCGGGCGGACGGGCCTTCTTCGTCGACGACGCAGCCGACCTTGCCGGGGTCTACTCGACGATCCGCGCCGAGCTCGGCGCCAGGTATCTGCTCGTCTATCAGAGCGACGGCCCGCCGCAGGATGGCTACCGCAGCGTCGAGGTGGCCGTGGAGCGTCCCGACGTCGAGGCCAGGACGATCCGCGGCTACGGCTCGGACATTCGCTGAGGGCGCCGACTGGGCTGTTCCTCGAAATCGCAGCCCCCAGCTCAACGGACAACCAACCTGTTCTCTACGGACAGGTCGCCGAGCTCAGCCGCGCAAGGTTTCCGCGCTCTTGCTCAGGACGAGCAGCCGGGACCACTGCCTGCGCGGCCAGGAGCGCCGGAAGTCCAGCACCTTGTAGGCCACCACCCCGTCGAGCGCCTCGAACCTGTCGAAACGATCATGGAGCGTGAAGGCCCCGACCGAGCGTTCGTGCATCTGTGCGAGAAGCTCGGCGAGGAAGTGCTCGAGCGACCAGTGGAACCCCACCGCGAAGAAGGAGTAGATGAAGTCGTAGGGCCCGGAAAGACGCTCGAAAGAGGCCTCCAGCTCGACGGCATCGAAGATCTCGAACGCTTCGACGCCGTTGAAGCGCAAGATGGTCTCGAGGGCGTCGAAGTCGCCGCAAAAGGAATCGTCGAATCGGGGTCCGGCCCTGGTGAAGCGGGTGGAGCGGCCGGTGCTCTCGTAGAGGTGGAAAGGAACCTGCTCCCATCCCAGCTTTTTCTTGAAGAAGACGACGGAGCGCCCCATGCCCGGACCGACGTCGAGCACCGCGGAGGGCGTCTCCAGGTTCTCCAGGAAGGGAGCCAGGGCCTCGTACTCTCCCCAGCACAGGCCGTTCTGGTTGAGCTCCCAGAACCGTCGCGACCGTTCGTCCGCCGACAGGTGGAACTGCGGCGAGATGCGCTTGATCGCCGCGACCAGCTCGGGGGTCAACGGCGGCGCGCGGAAGAGGAGGTCGCGGCTGGCCAGGTACGGATCGAGCTCGCGCCAGGAGTGTCCGAGCTTGAGCTTCTTGCGGGCGATCGTCCGCAGACGGTTGAAGACTCGATTCACGGCGGGATCCTGCTCCGCCCGCGCCCACGCGGCGGACCGTCCCGGCGCGGGGGCCAGGACGGTCCGCGGCTACCGCCGGCAGCGGGCCTACGGACAGGTGGCGAACGCCGAGGTGTCGAGAATCGGCTCGAAGGGCGTGCCGAGCTCGTTCTGGTAGGTGCGGACCTGCCCGCTCCGGGTGTCGGTGACGGTGAGCGTCACCTCGACGTTGGTCAGCCCGGCGGCGAACACCCAGAAGGCGTTGAAGCCGGGCTGGTTGCAGGCGTTGAGCACCTTGACCAGGAGCTCCGTGTTGTTGGCGCTGAAGAACCAGAACTCGCCGGAGTCGTCGCCCGGCAGCACGACGTGGCCCATGCCCTCGTTGGCGTCGAAGTCCGCCCACTCCACCTCGACGCGGAAGCGCCCGTCGTTGAGGCAGAGGACCGTGTCGCTCGGCTGGCAGGGGGGAGCGATGATCTCCACGAGCTCGATCTCCTCGTCCTTGACAAGGCCGACGCCGTAGGCGTACCACTTCTCGCTGAAGTCGTCGGGGTCGAGCGCCGAGCCCTCCTCGACGTAGAGGAGCTCGTCGAAGCTGCCGAAGGGCACGTCGAGGCTCTCGTCGAGGCTCACCACCTCGCCGATGTCCTGGGCCACGCCCGGAGCGTTTTCCTGGAAGAAACGGGCGCCGATCAAGGGAGTCCCCGGCATCACGATCCCGGGCTCGGCGCCGCCGGCTCCGGCCCTCCAGCCTCCCTCGTGACCGACGATCTCCCCGTCCTCGTAATCGTCGACGTCCTCGCCGAAGTACCACAGGTCGCCGGTCTCGCGGCAAATCGCGAAGAAGTTGCGCGAGACCTCGACGAGCTCGCCGTCCTCGCTCTCGCGCTCCTCGACGACGCGGGTCCGGACGCCGTCGACGACCTGCGTATCGGTGGTGACGGTGATCGTGGCCGCGACCTCCACCATCTCGCCCTCGTCGTCCTCCTCTTCGCCTTCGAGGACGAGGGCGTAGCCCGGCCACAGCGGGAAGTAGGGGTTGTTGCCGGCGCTGGCGAAGGTACAGCGATTCCGGTCGAAGGTCGAGGTGAACTCGGGATCGTGGGCGGCGGCCAGACTCGGGAGGATCAGCGCCGTCACCAGGGCGGCGAGGATCACCGTGCCGGGTTTCGGGAAGGAAAAATGCGTCATGACGACTCCTTTCTGAAGCGATGAATGGCGATTTCAGCTCTGATGAGTCCCCGGACGCGGGAATCCTTCGCGCAATTCGCGAAACACTTCGCGGCCCGTCACGGCCGCTCGATCAGGAGCGCGCCCTCTTCGAGCCGATACGTCAGGTTGCTGCCGCGCACCATGACCGCCACCGCCTGCCGCGGCGTCAGCCCTGCGAGCGGGGCGTGCAGCTCGGTCTCGGCGGCCAGGGCGGCCAGGGCGTCGTCGGCGAAGCGCAGCTCCCAGCCGCCCTCGCGCGCCGCCCAGTCCAGCAGGTCGGCGAGCGACCGGCCGGCGGCGTCGAAGCCGGGGGCGATCTCGAGCACCCAATCCCAGGGCGCCCCGTAGCGCGCCACGGCGGCGCGCGTCAGGGTGCCGTCGGCGTCCATCCGCAGCTCGGTGCCGGCCGCGGCGGTGTGCGACGCGCCGTCACGCCTCAGCTCCACGGAGCCCTCGCGCACCTGCACGAGGAGACCGTCGCCCTGCACCAGGCGCACCTCGAACTGCGTTCCGACGTCACGGGCCACCCCGAGGGGCGTACGCACCTCGAAGGAGCCGGCGGCGCCCGCCGGGCCGGAGTCCACGTACGCGGCGCCGCGCTCGAGCGCCAGCGCCGAGCCCGAGACGAGGCGCGCTCGGGTGTCCGCGTCGAGCCGCACCGAATGGCCGCTGGCCATCCTGAGGGCGACGCGTCCGTCCGCGGTCTCGACCAGGGAGCCGGGGCGCAGCGCGTCGCCGGCACCGGGCGCCGGTACCATCGTCACGCCTCCGGTCCTCGCCGCGAGCGTCGCCGCCGGCGTGACCTGGAGCCACTGCCAGAGCACCGCTCCTACGACCATCACGACCACGGCGGCGGCGAGCCAGCCGCCGGCCTGCACGGAGGTCTTCCGGCGCCGGTGCGCCCATACCTGGCGCCGCCATTCGGCGCGCGCCGCCTCGCGGGCGGCGCCGTCGTCCGCCACGGCAGGCCGCGGCCCGGCGAGGCGCAGCAGGCGCGCCACGTCGTCGCCGGCGGCGAAACGGTCTTGATGGCTTGCGGGTCCGTCGTGAATTGGGCTCATAGCGGGCTCCTTACCGCGAGACGACTGTGGCTCTTGATAGTCGCCTTTCTGACGGGTGCCTCCCTGACTGGCTCGCCGACGCGTAGCTCTCGCGAAAGGCCAGCCGGGCCCGGGTCAGGAGCGACTCCGCGGCCTTGGGCGCGAGCTCCAGCCGGCGGGCGATCTCCTTCACCGGGAGGCCGTCGAGATACTTCCATTCCAGAGCGTGGCCGTAATGGGATGGGAGGCGATCCAGGACCTCATGGACGAGCCGGGCGATCTGCTCTCGCCCCACCGTCTCCTCCGGGCTCGCCGGATTGGCTCCGGCGGCGTCGAGGGCGGCGCGCACCTCCGGCGCCTCCTCGCGGAGCTCGCCGGGCTCCGGCGCGCGCCGCCGCCGCTGGTGGTGACGATGGATCTCGTTGCGGCAGATGGTGAAGACCCACCCCGCCAGCGGCGCCTCGCCCCGATACTTGGCGAGGTGGGCGATGGCCTTGCAGACCGCCGCCTGCACCAGCTCGCGCGACTCGTCGGCGTCCCGGAGGCGGGACAGCGCGAAACGGTAGAGGCGCGGGTAGTGCTCGTCGAAGAAGCTCTCGAAGGCGCTCTCGTCGCCGTCGAGAATTCTGCGCACGAGGGCGCGGTCGCCGAGGTGATTCGGGTCGGGATCTTCAGAGACCATCCGCATACCTGGAGAGAGTCCCGAGCAGGGGAAATCCTTCGCGTGGCGCGCGGACTGAAGCCTACCTGCCCCAGACAGGCTCGGCGAAGGATTTCTCGGCCCGCGGACTCATCTCCAAGAGGACCCCTTGCGCACAGAAAGGAGAAACCCATGACCAAGACCGACCCGAGCGCGAGCCGGCGGACCCCGCGCGCGGCCGCCGGCGTGGCTCTGGCGATCGCCGTGGCGCTCGCCGCCGGCGGCGCGGCCGGTGCCGACGAAGGCAAGTGGATCTTGCGGATCGAGCCGATGCTCATGGACGCCTACGGCCACGACCAGCACGTGCTGACCATCCACGAGATCGACCGCGGCGCGACGCCCCAGGTGGATACCAAGACCCCCGTCAACCTCGATACCGGCGCCGACGTCGCCTACCACGCCGAATTCATCTACAAGTGGAAACAGTGGGGCCTGGGCACCGACTTCTTCTGGTTCAATACCCAGCAGGGCAGGGAGAGCCGCAGCGCCGCCGCCGGCGCGCCCGGCGACGAGGTCGTGTTCGCGGTCGCGGACCGCAGCTTCACGTCCACCGGCCCCGGCGAGGTCCTGTATTTCAGCATCCTCGGGGACACCGACCTCATCGCCTGGACCGCCGACCTCTACGCCATGCGGACCCTGGCCGAGACGCCGGAGAGCGCCATCCACCTGCGGCTCGGCGTGCGGGTCGCCGACTTCGACAACGACTTCCACGCCGCCGCCGGCATCCGGGACGCCTTCGGATCGCTGGTCGACGCCTCGTCGAACTACGGCCTTATGCCCGGCCCGCTGGTCGGCTTGGCCGGCGAGGTCCGCCGCGGCAAGCACCTTTTCGAGGGCTATCTCGCCCAGTCCGTGGTCCTCGCCGACGCGGAGCTCTCCGGCATGACCAGCGACTTCACCGGGTCCGCGGAGACGCCGTCGGTCTTCAACCAGGAGGTCTTCCACAAGGTCCAGGACGTCGCCATCCCGATCACGGACATCCGCCTCCGGTGGACCTACGGCGTGACCGAGCGCATATCCCTGGGCCTGGGCGCCCACTCCTCGGTGTGGTGGGACGTGCCGGTGCCGCCGGGCGTGATTCCGGGACCGGGAGGCAACGAGGCCTTCCTCGAGAACACCATCGTCTACCTGGGCTGGCTGGGCTCCGTCGGGATCACGTTCTGAGGCCTACTCGCCGACGCGGAGGAGGACGACGTCCTTGCGCGACAGGCGCGTCGAGTAGACGATCTCGATGCGCCGGCGCAAGGCCTCGGGAAGGTCGCGCAGGACCTCCTCGTTGGTGAGCACGTACGTGTCGGCCGAGTCGGCTGCGGCCAGCCTCGCCGCCAGCTCGCCTTCGTCGGCGAGCTCCTCGAGGTACACGCCGCCCGAGTAGAAGTTGACCGATTTCGGCACGTGGCGCACGTCGAGGGCGAGCACCTGGCGGCCGGCGGAGCGCGACGCGGCCGTCTCCTCGCGCACCACCCGCGCCAGCTCCCGGCCTGACTTGTCCGCGTCGAGCGGCGGGTAGACGAAGGTGACCGCGGCCACCATCGTCACCGCCATGGCGCCGGCGGTGCGGTAGACCGCGGGCAGCGCCCGCCCGGAGGCCGCGGCGGCCGCGACGGCGAGGCCCCCGAGCAGGAGCACGGCGCCGAGGCCCCAGGCCGGCGCCACGAGGGCGTCATCGAGCTTGCGGACGGCCAGCGGGGCGGCGATCCCGCCGGCGACCAGGATCGCCGCCACGATCCCCAGCGGCACGGTGACCCACCGCGGCCCCGGCACCGCGCCGCGGGCTCCGTCCCCCGCCGGCCACCAGCCCGCGAGGGCCCCGACCAGCCGCGCCGTCAGCAGCGCGAACGCCGGCACCGCCGGCAGCACGTAGAGGTCGCGTTTCTCGGTCGAGACCGAGAAGAACAGCACCACGAAAACGGCCCAGGTCATAAGGAAGCGGTCGTCGCCCTCCCGGCGCCGGCGCCAGGCGAGCAGGAAGGCGCCGAAGACCAGGAAGCTCCACGGCAGCAACGCGTACGGGAGGACGGTGGCGTAGTACCAGAACGGCTGCGCGTGGTGCATGCCGTGGACGGCGCGGTCGACGAAGTGCTCGCGCAGGGCTCCCCACACGGAGTACTCGCCGCCCCAGATCATGGTCGCCACCACCCAGGGGGCGAGGACCGCGACGAAGGCCGCCGGACCCGAGAAGGGGGCGAACCGGCGCCAGCTCCCCAGGTCGCGGTCGAGCGCGAGGGTGAGGAGGGCGACGCCGAGGGGCAGCAACACGCCCACCGGCCCCTTGGCCAGCACCGCCAGGCCGGCCGCGGCCCAGAACAGGAGCCCGGCCCGGCGCCCGCCGGTGCCGGCGCGGAAGGACTCGAAGGCGCTCAGGGCGACGAGGACGAAGAAGCAGAGCAACGAATCGATCTGCGCCCAGCGCGCCTTGTCCCAGAACATGTGGGTGGTGGCGAGCATCGCCCCGGCGAGGGCGCCCGTCCGCGGGCCTGACGTGCGGCGGCCGAGGCGTACCGTGAGGTAGACGGAGCCGAGCGCGGCGAGCACCGACGGCAGCCGCGCCGTCACCGACGTGACCTCGCCCAGGGGCAACGAGAAGAGCGCGATCAGCCAGAAGAAGAGCGGCGGCTTGTGGGTGTTCACCTCCCCATTGACGTGGGGCACGAGCCAGTGGCCGTCGCTGAGCATCTCGCGCGCCCCTTCGCCGAAGAAAGGCTCGTCGGGGGCCCACAGGTCGTAGCCCCAGAGGTTCCAGGAGAAGAGGAGAGCGGAGAAGAGCAGGACCCACCGCGTCTTCACGGCGTCGTCGGCGCGCATTCTCGTTTCTCCGGGCCACCGCCGGCGCGGTCGGGGACCCAGCGCTCGAGCCAGTATTGCAGGACGATCAGGGCCCAGAGGGGCCGCGCGTGGTTGGCCTTGCCGGAGCGGTGCGCCGCCAGCAGGGCCTGGACGCCGCCGGGGTCGAGCAGGTCCTGGCGGGCAAGGCGCCGCGGCTCCAGCAGGCGATCCACCTCGGCGCGCAGCGCGCCGTCGATCCAGCCCGCCACCGGCACGCTCAGCCCCCGCTTGCGGCGGTACACGGCGGCCCGTGGCAGCCAGTCCGCCGCCACCTCCTTGAGCAGCCACTTGGTGGTCAGCCCTCGTATCTTGTGGCGCTCGGCGAGCGAGAGGGCGAAGGCCGAGAGGTCGCGGTCGAGGAACGGGGCGCGCGCTTCGAGCGAGTTGAGCATGGTCGCGCGATCGTTCTTGACCAGGAGACCGTCGCGCAGGTAGGTGCAGTAGTCGAACAGCATGACGCCGGCCACGTCGTCGCAGGCCGCGGCCGGCGGCAAGGGCTGGCGCGGCAGTCCGTTCATCACCAGACCGGACGCGCCGACGCCGAACCAGGCCAGGTGACGCTCGAGGCAGGGCTTTTCGGCGGCGGCGAGGAAGCGCTTGACGAGGAACTCCAAGGTGACCTTGCGCCGCGACGCCGGCAGCCGCCCGGCGCCGGCGACGAGCAGCCGGCGCAGCCAGGGCGGCAGCGCCGCCACCCGCGGCGCCAGGCGATGGCCGAGGTAGGTGGGATAGCCGCCGAAGAGCTCGTCGGCGCCTTCCCCGCTGAGCACCACGGTCACGTGCCGGCGGGCCTCGCGGGCGAGCAGGTAGGTCGGCAGGATGGCCGGATCGGCCAGCGGCTCCGCCAGGGCACCGGTCACCGCCGCCAGCGCTTCGCCGAGGGCCCGCTCGTCCACCAGCACCTCGTGGTGGCGGCTGCCCAGGCGCCGGGCGCAAATCGCCGCCCAATCGCTCTCGTCGTAGGAGTGCTCCGCAAAGCGGGCGACGAACGTGTGCATCGGCTCGCCCTCGGCTTCGCGAGAGGCGAGGACGGCGAGCAGCGACGAGTCGATGCCGCCGCTGACGAAGACGCCCACCGGGACGTCGGCGATCATCTGCTTGTGGACCGCGCAGCGCAGCAGCGACTCCAGGCTGCGGGCCGCCGCGGCGCCCTCGAGGTCCGCCGCGGCGATACGCTCCGGCCACCAGTAGCGCGTTACTTCGTCGCGTCCGGCCGAGAACCGCGCGTAGGTGCCCGCCTCGATCTTGTGTACGTCGCGAAAGCCCGTCCGCGGCTCGAGCACGTAGCCCAGGCTCAGGTATTGCGACACCGCGGTCTCGTCGATCTCGCGCGAGATGCCCGGGTGGAGGAGCAGGGTTTGCACCTCCGAAGCGAACCACAGCTCGCCGCCGGCGCGGCAGTAGAAGAGGGGCTTCTCGCCGGCGCGGTCGCGGGCGAGGATCAGGGCTCCGGCGCCCTCGTCCCAGATCGCGACGGCGAACATGCCGTCGAGCTCGGCGAGCCCTTCGCCTCCCCGGTCCAGGTAGAGCGGCAGGATGACCTCGACGTCCGAACGCGACCGGTAGGGATAGTCGCGGTACCGGCGCCGAAGATCCCGGGCGTTGTAGATCTCGCCGTTGCAGGCCATCCGGACCCCGCCCCCGGGGTCGACGAAGGGCTGGTCGGCCTGCTCGCGCAGGTCCACGACGCGCAGCCGCTCGCAGCCGATCGCGGCGCGCGGCCCGACCGCCACGCCGTGACCGTCCGGACCCCGGTGCCGGAGCGATTTGCCCATGGCATCCAGCAGCCAGGGGTGAGCGAGGGGCTTATCGCTCAGAGCGACCATGCCGTAGATGCCACACACGGGAGCCTCTCCTTCAGGCGAACGACCGTAGCCTTTCACACCTTGAAGTGTCTGCGGGCCGGAGAATCCTTCGATCTTTCTCCTCAGGGCGCCGAGAGCTGGTACCATTTGCGAACGCCCCCGTCGCCACGAGACCGCTGATGTCGCCGTCCACCCTCTTGCGCGCCTTCGCCTCCTGGCTCGCCCTCGGCGCGCTGGCGTGGAGCGCCTCGGCGTTGGCCGGCGGAGCTTTGCGCGGGCTCTCGCTCACCGAGGCGCTGCTGGCGCTTCGGGAGCGCGGGCTGAAGATCGCCTTCACCAGCGAGGTCGTGAGGCCCGAGATGCGGGTCGACGCCGAGCCCACCGCGGCGACGCCGACCGCGATCCTCGACGAGATCCTGCGCCCCCACGGCCTCATGGCCGAAGCCGGACCGGGCGGCCTGTTCGTGGTGGTGCCGCGGCCGCCGGCCGACCTGGGCTCCGGCCTGCGCGGCGCCGTCCGCGACCGCCGCACCTCGGCCCCCCTCGCCGGCGTGCGCGTGCTCGTGCTCGGGGCGCGGTGGGAAAGCGTCAGCGGCGACGACGGCGCCTTCACCATGCCCGACGTCGCGCCGGGGACGTACGACGTCGAGGCGCGGCGGCCGGGCCACGTCGTCGAGCGCCTGAACGACGTCGAGGTCGCCGGCGGAGCGGCCACGGACGTCGCGTTCGCCCTCGAGCCGGCGCCGATCGCCCTCGACGAGATCGTCGTCACGCCCAGCATGGTGACCCTGCTGCGCACCGACCCGGTGGCGGCGATGGCCTTCGACCGCGACGAGATCCTCGCCCTGCCCCACCTCGGCGGCGACCTCTTCCGGGCGCTCTCGCTGGTGCCGGGCATTTCGGGCAACGAGCTCTCCGCCGAGTTCCACGTGCGCGGCGGGCGCACCGACGAGGTGCTGGTGATGCTCGACAACGTCGAGCTCTTCGAGCCCTTCCACCTGCGCGACTTCAACGACGCCCTGAGCCTCGTCCCGCCGCAGGCGATCGCCGGCGTCGACCTGATGCTCGGCGGCTTCCCCGCCCAGTACGGCGACCGCATGGGCGGCGTGCTCGCGATGAACACCGTGCGTCCCGAGGCGGACGTACGCACCCGCCTCGGCCTCAGCGTGCTCGCCGCCCAGGCGGGCAACTCGGGGGGCTTCGCGGAAGGCCGCGGACGCTGGCTCGCGGTGGCGCGGCGCGGCTCCCTCGAGCTGGCCTCGGACTACCTCGCCGACGAGGAGCAGCCCCGCTTCTGGGACGCCTTCGCCAAGGTCGAGCGCCAGCTCGCGTCGCGGCACACGCTGGGCGCCCGCGTGCTCCACGCCGACGACCGTCTCGACTTCAACGTCGCCGAGCGCGACGGAGAGTCCGAGAACGTCGCGACCGATTACGGCAATTCCTACGTGTGGCTGACCCACCAGGCCCTGCTGGGCTCGAGGCTGCTCGCCGACGCCGCGGTCTCCTTCGGCCGCGTCGACCGCGACCGCCGCTCCATGGAAAGCGAGGACGAGGACCAGGGCTTCCTGGTGGACGACGAGCGCGTGCTCGAGGTGGCGGGCGTCAAGCAGGACTGGCTCTACCAGGCCCACGGGCGCCACTACCTGAAGTGGGGCGTCGAGGCCCGGCGCCTCGCGGCCGAGTACGACTACCTGAGCGTGCGCATGCTCGAGGACCCCCTGGACGACATCCGCACCGACCCGCGCGAAGGCACGACCGTGTTTCGCGAACGCCTGAGCAGCGACCAGTACGCCGTCTACCTGGCCGACCGCGTCCGCCTCCTGGAGCCGCTGACCGTGGAGCTCGGCCTGCGCTACGACGAGCAGACCTTGACCCGCGACCGCAACCTGGGGCCCCGGATCAACCTCGTCTACGCCGCCGGCGAACGGAGCACGCTGCGCGCCGCATGGGGCCACTACTACCAGAGCCAGCGCCTCTACGAGCTCGAAGTGGCCGACGGCCGGAGCGTGCTGTCCCGCGCCGAGCTCACCGAGGACTACGTGCTCGGCTACGAGCACCTCTTCCGCCACGGCGGGACCCTGCGCGTCAACCTCTACCGTCGCGACGTCGTGCGCCCGCGGGCGCGTTACGAGAACGTCCTCGAGCCGGTCAGCCCGTTCCCCGAGGTCGAGCCCGACCGGGTTCGCATCGATCCGCAGCGCAGCCTGGCCACCGGCGTCGAGGTCTTCCTGCGCGGCCGCGGCGGACCGCAGCTCGACTGGTGGGCGAGCTACGTCTGGTCCCGCACCGAAGACGAGATCGACGGCCGCGACGTGCCGCGCCTCTTCGACCAGCCCCATGCCGCCAACGTCAACCTGCACTGGCGGGTGAGCCCGCGCTGGACGATCGACCTCGCCTGGCGCTACCACACCGGCTGGCCGACGACGGCTTTCGCCGGCGCCCTCGAGGAGAACGACGAAGGCGAGCTCGAGCCGGTGGTGGTCTTCGGTCCCCTGAACGGCGAGCGGCTGCCCGACTACCACCGGCTGGACCTGCGCGCCAGCCGCCGCTGGCAGCTCAGGAGGGGCGTCGTGACCTTCTACGTGGAGCTCCAGAACCTCTACGACCGCGAGAACGCCTCCGGCTTCGACGCCGACGTCGATCTCGAGGTCGCAGGCGGCGGCGAGGTCACGGCGGTCTCGCCGCGGGAGACCTGGGGAGGCATCCTGCCCTCGTTCGGGATCGACTGGGAGTTCTGAGAACGTCGGACGTGGTGAGGAGCACGTTCAGAGGACGCATCGGTGGATCGAGTCGAGCCGACGGCTGCAAATCCCCCCTAACCCCCCTTTCCTAAAGGGGGAACCGGAAGGCTCGGAGTCGCGCTGACCTGATTTTACGGCTTCAGTGATCTGGTAGATCACCCAATCGACTCTATGAAGGACATCGGCATTCGAAAAGCGGATAACCCGCAGGTCCAGTTGTTCCAAGACCCTGTCCCGATAGTCATCTCTTTCCGCGTGATCCTCTTCGAGATGCTGACGTCCGTCCACTTCGATCACGAGACCGGCCTTGTGGCCCTGGTCGCGACGTCACCTTCGTGACGCTGAAGTTGTTGTAGGTGCGTCCGAGAACAGCTCACGGACCCGCGGCTTGACGACCTTGCCCATGGCGTTGCGCGGCAGCTCGTCGACGGCCACCAGACGTCCCGGCAGCTTGAAGGAGGCCAGGCGCTCGCGCGCCCAGTCGCGCAGCTCCTCGAGCTTGAGCGCGCGGCCCGCCGCGAGCACCACCGCCGCCGACACCCGCTCGCCCCAGTCGGCGTCGGCCACGCCTACCACCGCGCACTCGGCGATCGCCGGATGGGCGCCGAGCACCGCCTCGATCTCGAGCGCCGAGACCTTCTCGCCCCCGGTCTTGATGATGTCGACGCTCTGGCGGCCGAGGATGCGGTAGACGCCGGCCGCGCGCACCGCCACGTCGCCGGTGCGGAACCAGCCGCCGCGAAACGCCTCGCGCGTCGCCTCGGGACGCCCCAGGTACTCCATGAACACAGTGGGTCCGCGCACCTCGATCTCGCCGGCGACGCCGTCGCCGACCGGCTCGCCGCGCTCGTCCACGAGCCGCACCTCGACGCCGGGCAGCGGACGCCCCACGGCGCCCGGCACGCGCTCCCCGTGCAGGGGATTGGCGAGCGCCATGCCGATCTCCGTCATGCCGTAGCGCTCGAGCAGCACGTGGCCGGTGATCTGGCGCCATCTCTCCAGCACCTCGACCGGCAGCGCCGCCGAGCCCGACACCGTCAGCCGCAGGCGCGCCGCCGCCGCCGACATCGCCTGCCGGCGCTCCGGCGACGCCTGCTCCCAGGCGGCGATGAGCCGCCGGTAGATGGTGGGCACCGCCATCAGCAAGGTGGCGCGGCCGGCGACCAGACGGCGCCAGACGTCCTCGGCGTCGAAGCGCGGCAGGACCTCGCAGCGCGCCCCCGTCCACAGGGCGCAGGCCAGGACGTTGACGATGCCGTGCAAGTGGTGGAGCGGCAGCAGCTCGAGGATGGCGTCGCCGGCCGTCCACTCCCAGGCTTCGACCAGGCTCTCGACCTGGGCCCGGACGTTGCCGTGGGTGAGGACGGCGCCCTTCGGACGTCCGGTGGTGCCGCTGGTGTAGAGCACCATGGCGCCGCGCTCGGGCGCGACGTCCGGGAACGCCCCGGCCCTTCCCGCGAGCGCTTCGCAGGTCGTGAAGAACGGAATCCCCCGCGCCGCCGCCGGCGGGCGCAGGCGCTCGGCGAGGTCCGGCGAGGCGACGGCGGCGGCGGCGCCCGAGTCGTCGAGGGCGTACTCGAGCTCCGGCGGCGGGTGGGCGAGGGCCAGCGGCACGGCGACGCCGCCGGCGCGCCAGATCCCCCACTGGAGCGCCACCCACTCGAAGCTCGGCGCCGCCAGGAAGGCCACGCGGGCGCCGCCCAAGTCGCCGCGCCCGGCGAGCAGACGCGCGCCGGCGCGCTCGGCGGCGTCGAGCAGCTCGCGGTAGGTCACCTCGCCGCGCTCGTCGTCGACGAGGGCGACGCGGGCGTCGTGGCGGCGGGCGCGCTCGAAGAGGGGAAGGAGCCGGGGCATGCCGGAGAGCGACTCTACCCCATGACACTGGGAGGGCCTGAGGCCGACGGGGAACCCTGACTTGGTACAGCGTTCCGCAAGCGTCCGCAGCGCCGCGTCGCTCATCCCCGCGGGGTATACTGGCCGACTTGGTGATGATCGACCGCGACCCGACCCGAGTCCCGCTGGCGCTCCCGCCGGCGGGCGTCCCGGAGAGCTCGCCATGAAAACTTTCCTTGCCTTCCTTCTCGCCGCGTCCCCGCTGCTGGCGCAGCCCGCGGCCGACCCGCGGATCGAAAGCCGCGTCGACGCCCTCCTCGCGCGCATGACCCTCGAGGAGAAAGTCGGACAGCTCAACCAGTACAGCGCCCGCTTCGACGTGACCGGGCCGGCGCAGATGCAGGGCGACCGCCGTGAGCACCTCGTCAGCGGACGGGTCGGCTCGATGCTCAACGTCACCGGCGCCGAGGCCACCCGGCAGTACCAGGAGATCGCGGTGACGAGCCGGCTCGGCATCCCGCTGATCTTCGGCTTCGACGTCATCCACGGCTACAAGACCTCGTTCCCCATCCCGCTCGCGGAGGCCGCGAGCTGGGACCTCGAGGCCGTCGAGACGTCGGCCCGCATCGCCGCCGCCGAGGCCGCCGCGGCCGGCCTCCACTGGACCTTCGCGCCGATGGTGGACGTCGCCCGCGACGCCCGCTGGGGACGCATCATGGAAGGCGCCGGCGAGGACCCCTACCTCGGCTCGCTCGTCGCCGCCGCCCGCGTCCGCGGCTTCCAGGGCGGCGACCTCGCCGCCGTCGACACCATCGCCGCCTGCGCCAAGCACTACGCGGCCTACGGCCTCGCCGAGGCCGGCCGCGACTACAACACCGTCGACCTCTCCGAGTCGACCCTGCGCAACGTCGTCTTGCCGCCGTTCCACGCCGCGGTCGAGGCCGGCGTCGCCACCCTGATGAATTCGTTCAACGAGATCGGCGGCACCCCCGCCACCGCCAGCCGTCACCTCCAGCGGACGATCCTCAAAGGCGAATGGGGGTTCGACGGCTTCGTCGTCTCCGACTGGGGCTCGATCGGCGAGCTGGTGCCCCACGGCGTGGCCGCCGGCGCCCGCCACGCCGCGCTCCTCGCCCTCACCGCCGGCAGCGACATGGACATGGAGTCCGGCGCCTACCTCGCCCACCTCGCCGCCCTCGTCGAGGCCGGCGAGGTCGACGCCGCCCTCGTCGACGACGCGGTGCGGCGGGTGCTGCGCGTCAAGCACCGCCTCGGCCTGTTCGAGGATCCCTACCGCTACTCCGATCCCGAGCGCGAGAAGCGCGTGCTGCTCGCCGAGCCGCACCTCGCCGCCGCCCGCGACGTCGCCCGCAAGTCCATCGTCCTATTGAAGAACGAGGGCCTGCTGCCCCTCGCCAAGGATCTCGGCACCATCGCCGTCATCGGTCCGCTGGCCGCCGACACGGACTCCCCCCTCGGCAACTGGCGCGGACGGGCGGACGCCGGCTCCGCCGTCTCGCTCCTGGAGGGAATCCAGGCCGCCGTGGGGCCGGGCGTCACCGTGCGCCACGCCGAGGGCGCCCCGCTGGTCGTGGGGCAGAGCAGCGGCTTCGCCGGGCTGAAATTCAACACCGGCGACCGCTCCGGCTTCGCCGAGGCCGTGGAGGCCGCCCGCGGCGCCGACGTGGTGGTCTTCGCCTTCGGCGAGGTGGGCTACCAGACCGGCGAGGGCCGCAGCCAGGTCGACGTCGGCCTCAAAGGCGTGCAAGAGGACCTGCTGCGCGCGATCCTGGAGGTCAACGGGAAGGTCGTCGGCGTGATGATGAACGGGCGTCCCCTGACCATCGGCGCCGTGGCCGAGAGCGTCGCCGCGCTGGTCGAGGCCTGGCACCTCGGCTCGCAGGCCGGACACGCGATCGCCGACGTCCTCTTCGGCGACCACAACCCGTCCGGCAAGCTGCCGGTCTCCTTCCCTCGCCACGTGGGCCAGGAGCCGCTCTACTACAACCACAAGAACACCGGACGACCCGGGCCGTCGCCGATGGTCTTCTGGTCGCACTACGCCGACGTCCCCAACACGCCCCTCTTCCCCTTCGGCCACGGCCTCAGCTACACGACCTTCAGCTATTCCGAGCCGCGCCTCTCCGCCGAGGAGATCGAGCGCGGCGGCGAGCTGCGAGTCGAGGTCACGGTGACCAACACCGGCGAGCGCGCCGGCTCCGAGGTGGCGCAGCTCTACGTGCGCGACCTCGTCGGCTCCACGACCCGTCCCGTCAAGGAGCTCAAGGGCTTCCGCAAGGTCGATCTCGCCCCCGACGAGGCGCGGACCGTGACCTTCACCCTCCGCGCCGACGACCTGGCCTTCCACACCGCGAGCGGCACGTGGGAGGCGGAGCCGGGCGAATTCCAGGTCTTCGTGGGCACCAGCTCGGCGGACGTCAAGTCGGCGAAGTTCCGTCTGCGCTGAGAACGACGCCTGTCGAGGGGCGTCCGCGCACGCGCGAGGCAGCGAAGCGAGGCCTGTAATGGAACCAACCGGCGGACGTTTACGTCTGCGTAGGGAGAGTTGATCGAGAAAGGACACCCCATGCGCAACGACCTCCGCTCGGCCCTCCGCATGCTCGTCAAGAACCCCGGCTTCACGATCGCCGCCGTCCTCACCATGGCGATCGGCATCGGCCTGAACTCCGCCGTCTTCAGCGTCGTCAACGCCGTGCTCTTCCGGCCGCTGCCGGTCGAGGCGCCCGAAGAGCTCGTCAACGTCTACACGGTGACGCCCAACGAGTTTCTGAGCCACCTCCCCTGGGCCTATCCCGACTTCGAGGACCTGCGCGCCCAGAACGCCAGCTTCTCCGACGTCATGGCCTACTCCTTCACTCCCGTGGCGCTCGAGCACGCGGGCGAGAGCGAGCTCATCTTCGCCGAGACGGTGACCGGCAACTACTTCGACGCCCTCGGCGTGCGGCCCGTGGTCGGCCGGGCCTTCACCGCCGACGACGACCGCCGCGGCGAGGCGCGCCAGGTGGCCGTCCTGAGCCATGCCTCGTGGCAGCGGCGCTTCGGCGGCGATCCCGGCGTCGTCGGCGCCGACGTGCGCCTCAACGGCCGCGTCTTCACGGTGCTGGGGGTGGCGCCCGAGGGCTTCAACGGGCTCATGCGCGGGCTCGCTCCCGAGCTCTGGCTGCCGTTCGAGAACATCCGCTCGTTCGATCTCGCGCTGGCCGGAGTGAACATCCAGGACGACGACGCCGGGCCGCAGCTCAACCGTCTCGACGACCGCGCGCGCCGCTGGCACTGGGTCTCGGCCCGTCTCGCCCCCGGCGTGACGCCCGAACAGGCCGCGGCCGAAGTCGCGACGCTCGGCGTCCGCCTCGCGCAGGAGTACCCGGACTCGAACGAGGATCGGGCTTTCACCGCGCTGCCGGCGAGCAGCGTGCGGGTGATGCCCGGCGTCGACCAGGTCCTCTACACCGCGTCCTTCGTCGTCATGGGCCTGGTGGCCTTGGTGCTGCTGATCGCCTGCGCCAACCTCGCCAACATGCTGCTCGCGCGCACCCTGTCGCGGCGCAAGGAGATCGCCACCCGGCTCGCCCTCGGCGCCAGCCGCGGACGCATCGCGCGTCAGCTCCTGGTCGAGGGGCTGGCGCTGGCGCTGTTGGGCGGCGCCCTGGGGTTGGCGCTGGCGCTGGCGTCCAACAAGGCGCTCGGCGTGCTCGAGCTGCCGCTGCCCGTTCAGCTCGTCCTCGACCTGGCCGTGGACGTCCGCGTGGTGGCGTTCACCTTCGCCATGGCGGCGCTGACGGCGGTCGTCTTCGGCATGGCGCCGGCGCGCGAGGCCACGCGCGCCGACCTCGCCGCGGCCCTCCACGAGGACGCCCGCGGCTCGATCGGCAGCGTCGGCCGTCGGCGCCTGCGCAACGCGCTCGTCGTCGCCCAGGTGGCGCTCTCGCTCCTGCTCCTGATCTGCGCCGGCCTGTCCGTGCGCAGCATGGCGAACGCCCACTCGATCGACCCGGGCTTCAACCCGGCAGGCGTGGCCACGGCGCAGTTCTCGCCCGAGCTCCAGGGCTACGACCGGGCGCGCACCGAGGACTTCTACCGCCGTCTCGCAGAACGTCTCAAAGGGCTGCCGGGCGTGCGCTCGGTGAGCTACGCGGCGTCGCTGCCGCTGACCTTCGAGATCCGCATCGAAGGCGTCGCCGCCGAAGGCAAGGACGCGGCGCCCACGGAGGAATGGCCGGTCGTCGACGTCGGCGACGTGGCGCCCGGCTACTTCGAGACGCTCGGGATCCCGGTCCTGCGCGGACGCGGCTTCAGCGAGCACGACACGGCCGAGGCTCCGGGCGTGGCGGTGGTCAACGAGGCGCTGGCCGCCCGCTTCTGGCCGGGCGAGGAGGCGCTCGGCAAGCTCCTGCGCGTGGACGGCGAGGAGCCCTACTTCGAGGTGGTGGGCGTGGCGCGCGACGGCAAGTACCGCACGCTCGGCGAGGACCCGCGTCCCTATCTCTACCGTCCGGTGGCACAGAACTTCAGCGACCGGCAGATCGTGCTGGTGCGCGGCGAGGGCGACGCCCGCGCGCTGCTGCCGTCGATCCGCCAGGCGGTGCGCGAGCTCGACGACAAGATGGCGATGACCGGCCTCGAGCCGCTCGAGCAGGCCATGAGCTCCTCGCTCCTGCTGCCGCGCTTCGGCGCGACGCTCTTCGGGCTCTTCGGCGTCATCGGGCTGCTGCTGGCGGCGGTGGGCCTCTACGGCGTGATGGCCTACGCGGTGAGCCAGCGCACCCACGAGATCGGCGTGCGCGTGGCCATGGGCGCCCGGCGCGTGGACGTGCTCGGGATGGTGGTGCGCCAGGGGCTCAAGCTGACCGCGGCCGGCGTCGTCCTCGGCGTCGCCGGCGCGGCGGTGGTGACGCGCAGCCTCGAGTCGGTGCTCTACGGCGTCAGCGCCACGGACGCCGTCACCTTCGCGGGCGTGTCACTCTTCCTGGTGGCGGTGGCGCTCGCGTCGTGTTACGTGCCGGCGCGGCGGGCGTCGCGGGTGGATCCGGTGGTGGCGTTGCGGTCGGAGTAGGATCAGGACGGGATCCCCGTGTCAGCCGCCCTACGGCGTGGTACGATGCGGGCGAGGAAAGAGCACGCTATGCGAACCCTGGTCCTCCAACTCGACGACGAGCTGATTCGGCATGCCGAGGTCTATTCGGCGAAGACGGGGAAGAGCCTGGCCGAACTGGTTGGGGACTACCTTGCCGCCTTCAGGGACGAGCCTCGCCGAGGAGCGTCGTTGGAATCGGAGCCGGCGACGGCCGCCGAGCGACGTGCCCAGCGTCAATACGGTCTGGCCGCCGAGTATCCCGGGGAGTTTGTCGTCCTGGTCGGGGAGGAAGTCGTACACCACTCCGCCGACCGTCAGTCGGCATTCGCGGCCTACGACCAGGCGTTCGTCGACTTCCCCTCCGGACATCCCGTCATCGTCGATCCCGCAAGGCGTCTGCGACGCCGTCCGGTGGTCCGGGGCCGCTCGCTCAAGCGGTCAGCTTGACATGCTGATTCAATCGGACGAGACCTTCCGCGTTGCCGGCTACCATCGGCTCAGGGCACCTCAAGACGCCAGCGAAGATCTGGCACAGGGTCCTATCGTCAACGTCGAAATCGAATTCGAACAGTGGCTCGGCGGTCAACCGCTGAAGGCGGAGGCTTTTCTCGACATCGGCGCGGACAACACCATGATCAGCAGCAGGTGGATTCGTGAGCAGGTTGAGAGAGTCTCCATCTCGACAGATACACCCAAGATCGGGCCAGATGGCTTGCTGATCGAGCAGGTCCACCTGACTATAGGTGGATTGCGCTTACCGTTGGGCGACTTCGATCGACCCATTGTCGTTGCCGAGCAGGAGGCAGGTTCCTCCGAAGTCCCGATCCGGATGCCGGGCCTTGAGGATCTCCTGCTGGGCCGGGACTTCATCACTCAACATGGCCTCCTGGTGGTCTTCGATGGCGCACGGCGAGCTTTTTCGATTCTGGCGCCTGTCGATCCAGCCAATCGCCAGCGCAGAGACAGGGTACTCGCCTCGTTGATCCTGTAACAGAAGACCGGGAGCCGATCCCGGAGCTGTGACGTCGATCATCCGGAGTTTCGCCGCAAGCAAGGCATGGACCGTCCGGGGACAGTCATGGTTTCTCTTGGTGCTCCGCCCACCACTCCCGGGCTAGCTGCTGAGCACTGGCGATCTCCTCCGGCGGCATCTCCTTGTCGAGCGACTCTCGATTCTTCCTGGCGTGGGTATCGCCGTTGGCGGCCGCGCAGCTCCCGAGCGTGGCGGAACACGGCGGCGGCGGCGAGGGGACGCTCGCCGGCGACGCGTTCGAGCCGCTGGGCGTCGGACTCGCCGAGGGCGCCGCTCCTCTGGCCCCAGACGAGGAGGTCGCCGTAGGACTAGATCGCCGTGCGCGATCTTGATTGGATTCTCTACAACTCGAATACACCATTCCTTCCGAATGTATCTCCGTTTCCGTAGGACCTCGCATTCGAAGTATTCAGTGAATCGATATTCCTTCATGTCCGGGGGCTCGACGTTCCTTCCTTACCCGCTGAAGCGTTAGCGTTCCGGAGTGGCCTCTGCAGGCGCCCTCGTGACGTGCTTCGCTCCAGCGGCGCCGGGCTCTACTCTACCACAGAATGAACGGCTCTGGCGCGCCCGCCCTGGCGCACCCGCCCTGGCGCTCCCCGGCGCCGGCGTCGCGGGCCGCCTCGTCGCCGTGGAGTCGTGAGACGGCCTGACCGTAAGCTCCACCCTCAGGCCTGCCGCTGAAGCCGCCCAAGGGCAAGATCAGGACGGCCCGCGAGATGCTCATGACCGAGCCGTCGAGCTGGGCCGAGGATACGCGGACGTTCGAGGTCCTGGTGTCGCGCTTCGTGGCGTTGCGGTCGGAGTAGAACCGGGCCTCTATCGGATCGGGGGGCAGGCAGAGAAGAAAGCTAGACGGAGCGCAGGAATCTCACCGCCTTTACCGGCTCGGCGGCGACCGCCGCCAGCGCGCCTCCCAGCGGGTGCTGGTGCTCGAGCACCACTTACACCCCGGGCGGCTTCACCCACACCTTCCCCCGCAAGGGCTACGAATCTGCTATAGTAGACGGCGAGCGGCGACCACGGGCCCAAGTAACCGGCGAAGAGGTCTTTGTGCCGGTGGCGTCAGGGCAGGCTCACAGAGTCTGAATCCTTCCAGAGGAGCGCCCGACCTCATATTGTGGCGCCGCTCACTTCCTTTGGCCTGGAGGCCCGATGCCCACCATCCTGGATCGACCGACGTGAAGCATGTCCTGTTTCTCCAGGATCTCGGCCTGACGCGGGAGGAGACCCGCGGCCTGCTCAGGACGGCCGGCTGCGGGCACGAGCCGTTGTGGAGCGGCGGCTTCGACGCCGAGAAGGTACGCGACGACGTCGAGATCCTCGTCACCTCCGAGCACCACGTGGGCGCCGTGGAGCTCGATCCGTGGCCGAATCTCAAGGTGCTGTCGCTGGCCTTCACCGGCTACAACGACGTCGACCTGGACCTCTGCCGCAAGAAGGGGCTCAACGTCTACTACGTGCCGGGGTATTCGACGGATTCCGTCGCCGAGCTGACGGTCGGCTTGACGCTCGCGGTGCTGCGCCGGATCCCCTACGCGAACGGACGCGTCCGCGGCGGTCACTGGGACCGCGGCGACGTCATGCCCGGCGTCGAGCTCGCGGGCAAGACGGTCGGGATCCTCGGCACCGGGACGATCGGCATGCGCAGCGCCGAGATCTTCAAGGTCTTCGGCTGCAAGCTGCTCGGCTGGTCGCGTACGCGCCGGGACGATTTCCCAGGGACCTATGAGGACGACGCCTCCGTGGTCTTCGCCAAGTCGGACGTGGTCGTGCTGCACCTGCCGGTCAACGAGGAGACGCGGGGCATCGCCAGCCGGGAGATGATCGCAAGGATGCCGAAGACGTCCATCCTCGTCAACACCTCGCGCGCCGACCTCGTCGACACCCAGGCCCTGGCGGACGCCATTCGGGAGGGCCGCATCGCCGGCGCCGGCGTCGACGTCTACGACTTGGAGCCGCCGGATCTGCAGAAGAACCCGCTTTTCTTCTTGAACGACCGCAACGTCGTCCTGACGCCGCATCTGGGGTTCAAGACCGCCGAGTCCTTGAGGCGGCTTGCGGAGATCACGATCCGCAACGTCGGGAAGGATTCCGATCTCGAGAACCGACTCTTGCCGGAATCTCGTAATTGACCATATTAAAGGAGAAGAACAAAATGGCTACAAAAGCGCTTTGGCTGAAAATCGCGAACGTTCGAATGAACGGCGAAAGGGTCCAGTTTCAGGTCGAGGGTGATGCCAGTGATGATAGGAATGGAACCTGGCTGTCCTCATCACAAGATAGCCCGAAGCCAGAAAAGATTCACGACATGGTGTTGAAGGCGCTGCAGGACAACAGGAAGACGACCGGTAAGCTCGTAGCGGATTCCAAGGCCTTGAAGATCTCACGACTCCGCGTTCAATTCCAGTAGGGTGCTCAAGGACGGTAGCCTGATGCCGACCCCCGTTTCATTGGGTCCCCACCGGCTGAGCTTGCCCCGCGGCGCGAGCCGCGACGAGCGCGTCGCGCGCAGCCGGACCGCGGGCGAAACGGGCTCGGCGCAGAAGGTGGCCACCTTGAGCGACGAGAGGTCGTACCCGGCCAACTCTTCGACGCTGCGGGCGTCGGCCATGACCGATCTCAGGAAGGTGGAACCGGCTTTGAAGATCGTGGCCCCATGGCGCTCGACGATCGACGCGAACCGGGTGGTGAAGGGATAGAGGGGCGAGCCCTCGGCCTGAATGGACGTGATGCCGGTCGCCAACGGCGCCGCGATGAGGTACGACTGGCCGGTGATCCATCCCGGGTCGGCGACGGTGAAGATGCGGTCGGAGGGCCGCACGTCGAAGACGACGCGCATCGTGCGGACCAACCCCGCGAGCCACCCGCCGTGGACGTGGACGACGCCCTTGGGCTTGCCCGTCGAGCCGGAGGTGTAGATGATGAAGAGCGGCCAGTCCGCGTCAACGGGCACCGGCGGGATTCTCGCCGCGAGCACCCGCCAGAGCTCCGGGTCGGGGAGGTCGATGAGCTCGCTTTCGGAGGCGATCGACGGCGCGGCCCGGAGGATCGCGTCCGTGGCCTCCCGGAGCAGCTCGTGAGACCACCGATCCCGGCCGCCCATTCGGACCGGCTGGCCCGTGACGCGGACCACCACCACGGTCTCGACGTCGAGGTCGCCGTTGAGCTCGAGGGCCTCGTCGACGTACTGGCTCTTGTACGCGACCGCCTCGCCGTGGCGATAGCCGCCGTCGGCAGTGATGACGACCCGCGCCCCGGAGTCGGCGATCCGATCGCCGAGCGTCTTGGCGGAGAAGCCGCCGAAGACCGGCGTGTAGATGATTCCAAGCCTCTTCGCGGCTTCGGTGTAGAAGACCTGCTGCGGGACGTTGGGGAGGTTGAACGCCACGCGGTCGCCCTTCGCGAGCCCCAGCCCGCGCAACACCTCGGCGGCTCGAACGGTCTCGTAGAGGAGCCGGCGGTAGCTGACGGATTCCTGGTGCTCCGGCCGCCGCCCGCCGGCGTCCCAACGGTCGCTCTCGAAGATGAAGGCGGGGTGCTCGCCGCGGCCCGCGAGGACGTTGCGGTCCACCTCGTTGAAGCAGGCGTTGGTCAGGCCGCCGGAGAACCACCGATAGAAGGGCTCGCGGCGTTCGTCCAGCTCGGCCGTCCATGGCCGCCAGTCGGCGCCGAGCTCGGCGGCTTCGATCCGCGCCCCGTCGCGGGCCGACCAGCCGCGCCAGACGCCATGCTCCAACCGGATCCAGCGCTGCGCCCCGGCGTCGTACCAGTGGAGATCGCGGGCCGCCTCGTCGCCGTGGAGTCCTCTCATGAACGTTCCATTCTATAGAAGAAGGCGGCGAGCGGTGACCAGTGGCCCTCAGTAAGGCGAGGCGTGTGCCGCAGAGAAATTTGCGCGCGGCGGCGCTCACGAATACAACGCCGGCCGTTCTCGTATTTGGAGGCAAAAGGCGGCCACAGTGGAAGACCCGACGCAGTCGCAGGGGCCGCCCCAAAAGGAGCGTAGCCATGGACCCGATCTTCACCGAGTACGTCCGCTCGCTGGATCCGGGAGAGGAGCCTGAAGCCGAGAGCTTCGCGAAGCTCTGGAGCACGCTGCGCGGAGCGCTCTTCAACGAGATGAAAAAGCGCCGGCTGTGGCAGGTCCACCCCAGCCGTCTCGGCGTCTTCGGCCGCGCGAGCTGGTCGGAGCCCGGGGCCTTCGAGGAGCTGACGAGCGACTGCTACGTCTACGTCTTCCTCGATCGCCTGCCGGCCTTGAAGGCCCAGCTCGCGGGCAAGGACAACGTCGAGGGCCTGGTGTTTCGCAACGTCCGGAACTTCCTCCACGACGCCGGGAAGAAGAACGACCCGCTGGGCTTCCACACCTTCAGCGTGCTGCGCCGGGCGGTGCGGCGCCTGGTGGACCGCGGCGTCCTCGCCACCGCCGACGCCCGCCTCGGCCGCGCCACCGTGCTGACCTTCGCGGGCGCCGGCGGCGCCGCGCCCGCCGGCCGCGCCGAGCTCGAGCCGCACGTTCGCACGTGGTGCGACGAGCTCGCCGTCGACATCCTCGCCGGCCGCGGCCGCCGTCTCGCGAGGGTCGTCCGCGTCCTGGCCGGGCGGATCGCCGGCCTGCCGGCGCACGGCGTCGCCGCCGTCCGCTTCGGGGACCTGGCGGACCTGACCACCGGCGCCGTGCGGAGGCGGTGGTCCGCCCTGAGGACCCTGGAAGGCGGCGAGACGGCGTTCGAGAAGGACGACGACGGAAGCGTGCGCCGGGTGCGTACGGTGCGGCCGGAGGCCGCCTTCGAGGAGCGCGAGTCGTTCGCCAGGCTCTGCGCCCGCGTCGACCGGTCGCTGCGGCGGCAGCGGACGTCGGAGGCCCTGCGCCGGCTGTGGGGCCTCCTGCGCCGCGACGCCGAGGACGGCGAAGACGAGCGTGCGCCGTCGCACCGCCAGATCGCCCGCGTCCTCGGGGTGACGCGTCATCAGCTCGCGGGGCTGCTCGGCGTCCTCGGGAAGTGGGTCGCCGAGCTTCCGGCGGCCTGAATCCCCCCGACCGGACGTAATCTCGGGCGTAATGTCCGCGGCGTAGCCTGGGGTATAGTGACGCTCCGTTGAGCTTCCCTGGGGGGCGAAACCGTTGACCTTCCCGAGGAGAAGGACGTGGATTGGGGATACTATTGCCGGACGTGTGGTGAGAGCAGCGAACCGATGTTCGAGCGGCTGGAGTCGCTGTGGCAGCTCTACCGCGAGGCTCAGCGCGAGTTCAACGCGAGCTACGAGGACGACACCATGGTGACGGAGACGCTGGACGTCGGCGTAGTGGCCTTCCTCGCCTACCACCTCGAGCACGACGTGTGGGCCGAGTGCGAGGACGGCGTCCTGCGGCTCGGCACCACCAGGCCCTACCAGGGCTCGGTGCTGCCGGAGAGGTTCACCGGCGCCCAGCGCCGGCGCGCCGGCCCGTCCGACAAGCCGCGCTGACCGGCTAACGCAGGGGGCGCACCTCGACGTTCTCGAAGCGTACGACCGAGACCGTGCGCATCTTGCCCTCCACGAAGCTCGGCGTGATCTCGTCGACCCGCCACTTGTCGCCCTCGACGCCCAGGTTCTCCTGGTCGGAGAAGAGCACCCCGCCTACCCGCCGGTGGTTCACGGCGCGGCGGAAGCGCAGCCCGCCCGGCCGCCCCTGGAAGCTGTAGGCGAATTGCTCCACGCGCCCGCTCTCGGGGTCGAACCAGTAGAGGTACTCGTCCTCGGCGTCGGTCGAGGAGCCCGGCGCGAAGGTCACCTTGACCTTGTGCAGCTCGCGGCCGTCCCAGGTCTCGCGTCCGAGGTCTTCCTTGAAGACGCTGGGGTCGTTCAGGCGGTAGGGAAGGAAGGCGAAGTAGACGCGGGCCATCACCCAGTCCCTGAGCCCCCGCGCGTCGCCCGGCTCGACGGCGGCCGGCGCGCCGTCCTCCCAGCGCGCGAGCTCCTCGCCGGTCCACCGCACCCGGCGCTCGCGGCGGCCCGCCTTGCCGCTCACCTCGTAGTCGAAGCGGTCGCCGTCGACCAGGGCGCGCACATGGAAGCAGCCGGAGAGCGAGCAGACGTCGAGCTCGGTCTCGCTGGCGCGGTAGAGCTCGCCGCCGTGGAAGGCGATCGCCTTGTCGACGATCTCCAGGCGTTCGACCGGCTCCGCCGCGGACGCGGGCAGGGCCGGTAGCGACAGGATGGCCGTGACGAGGAGGACATGGGGCTTCATGGCGATCATCATAGCGCTCGTCAAGGCTCTGTAAAAGGAGCAGGGACGGACAACCTCTCCCGGACCGGGAACGTAGCAAGGATGAATGTCCTCCTCATAGGAACGAAAGTCATGCGTCACGGGGTCAACGCTCTCCTCTTCGTCGTGCTGGCGGTGGCGGCCGTCGCCTGCACCTGGGTGCCCGGCGTCCCTTCCGCCGACCCTCCGGCGGCGACGGCGACGCCTGAGCGAGCGGCCGAGCCTGCCGCGGCGTCGGCGGCGGCCGTCGCCGCGCAGGTGGACTTCGCGTCCCAGGTCCTGCCCATCGTCCGCCGCTGCGAGCCCTGCCATTTCGAAGGCGGCAAGATGTACGCCGAGCTGCCGTTCGACGATCCGGCGACCGTGCGCCGTCTCGGCGAAGCGCTCTTCACCCGCATCAAGGGACCTGACGAGCAGGCCCTGCTGCGCGCCTTCTTCGCCCAGCCGGCCCCGGAGTCCTGACGGCCGCCGGGACCGGCGCCTCGTAGGTCGCCCAGGCGACCGGGCTTTCCCGCAACGTCACCCGCAGGGTGCCGGAGAAGATCGCGGCGACCCGCTCGCTGATCTTCTCATGGAGATACCGGCAAAGGAACTCGGTGGTCGTGTTGACGCCCTGGAACTCGGGCAGCTCGTCGAGGTTCTTGAACTCCATCGGCCTCAAGATCTCCTGCAGCGACGACTGGGCGCCGCCGAAGTCCACGATCAGGTTGTGCTCGTCGAGCTCGTCGGTCAGGTAGGTGACGTCGACCTCGAAGGTGATCACGTGCATGAGCTGAGCCGGTCCGAAGATCTCTCCGGAGAGAGAGTGCGCGCATTTCCAGTAGTCACGAAACGTCAGCGAGTACATGAGGTTCTCCTCTATTCGTGGGTGACGTTGAAGGATCCGATCTTCTCTCCCATGAGGACGTGCTCGTTCATGGCCCGCTCGTCCAGCGTCGCTCGGCCTCGCGGAAACAACAGCAGGATCGCCGAGCCGCCGTAGGCGAAGTAGCCGAGCTCGTCGCCCTTGCTCACCGCCTCGCCGGCCGCGCGCAGGTGCCGCACCGAGCTGACCGTGGCGATGCCCACCGTGACCATCCCCACGAGACCGAAGCGGGTCTCGAAGACGAAGAAGCCGCGGTGGTGCTCGGTGAAGAACTGACCCGGGTACTCGTCGCAGCCGAAGCACATGCCGCCGATCTTGACCTCGCGAACGATCCTGCCGGCGGCCGGGGCGTGGAAGCGGTGGTAGTCCTGGACGTCGAGGAACAAGACCATCGCCGTGCCGTCGCGGAACTCGGCGGCGAACGGGTCGCGGCTCAGCAGGTCGTCGAGACGCAGTCTCTTTCCTTTCACTTCCAGGAGCGTCTCCGGGTCGAGGGCGAGCGGCGCCTGGACGGCGGCGTCGGCGGGCGAGGTGAGGACGGCGTCGTCGTCCGGCGAAGCGATCGGCCGCGCGCCCGGCTTCACCTTGCGGGTGAAGAACTCGTTGAACGAACGAAAACCTCCCTCGGGGACGACGAAGTCGGCGAGCCGGATGGCCGGATGACGGCACCAGTGCGCGATCATGTCCACCGAGGCGTCGCTGTCGAGGAAGGCGCCGCGCGCCTTCGCGAACCGATTGAGCCATTGCGCCAGGGGGGGCTCCCGCACCAGCGCCAGGGCCTTTGGCGTGCGGTGGAAGGTCAGGAAGTCGTTGAGAAAGGTCTGCTCGTGCTCGATCATCGGCAGGCACGAGCGCCACTCGTCGAAGAACTGAAAGAAGCGATCGAGGGTCACGTCGCGCCAGAAGTCCCCGGGCCGGTCGTCGCGGTCGCGGAGGGCGTCCTCGACCTGACGCCGGAGGCCGGCGTCTTCGTCCAGCAGGTCGACGAGCTCGCGGACGACGTCAGAGTGGGCGCTCGTGCGCACGGGCCGCCTCCAGGGATCGCTCGACGACGTCGAAGAAACGGTCGACGTCGTCCGCGGTGTTGTAGAGGTGCGGCGACAGGCGCAGGTAGGAGTCGACTTTTTCCACGTACACCTTCTCCCGTATCAGGTTTTCGTAGACGCGTTCGGCCACGGGAGGCGGAAACTCGATCCCCACGAGATGGCCGCCGTGATGACGCGTGGGCACGCAGCTCAGCCCGAGGGCGGCGGCGCGCTCGGCCACCGGCGCGGTCAGCGCGCTGACCGTGGCGTAGATCTCCGGCACGCCCCAGCGCAGGATCTGCTCGATGGCGGCGGCGGACTGCGGCACCGCGTTGAACACGTCGGCCTGCCCCTGGTCGAAACGCCGGGCGTCGGGGTGGTAGGGCTGCTCGACGTTGAGGAACTGCTTCATCCAGCCGCTTTCGAAGCCGAAAGCCCGGCCCCCCGGGTTGTCCTCGATCGGGCGGCCGCCGTGGTGTTGCGGCGCCACGTAGAGGAAGGAGACGCCGTAGGGGCCGAGGAGCCATTTGTAGGAGGCGCAGACCAGGTAGTCCGGCCGTAGCTCGCGCACGTCGGTGGGCTTGACGCCGACCGACTGCGTGCCGTCGACGATCAGCAGGGCGCCGACCGCGCGCAGGGCCTCGCCGGCCGCGAGCAGGTCGACGGTGCTGCCGTTCGAGAAGTGGCAGTTGGGGATCGCGGCCAGGGCCGTGTCGCGGTCGATCGCCGCCAGCACCCCGGGCGTCCAGTCGCCGTCCCTGGGGCGGGGCACGTGGCGCGTCGTGGCGCCGACGCGCTGCGCGAGCCGGATCCAGGCGTAGACGTTGGAGGGGAACTGCTCGGCCAGCAGCACCAGGTTCTGGCCCGGGCGGACCTCGACGTTGGCCGCGGCCACCGCCACGCCGTAGCTGACCGAGGGGACGACGGCGACGTCCTCGGAACGGGCGCCGATCACCCGCGCGAAGGCCTCGCGGGCGCGTTGCGGCGACTCGGCGAAGACCTTGCCCTCCATCGTCCACGGGCGGGCCTTGCGGCGCACTCCGTCGTCCCCGGCCTCGCGCACCGCGTGCAGGAGCGGCGACATGTAGCCGCAGTTGAGGTAGGTCACGTCCTCGGCGAAGTCGAAGAGGTGCCGTTGGCAGGGAATGGTCGTCGGCATCGCGGGAGACATCAGAGCGTCGTGTCGGCGCTGCGCAGCGCCAGGATGCGGTCGCGGTGGCGGTCGGTGAACCGCTCGAGACTTTCCCGTTCCTCGGGGGTCAGGATCCGGCGCCACTTCCGGTTGCGTCGGCGGTCGATCTCGACCGGCAGCTCGAAGTCGCACGGGGGGACGTCGAGCTCGCGGACGACGCGGGCGAGCTCCTCCCGCGGCGCGGCCACGAAGTCGCGGTGGCGCACCAGCACGCGCCGCTCGAAGCGCTCGAGCTCGGCGTCGATGGCCTCGTAGGTGCGCAACCAGTACTCGGCGATGACCCGCACGTCGCCGCCGGGGAAGGTGCGCGCGGGGTCGGTGCCGCCGGCGGGCAGCGGCGGCGAGCAGCTCCAGCAGACGTCGGGGTCCTCGGGCAGGTAGTGGTGCTGTCCGGTGTCCTCCGTCACCGTCAGCTTGAAGAGGACCTTGGAGCTTGCCACGGTGCTGCGCAGGTCGCGGCCGGTGACGATCAGCGCGGCGTCCGGGAAGAGGGCGCGCAGGTAGGGCAGCTTGTTGGAGAGATGGGGGTTCTTGTTGAGGAAGCGCAGGCCGTCGCGCCCGCCGCCCTCCTCGGCCAGGAGCTCGGTGAAGCGGCGGTGGAGGGCGTCGCGGACGGCGGCGGAGGCGTGCTCGGCGCCGAGCGCCGGACAGTGCGGGTCGTCGGTCTCGACGCCGGCGATCGGCGCGCCGCCGAAGCGGCTCCATTCGTCGGAGAGCTCGAACCCCACGTAGCAGATCCGCGGATGGGCGCCGAGGCAGTTGGCGAGCAGGGTGCTGCCGCTGCGCATGGTGCCGACGATGAAGACCGGCCGCTCGAGCGTCGGCCGGCGGTTGCCGGAAGCGGACCGCGAGGGGTCGGTGGGCTGGGCGCGGGACGTCATGCTGATCGCCGTGGACCGAGGAAAGCCAGATCTTAGACCAGCCTCGGAGCGGGGTCCACGGCACGGATCCTCCGAAGATTCATACGTCTTGTGCTATAAACGGACTCTGCTCCTTTCTTGGCACGAGTGGCGCTCGCAGGGGGTTGGCGATGAGCACGAGCACGTGTCCGCGAACGGCAGGGTCGGAGATCACCGGGCTCCTCGAGCGGTGGAGCCGGGGGGATCGCGACGCCCTGGCGCAACTGATGCCGATCGTCTATGCCCGGCTTCACGCCCTGGCGGACCGGGCGATGCGCCGCGAGCGACGGGACCACACGCTCCAGGCCACGGCATTGGTCCACGAGGCCTTCCTGCGGCTCGCCGACACGTCGCCGCCGAGCTGGTGCGATCGGCGGCACTTCTACGCCGTGGCGGCGCGGGTGATGCGCCGCACCCTGGTCGACCACGCCCGCGGCTCGGCCGCCGAACGGCGCGGAGGAGGCTGGCATCGGGTCACGCTCGGCGACCCGGAAAGCTCCCGCGAGTCTCCGGTGGACCTGCTGGCGCTCGACGAGGCTCTCGACGAGCTGGCCAGGCTGGACGCGCGCAAGGCCCGGGTCGTCGAGCTGCGCTTCT
>Ga0299906_10000394_pt1 | contig 41598 bp, 31 predicted proteins | sample RVTome_14_FD_200259 | JGI IMG/M metagenome (GOLD analysis project Ga0299906, IMG submission 200259) | Soil microbial communities from uranium-contaminated site in the Upper Colorado River Basin, Wyoming, United States - RVT145D125 (version 2) ... | reverse complement strand
CATCGTGTGCCTATGGATTTCGGGGCTCGGCTGCCTCCAACTCCTTTGTTCTCAGCACCGCACCCCTCTGGGCACACGAGAATCTGTCAAAGTCGGGTCTGCGGGTAGGGCAAGTTTCGTCCGGCTGCGTGCTGGATCGCCCGGTTGTGGGTGTGCCTTCCCCATGCCTGCGCCGTTGCTCCCCCGACAAGAGGACTCAACTCCGCTCGGGCCGCCGAGATGAAGAGTTTGCCGCATCCTCCCGGCTTCCACTGATTGGAGAAGACCTACGAGACCTGGAGCGCCATCCGGGACGCGGCTGGCTGAGCGCCAGAGCCGTGTGAGCGCTCAGGGCATGCGGCAGACGACGGCGTTGATGTGCATGCCGGCCCCGACCGAGCCGAACACGACGATGTCGCCGCTGTCGATGCGGTGCGCGCCGACCTGGCCGCGCAGGATCAGGTCGAGGAGCGTGGGCACGGTGGCGACCGAGCTGTTGCCGAGCCAGGAGATGGTCATCGGCATGACGTCGTCCGGAACGGGCATGCCGTAGAGGTCGTAGAGGGCCTTGACGATCGCGGCGTCCATCTTCTCGTTGGCCTGGTGCAGGAGGATCTTGGAGACCTGCTCGAGGCCGACGCCCGCCTTCTCCAGGCAGCAGCGGATCGAGCCGGCGACGGTCTCCAGGGCGTAGCGATAGAGCTTGCGCCCCTCCATCTTGAGATAGATCTCGTCGCCCAGCAGCTCCGGGTGGTTCGAGCGGGCCATGACCAGCATCTCGAGCTCCGCGCCGGTGTCGGAGCGGACGTTGTGGGCGAGGATGCCCACGGGCTCGTCGCTCTCGACGGCCTCGAGGATCGTGGCGCCCGCCCCGTCGGAGTAGATCAGGCTGTCGCGATCGTGGGGATCGGAGATGCGGGAGAGGGTTTCGGCGCCGATCACCATCACCCGGCGAGCGTCTCCGGCTCGGATCATCCCCTGCGCGACGATCACGCCCTGGAGCCAGCCGGGGCAGCCGAAGATGAGGTCCCAGGCCGCCGTCGCCGGGTTCTGGATGGCGAGCTTGTGCTTGACCCGCGCCGCGAGCGATGGCACCAGGTCCGGGCGGGAGGTCCCCGAGCGCACGTCGCCGAAGTTGTGCGCCAGGATGATGGCGTCGAGGCTCTCCCGGTCGATCCCCGAGGAGTCGAGGGCGGTCGCGGCCGCCAGGGTGGCGATGTCCGACGTCACCTGGTCGTCCGCCACGTAGCGCCGCTCCCGGATCCCGGTGATCGCCTCGAACTGCTGGAGGATCTCGGAGGTCGGCTTCTCGATCTTCCGGCCGCTTCGGGCGTGGAAATCCCGGTCGAGGAAGTGCTCGTTCGGCAGGCGCACCGGCGGGATCAGGCTGCCGGTCGCCGTGATCACCGCTCGCGTGGCCGTCATGGGCCCGCATCCTACCGCGTCAGGCCCGGAGGTCCAGCCCGGTCCCGGGGAGCGACACCCTCGAGACGTTCAGCCGACCTCGGCCCTGCCCGGACGCTATCGCGGCTCGCTCGCGATCGCGGCCTTGCCGACCTACTCGGTGCGCAGCGCTTCGGTCGGTGCGATGTGGAACGCCCGGCGGGCGGGGAGCCAGCACGCTGTCAGCCCGACGCCGAGGAGCAGGGCCGTGATGGCGCCGAAGACCACGGGTTCGTCCGGTGATGTCCGGACCAGCAGACCGGCGTTGGACATCACGTGGGCAGCGCCGAGGGCGCCACCCAGCCCCAGCGCCACGCCGAGGGCGAGCTGGCGTAGCCCGCGGCCCAGCACGAGCTGGAGGACGGCCGCCGCATTGGCTCCGAGGGCCATCCGGATGCCGAACTGGTAGCCGTGCCGCCGTCGCGTCTGGATGAAGCGCTGCTCGCGACCGTCGTCGCCCAGCGCCCAGTGCACCTCGCGCAGCGCCGTGAACACCGATGCCTCGCTCACGGCGGTCTCGCCCCAGATGCGGTCCAGCAGCTCGTCCTTGGCACCAGCGTCTGGTGACGGGAGGAACCCTGGCCGCTTCCCGCTGGGCCTTCCGGACAGGGGGCGTCGGCGTCAATCTCGGAGGCGGCTTCCACCACGCGAGCGCCCGGGAGGGGATGGGTTTCTGCGTGTTCAACGACGTCGCCGTGGCGATCGCCGCGATCCGCCGCTGGGGTTTCCGCGAGCGCATCCTCGGCGTCGACCTCGATCTGCACGACGGTAACGGCACCCGGCTGCGCTGGGACGAAGCCGCTGGACCGATACAGCAGGAGCAGGGCCTTCGGCATCGGCGTGCTCGACGATCCTATCCGACGGCGGCTCCGGAGCCGATCGCGCGGTCGACACTCCAGGGCCGTCCCGGGCGGGGGCAGATGGCGCGGTCAGGTGTATGGTGACGGCATACCCTGAACCATGAGGCGATTCACCCTCGGCCTCGTCGTGGCGCTGCCAGCCACCGGTGCACAGGTGGGGCTTTCCCAGGAGCCCTCGGAGTCCGCCGCCGTCTTCCCCTCCGAGGCCAACTACGTCGAGGTGGACGTGCGGGTCACCGATGAGCAGGGGGACCCGGTCCGAGGCCTCACGCCGGACGACTTCGAGATCCTCGAGGAGGGCGCCCCTCAGGGGATCGCGGCGTTCACCGAGGTCGCGATTCCGATCGAGCGGATCGAAACAGCGCCGGGGATGCTGCCGCCGCCCGACGTCGCGACCAACGAGGCGGGTCTCGAGGGCCGCGTGTACGTCCTGGTGATGGACGAGGTCCATACGCACCCGCGGCGGTCGGGAATGGTCCGGGAGATCGCGACGCAGTTCATCGAGGAGCACATGGCGGAGGGAGACGTCGCTGCGGTCGTCTACGACGGACGCGTCGAGGCGGGGCAGACCTTCACGAAGGACAGGCGGTTGCTGAGCGAGGCGGTGAGCCGGTTCGCAGGTCGCAGGGAGCGCTCCGCCACGCTCGTGCGGACGAGCATCATCGACCATCAGAAGGACATGCTGGTGTCACCGGGCCAGAAGATGGACGCGGACCCCTACGGCGCGCAGCGCGCTCACGCCGTACGCGCGACGATGGAGACGCTGGAGGCCGTGGCCCGGGGGCTCGGCGAGCTTCGGGGGCGCCGCAAGAGCATCCTCTACTTCAGCGAGGGCTCCGACTACGACACCGTCCAGCCGGGTTCGGGGCCTGCCGAGGTCCGGGCCGCGCTGGGCGCCGCCATCGCTGCCGCCACCCGGAACAACGTCGCGATCTACGCCATCGACCCGCGGGGTCCGGTGAGCACCCTGGGGACGGAAGACATCGAGATGACCGCGCCCTACCACGCCCGGGAGCGCGGGATCGACTCACAGTCGCTGGAGCGGGAGGTGCGCCGCTCCCAGGACGGCCTGCGCTTCCTGGCCGGGGAGACGGGCGGCCGAGCGGCCGTCGACACCAACGACTACGGCGCCGCGTACGAGCGCGTGGTCCGGGAGAGCAGCCACTACTACCTGCTGGGCTACTACCCTTCGGAGTTCCGCCGCGACGGGGCGTTCCGCCGGATCGCGGTGCGAGTCCGGCGGCCCGACGTGGAGATCGCCGCCCGCGACGGGTACGCGCGCCCGGGGCCGGAGGACGAACGCGACGAGGATGGGCCCGAGCCCGCCGCTGGCGCTGTGGCCGACTCGTCGCCACAGGTGCGGGAGCTGCTGGAGCGTTCCTGGCCGCAGCCCGGCCTGACGCTGGCCGTGACGGCCGCGCCGTTCGAAGGGGCCGGCGGGAAGGCCCGGGTGGTGGTGACCGTGGAGGTGCCGGGGGAGGCGCTGCCTCTGGAGCGCGAGGGCGACTACGCCGCGAACCGGCTCGAGCTTTCACTGCTCGCGATCGACCAGACGGGCCGTGTTCGCGGTGGGGATCGGTTGCTCGCCGAGCCGAAGCTGAGCGCGCCGAACGAGGAGCGCGTGCGCCGGAGCGGCTTGCGCTTCGTGCGAACCCTGGAGCTGCCACCGGGACGCTACCAGCTCCGGGTCGCGGCCCGGGAGGACGTGCGGGGGACACGGGGCTCGGTCTTCGACGATCTCGTCGTGCCCGACTACGGAGGCGACGGCCTCGGGCTGAGCGGCGTCCTTCTCACGTCGCGAGCGGCGGCAGCGGCGCCGACATCCTCGGCCGGCGGCGCGGTGGAGGTGGGGCTCGAGACACCGCCCACCGCCGCGCGGAGCTTCGCGGCGGGCGACGTCCTCACCGCCTACGCCGAGGTGTACGGCGCGAGGGGCCCGGACCGCGACTTCGACGTCACATCGCGGGTGACGAGCGCCGACGGGCGCGAGGAGTTGCGGAGCATCCGCCGACGAGCGGAGCTGGCCGGAACAGGAGACCGGCTGATGCACCGGGTCGAGATCCCGCTCGTCGAGCTGGGCCCCGGCAGCTACGTGCTCCAGCTCGAGGCCACGCCGACGTCCGGCGGGGAGCCGGTCTCGCGTGAGCTGGCGTTCGAGGTCGCGGGGCTCGCGGCGGGTGGTGTGGACGACACGGCCCCGTCGCGCCCCGCGTCACCCACGCCCGGCGCGGGATCCGGTTCGCGGATCGACCGGCTCGAGGCCTGGCTCGGGGCCCTGGAAGGCCACGAGCCCGGGACCGCCGACGAACGGGCAACCCTGGTCCGGTCGTGGACGCCCCTGGAGCTGGAGGAGCTGGCCCAGGACGTGTCCGTGATCGTGCGGCTCATCGGAGATCCGGACCATCCGGTGCTCTGGATGTTCGATCCCAAGGTTCCCCGGCGACTGGAGCGCGGCCCCTACAGCACCGAAGACGACGAGCGCCTGCGAGCCCTGGCGCGCCGGGCCGCAGGTCGCTGCAGCGCGGAGCGCGACCTGCCCGCCGACGCGGCGGAGCGCTGCGCCCGAAACCGCATCCTGAAACGGGGCGCGATCCTGCACACCGACGCCGCGCTGCGGGTCGCGAACGAAGCGGTTCGCCCGCGAGGAGGAGACGCACCGCGCCCCAAGGGCTGGGAGGTCGCGTTCGACGACGGGCAGCAGCGCGGCGCGGTGGGCGCGTCGGGACACTGGGAGCTGGCGCGGTCTCTGCTCGACAACGTCGCTCCGGACCCGAACGGAGACGACACGGTCCGCCTCTGGTACATCGCGACGTCTGCCCACACCCAGTACTCCCAGTGGTACGTGCGCCACGAGGACCGGGCGGTCGAGCTCTTTCCGCAGGACCCCGACCTGCTGTTCCTCGCCGGCAGCCTCCACGAGACGCTGGCGACGGCGAGGGTTCAGAGCCTGATTCGCTCCGTCGACCTGCCGGGGGGCGCATCCCACGGGATCGGCTCTGCGTCCTCCGAGCTGAGAAAGGCCGAGGAGCTGTTCCGGCGCGCGCTGGAGGCGAACCCGGCGTTCACGGAGGCCCGGATCCGTCTGGGCCGCGTGGCGCACCTGCTGGGCAGCCACGAGCGGGCCGCCGGGGAGCTGGAGCGTGCGGTGAAGAGCCTGGAGTCCTCGGTCGCCGCCGCCGACGGCGGGTTGCTCCTCTATTACGCAGAGCTGTTCAGGGGTGCCGCGGCCGAGGCCCTGGGGCGGCACGAGGAGGCGGGTGCCTCGTATGCCCGGGCGGCGGCGCTGTTCCCGGAGGCTCCGTCCCCGCGCCTCGCGCTGAGCCGGCTGGCACTGCGCCGCCACGACCGGGCCTCCGCCCTGGAGGCACTCCAGGCTCTCCGGCCGCTGCCCGACCGGCCCGTGCGCGGGGATCCGTGGCTGGGCTACAACCTCGTCCAGGGACGCCACGCCGGCACCTGGTTCGCCGAGCTGTACGCGTCTCTCGGAGCGGAGCCGTGAGACCTGCCGCCGCTCTGGGGCTCCTGCCGGCCGCGCTCTGGAGCGTGGCCAGCGTCCGGGCACAGGAGCCCCCGACGTTCGGGACCGGGATCGAGACGATCCGTGTGGACGTGCTGGTCACCGAGGCGGGCCGGCCACTGCAAGGGCTCGGGCCGGAGGACTTCGAGGTCCGCGACGACGGTGTGCCCCAGGAGGTGGCATTCGTCAGCTCCGAGGAGCTGCCGCTGAACCTGATCCTGGCGCTCGACGCGAGCGCGAGCGTCGCGGGGGAGCCCCTGGACCAGCTGCGAAGGGCCGGTCGAGCGTTGCTCGACCGGCTCGAGGCCCCGGATCGCGCGGCGCTCGTCACCTTCAGCCATCAGGCGACGGTACGGGAGCCGCTCACGGACGACGTCAGCCGCGTGGAGCGGGCGCTCGCCCGCGTCGAGCCGCTGGGTCAGACGGCGGCGGTCGACGGCTGCTACGCGGCGGTGCTCCTCGCCGAGGCGGAGGTGGGTCGCGACCTGGTGATCGTCTTCAGCGACGGCGTCGACACCTCGAGCTGGCTCACCCGCGAGCAGGTAGTGGAGGCGGGCCGCTACGCGGACGTCGTCGTCTACGGCGTGACGCTCCGCGGCGCGGATCGGCCCGAGCTGCTGCGCGAGCTGAGCGAGCTGAGCGGCGGCGCCCTGCTGGAGGTGGATTCGACCCGCGACCTCTCCGGGGCATTCCTCCGCATCCTGGAGGAGTTCCGCCACCGCTACCTCCTCCACTACACGCCCCGGGGAGTCTCGAGGGAAGGCTGGCACCGGCTCCAGGTGACCGTGAAGGACCGCCGCGCGACCGTGCGGGCGCGGGCCGGGTACGTGGCGGATCGCTAGAGTCTCGGTTGGTTCCTGAAGGTCGGGGCGCGCGCCGCCCACCGGTTCTTGATCGGCCAGCTGGAGAAGAACCAGGCGGACTACGCCCACCTCCTGCCTTGGATCCGCCTATCCCTCGCACCGCCTTCCTGAAACACGGGGCTCGCCGCGCCGGCGAGCTTACAATCCCGCCGAGCGCGTGCAGGAGCCCTTCTTCCTCGGTTTTCTGAGCGTGGTCGTCGCGTTCGCGGCGATCTACGCTGCGGCCGCATTCGTGTTCGCGGCGCAGATGCCGCGCTTCTCGAGCCTCCGCTGGATCGGGACCGCCTACGCCAGCTACGCGGCCGCCTTCAGCTGCTACACGTCGACGGCGACGGGCCTGATCGTGGCGGGCAACGTGCTCTGGATCGCCGGAGTGGCCGCCTTCGCCGAAGGCCTCGGAGGGCTGCTGCACGGTCCGGTCGCGAGGATCAGACGGGCTCAGCGCGCCGCGGGCCTTCTGCTGGCGCGTACGCGGCGCTCTCCGCGGCGGCGCCGGATCGTCACGACGTCCTGGTGATCGTCTGTCAGGCGGCGGGCTTTCTGCTCTTCGCCGCCGGGGCGTACGAGATCCACAGGCGCGCAGCGCGACCCCTGCAGCTCTCGTGGCGGATCATGCTCTGGCTGAACGTCCTGATGCTGCTCGACTCCGCCGTCGCCTCGGTCCTGATCGTCGTCGAGGTCTACGACCCGAGCGCCTCCTTCCGCACCTTCTCCAACGTCAGCTTCGCTCTGCTGGTGGTGGTCTTCCTCATCACGAACAGCTTCGCGGTGATCTGGCTCGCGGCGGAGGCGCTCTCGAAAGACCTGCGGGAGCTGGCCACCAGGGATCCGTTGACGGGCGTCCTCAATCGCCGCGAGATGGTGGAGATCCTCGGGCGCGAGGTGTCTCGGGCGGCCCGCAGGGACAGCCGTCTCGCTGCGGTCATGCTGGACATCGACCACTTCAAGGCGATCAACGACGCCCACGGGCACGACGTGGGCGATCGGGTCCTCGTCGAGGTGACTGCGCTGCTGAAGGAGGAGAAGCGCGGCAGCGACCACCTGTTTCGATACGGCGGCGAGGAGTTTCTCCTGCTGCTCGCCGACACCGATGCGGCGTCGGCGGGCTCGCTCGCGGAGCGGCTGCTCGGGAAGCTGCGGGAGCGCCGGTTCGTTCCGGAGCTGGAGCTCGAGGTGACCGCGAGCGTGGGCGTTGCGTGCCTCGACCTCGCGGACTCGAGCGGGAGCGGCCTCCCGAGGGCGGCCGACGAGGCGCTCTACAGGGCGAAGCGCGGCGGGCGAGACCGCGTGGAGAGCCTGGACCGCATACCGGTGGACTGAGGCCAGCGTCTCGTCGAGTCGCTACCTCACCTTCGCACGCGCCACGTCCAGACGAGCCCGGGTCCTTCCGGGTGCGTCGCCGTCCCTTCGATCACCGATCCCGCGACGTTGCCTTCGAAAGTCATCGGGCCGATCTGGAAGCGCACGGCCGTCCCGCTGACGTTGCCGCCGCTCAGCGGGCCGGCGTCGCCGCCCTCGTTCCACTCCGGGATCGGCAGGGGAACCGAGCACGAGAGGGTCCGGAACGGGGCGTCGAAGTTGCCGCCGAGCGTGGATCCCGACTGCGACAGGTCGAGGATGAAGTCCCACGCGTAGTTGCACGTGATCCCCTGCTCGGAGAGCGTGAGCCGCAGACCGTCGCCGTTGGCGGCCAGTCCCGTCCAGCGCCCGGTCAGGCCCGTCCCTGAGGACCCGCTGGAAGAGGAGCCGCCTCCCGGAGCGGTCGCGCCACCCCCGGAGCCGCTCTTCCCGGTCGCGCCTCCGCCACCGCCCCCGGCCACCGCCACGGCGGCTCCGGCCGCGGCCAGCCCACCTCCGATGGCGAGCGTCTTCGCCGACAGCCCGCCGGACGACGAGCCCGATCCGGCCGTCGCGGGTCTTGGACCCGCGATCGCCACGCCCTCGAGGCTGAAGCCGGCGATGCCGCCCGATCCGACGCCCTGGGCGGCCGCCGCCTGCAGCACGCGCCCGCCGACGTCACGGGCGAGGCTGACCACCACCGACCCGCTGGGAGCGCCCGCCGCCGCCAGCCGGCCGGCCTCGCACGCGGCTTCGGTGGAGACCACGCGGGGAGAGTAGGGGCGGTCGACCGCGTCCTCGGGCATCTCGACGACGGCGAAGGAGCGGTCGAGGGCCTCGATGAAGTACTGGAAGCCGGAGATCGTGGGCAGCGGCTTGGGCAGCAGCGCCGACAGACAGCCGGCGTCGGGCTGCAGCGCCACCGAGTACCACGCGCTCGACTCGTCCACGCGGAACAGCACCTGTGCCCGTCCCAGGTTCTCGGGGGGCGTGACGCAGGCGGAGATGCGCGGATGGCGATCCGCGAGAACGCATCCCACGGCGTCGTGGGCGATCGCGATCCGCCCCGCTGGATCCGCAGCAGCCACGGACAGCGAGCCGGCCCCTGCCACCGGGGACCACGCCAGGACGACGATCGACGTCAGCGGGGCGAGCCGAGTTGGAAACGACATGGTTTCGCTCCAGAGAATGGCGGTGCCCGCGGGTCGCGGGTCACGACCAGCACACGAGACGCGTTGGACGGCGCCGAAACGTCTCATCGGTGCTCCGGCCTTGCTGGCGCCATGCGAGCTGGCTTCCTGGGAGTATGGGTCTTGTGATATGGTTAACCATATGAAGACCACAATCGAGATAGCCGATGCCCTTCTCGCTGAGGCGAGGCGCGCGGCAGAGGCGCAGGGGGTGACGCTGCGCGCTCTCGTCGAGGAGGCGCTGCGCCGTGTCCTGCGAGAGCGGCGCGGACGCGAGTTTCGGCTGCGCCGAGCCAGCTTCAAGGGCTCCGGGCTGAACCCGCAAGTGCGCGAAGGAAGCTGGGAGCGGATCAGCGAGTTGATCTACGAGGGGCGCGGCGGTTGATCGCGGTCGATACCAACATCCTCGTCTACGCTCACCGCGAGGATTCGCCGTGGCACGACCTGGCATACGAGGTCGTTCGGGGGCTGTCCGAGGGACCGGGAGCGTGGGCGGTCCCTTGGGCCTGCCTTCACGAGTTCCTCGCCATCGTGACGCACCCGCGGATCTACGACCCTCCCACGCCCGTGGCACGGGCGCTGGACCAGGTGGGGGCCTGGCTGGAGTCGCCGACTGTCGTCCTGCTGTCCGAGGTGGACGGGTACTGGGCGAGACTCCGGGACCTTCTCGAGGGCGGGCGGATCTCCGGTCCCCGGGTTCACGACGCGCGGGTGGCCGCTTTGTGCCTGCACCACGGCATCCGCGAGCTGTGGAGCGCCGACCGCGACTTCACCCGCTTCCCCGCCCTTCGGACCCGCAACCCCCTCGTGACCAGCGGAACGTCGTGAAGCCGAAGCACATCCGCATCCGCATCGAGCAGTGCCTGACCCTGGCGCAGGCATCGAACTGTCCGCGACGGAAGTTCGGAGCGCTGCTGCTGGACCCGGAGCGGAACGTGGTGCTGATGGACGGGTACAACGGCGGTCCCCGGGGCGGGGGCGAGCTGTGCGGCGGGGAGGTCTGCCTCCGGGACGAGCAGAACCTCCCCTCGGGCCAACGGATGGAGATCGGCTGCCACCACGCCGAGATGAACGTGGTCTGCAACTGCGCGGCCTCGGGCGTGCCCACGAAGGGGGCCTGGATCCTCGTGACGGGGGAGCCCTGCCTGCTGTGCGCGAAGCTGATCCACCACGCCGGGATCGCGAAGGTGATCGTGGTGGGCGGGGGCTACGCGGGGGAGAACGGTGTCGGCTACCTGCGGCAGCACGGCGTCGAGGTCGACAGCGTCGAGGGACCCCAGGACGATCGCCTCGCGCGCCTCGCGTGAGACCGGGAGATCCGCCGCGCCGACGGGCTGGTAGCTCTCGGGTGCGTCCTACGGCTGAGTCAGCAGCGCCTGCCAGGAGTGGAGGTGGAAGTTGCGGCCCGAGCTGTTCATCACCACCAGGATGCCGGCGGGAAACCCGGGGCCGAGGGGAGCGGCGGTGGCCTCCAGGCCGTCGGTCTCGTCGGCGCCGCCCTCGATGACGGCGGCGAGGCGCTGGTCGTGGGGCGCCTCCGGCGGGCCCTCGCGGTCGAACAGGCGGTAGCGGCTCGCGCCGGGGAGCTGGTCGCAGGCGACGAGGTAGCCCCCTCCCCCCGGGGGGGCGTAGATCGCCAGGCCTTCGCGGTCGCCGTCGAAGCCCTCGGTTCCGAGGAGCGCCAGCTCCGCGTCGGCGCCGGGGGCGTCGGGATCGGCGTGCCACTTGTGGATGCCGCGTCCCTCCTCGGCGTAGTAGACGTAGCCGAGTGCGTCGTCCACGGCCACGGCCTCGATCTCGGCGCCGGCGGCGGCATCACCCAGCTCGCGGACCTTGACGGCCCGCAGCCGGCCGCTCCCGTCGTCCTCCAGGCGGTACTGCCACAGGTAGCCCTGCTCGGGACCCGCCTTGCGGCTCACCAGCGCGAAGACCGCGCCGTCCGCGGGACGGCGGTAGAGCGCGACGCCCATGGGCTCGCTGCGCTCGCCCGGCTCGCCCGCGAAGACGTCGAGGCCGGTGGGGGAGGAGACGTCGACCAGCGGACCGCCGTCCCGCGGGATCCGGAATGCGCGGAGCCGGTGCCGGTAGCGCTCGGTCAGCACGGCGACGTCGGCCGGCTCGCCCCCCAGCTCGATGCCGTGCTCCACGTCGATGTTGTTGGGGCGGTCGAGGCCGTCGATGCGCTGGCGGATGCCTCCGTCGAGGCCGAACACGACGAGCGCGCCGCCGGGGGCCGCCACCTTGTCGGTCCCGAGGATCAGGCTCTCCCCCGGCCGGTCCGGGTGGACCCAGATCGCCGGGTCGTCGGCGTCGTGGGCGACGGGCTCGGTCTCGACCGCGGGGAGGCGGCGCTCAGGCGCGGCGCTGGCCGCCGGCGCGGGCTCGTCGCAGCCGGACAGGAGGACTGCCAGAGCCACCAGGAGGCGGGTGGGCCGCGCCGGCGAAAGCCGGCGCGGGACCCTCAGAACGTCCACTTCAGGCCGAACGTCCCCCACCAGGAGTAGTACTCCTCCTGGATCGGGCGGTCCTCGGTGCCCTCGTAGAAGCGGAGCGGCTCGTCGGTGAGGTTGTTGACCTCGACGAAGACCCGCCAGCGGTCCGCGATGCGCTGGCTGAGCGCCAGGTCGAGCTGGGCGTGGTCGTCCTTGAAGACGTCCTCCGAGGGCTCCCCGCCCACCTCGGCGATGTAGTCGCCGTGGAAGTTGAGAGCCAGGCGGCCGGAGAAGCCGGCCTTCTCGTAGGAGAGCGCCACGTTGCCCGAGTGCTTCGGCTGTCCGGGGAGGGTCGCCTTCTCGCCCTCGCGGCCGGGGAACTCGGTCTCCGAGTCCGTGAAGGTGTAGTTGGCGTAGAAGCCCAGGCCGTCGAGTGGCGCGGGAAGGAAGCTGAGCCGGTTCTGGAGCGCGACCTCGAGGCCGCGCACGGTGGCCTCGTCCCCGTTCAGGGGCTGGGAGACGTCGAAGGTCTCGCCGCCCCGGTCCTGCTCGAAGGTGAACGGGTAGATGAAGTCGTCGAGCCTTTTGTAGAAAACGCCCCCGGAGATCAGCCCCACCGAGGGGAAGAAGTGCTCCGCCAGCAGGTCCGCGTTCCAGGAGCGGGTCGCGACCAGGTCGGGGTTGCCCCGCTCGATCTCCGAGTCTTCCTGCAGGATCAGCGAGAACGGCGTCAGGTCGCTGAAGTTGGGTCGGGCGAGGGAGCGTGTGAGGGCGGCCCGCAGGTTGGAGCGGTCGCCGACGGCGTAACGCAGGTGCAGCATCGGCAGCCAGGTGCCGTAGTCCCGGGTGGTGGTCACGGGGGAGAGGGTGTCGAAGTCGCCCTCCTCGTCGAAAACCACCTCGTAGCCCGTGGCGTCGACACCTGTGCGCTCGTAGCGGACCCCCGGGAGCAGCATCAGGCGCCGGCCCAGGTAGACCTCCGCCATCGCGTAGCCCGCGTACACCTTCTCGTCGGCGTCGCAATCGGCGGTGTTCTCCTCCTCGTCGACCTCGCCCTCGAAGGGGAACCGGCTCTGGAGCCCGCGGGCGCCGGCCGGGTCCACGTGGGGCCCGGGGACGTAGCGGCCGCCCAGGAACGGCGTGCCGTCGCCGAAGCCCGCGTCGGTGAAGTCGCTCAGGAACAGGTCCGCGTCCGTCTCGAAGACGCTGGTCAGGTTGTCCCGCTGCTTGTGCTTGTCCCGGAGCTTGCCGCCCAGCTTGAAGAAGGTCCCGCCGGAGCCCACGGGCAGCGTCAGGTCGACGGCGCCCACCACGTCCCGGTCGGACGTGAAGTTGTCCTCGATGGACTGCCCGTCGAGGGCGTAGGCCGAGATGTCCTCGTTCAGCGGGTTGGCCCGGATGTCGTCGGGATCGATGAAGTCCGCGGAGACGTTGGGATTGAAGATCACGTCCTCCTGCCGGAAGACCGTGTAGTACGCCTCGGGCTCGGTCTCCTCGGCGTAGTTCCAGGCCAGGCGGTAGTCGAGGCGCGCCCGTCCGCCCAGGAAGCTCGTCCCCCGAGCCGAGACGGAGACGATCTCCTGGGTCTCCAGCCTGTCCTTCAGCTCCTTCTCCAGGCGCTCGTCGCCGACCCCGTTCAGCATCGCCCTGCGGTACTCCTGGTCCCGGAACCGGTTGTAGATGCCCTGGAAGATCACGCTCCCGCCGTCGGGGGTCCGGAAGTCGAAGGCCGCGTTGGCCCCGTAGCGCTTGCGGTCGATCGAGTAGTCCCGGATCTCCAGCTCGTCCAGGTCGCCGTCGTCGTAGGATGCCTCGAAGTTCTGCGAGCCCCGGTCGGTGCCGAAGTAGCTGCCGGCGAGGACCACGCCGGCCTTGCCGCCCGCGAAGCGCCGCCCGAACACCGCCGACCCCCGCTGCAGCGTGTCCTCCACGACGTCGTTGTAGCCGAAGCCCAGGGTGGCGCCCAGCCGCTGGCGCTCGGGCGCCTGCTGGGTGATCAGGTTCACGGCTCCGCCGATCGCGTCGCCGTCCATGTCGGGAGTCAGCGCCTTGCTGACCTCGATGGACTGCAGCAGGTCCGCGGGCACCACGTCCAGCGCCACCTGCCGGACGTCGCCCTCGGGGGAGGGGATGCGCTCGCCGTTGATCATCATGGAGTTCAGGCGGGCCTCGGTGCCCCGCACCAGCACGTAGCGGCCCTCGCCCTGGTCCCGCTCGATGGAGACGCCCGGCACGCGCTGGACCGCCTCGGCCGCGTTCGGGTCCGGGAACAGGCCGATCTGGTCGGCCGAGACGACGTTCTTGATGTTCGGCGCCGTGAGCTGCTGGTTGAGGGCCTTCGCCTGTCCCTCCAGGATCGGTACGCTGACCGTGATCTCCTCGCTGAAGCCCGCCAGGGGCAGCTCGACGTTCACGGTGATCGACTCCTCTCCCGGCGCGTCGACCTCCACGGTCCGGGTCTGGAAGCCGAGGTAGGAGACCTCGAGGGTCCAGGAGCCCGCGGGCACCGGCGCCAGGCGGTATGCGCCGCCCCGGTCGGTGGCGGTCTCCAGGCTCGTGCCGACCAGGCGCACCCGGGCGCCGGGCAACGGCCCACCGAAGCGGTCGTCGCTGACGCGGCCGACCAGCGCCTGCGATCCGGACTGGGCCTCGCCGGGCGCGGCGGCGAGGCCCAGCACACCGACCGCGAGCGCGGCGCACATTGGGAGAGCAGGGGTTCGCATCGGGGACCTCCGTGAATCCGGCGCGGGCGGACTGCTGCGACCGGGAAGCCCGGAGTTTCGGGCCGGCGCGTGATCGCGGCGCTACGGCGACGTGACATCGCCGAGGCGGGGGTTGACACTATAGCCACTGTGGCTATATTACGGGTGTGACTAACGAGAGCCGCGAGGAAATCGAGTCGCTGCTGCCGCTTCCGCCCGCGACGTTCCACATCCTGATGACCCTGGCCGCTGGCGACCGCCACGGCTACGCGATCCTCCAGGACGTGGCGGCCCGCACCGGCGGCCGCATGAAGCTGGGCGCGGGCACGCTGTACCGCTCGATCCAGCGCATGCGCGACCAGGGGCTGATCGAGGAGAGCCGGCGCCGGCCGGCCCGCGACCAGGACGACGAGCGGCGGCGCTACTACCGGTTGACCCGGTTCGGGGCCGCCGTGGCGAGGGCCGAGTCGCAGCGCCTCGGGGAGCTGGTGGAGCTGGCCCGCGAGCGCGGCTTCGCGCCGGGGACCGCGTGACGCGCCTCTATCGGCTGCTGCTTCGCGCGCTGCCGGGCTCGTTCCGGCGCGAGTACGGGGCCGAGCTGTGCGAGATCCTGGAGCTGAACCTGGCGGGCAAGCGAGGGCTCGCGCAGGTCGGCGTCTGGCTGGGCGCCCTGGGCGATCTGGCGCGGACCGCCGCGCGCCTGCACGCGGACGCGCTGCGCCAGGACGCCGCCTGGACGCGGCGCAGCCTGGCCCGCTCCCCCGGCTTCACCGCAGCGGCCGTGCTGGTGATGGGGCTCGGAATCGGCGCGAACGCCGCCGTCTTCTCGGTGGCCGACCGGGCGCTGCTGCGGCCGCTCCCGTTCCCCGAGCCGGACCGACTGGTCCGCCTCTGGGAGAAGCTCCCCGAGTACTCCGACATGGAGGCCTCTCCAGCGAACTACCGCGACTGGGAGGACGCGGCGCAGTCGTTCCAATCCATGGCCGGATTCCACTTCCGTCCCTACAACGTGTCGGTGAGCGCAGGAGCGGAGCCGCGACGGCTGACGGGGAGCGCCGTCACGGCCGACTTCTTCGCGACACTCGGTGTGGCGCCCCACCGCGGTCGGACGCTGGGTCCCGGGGACGACGTGCCGGAGGGCCCGGCCGTGGCGGTGCTGGACTACGGGCTGTGGCAGGAGCTGTTCGGGGGAGCGCCGCTCTCCACCATCTCCGGCCTGCGCCTCGACGGCGTGCCCTACGAGGTGGTGGGCGTGATGCCCCCCGACTTCCACTTCCCGTCGCGCCAGGCGCGCCTCTGGACGCCGCGCCGCTTCGTGGAGGAGGAGTTCGAGGACCGCGACGACAACTACGTGGACGTGGTGGCCCGGCTTGCCCCCGGTGTCTCCGCCGACGAGGCGCGGGCCGAGCTGGACGTGCTGGCCCGGCGCCTCGAGGCAGCGCATCCCGTCAGCAACGCCGACACCGGGATCACGATGCGGGCGTTGAGGGACGTGACCCCGACCCGTTCGCGGCAGATCGTGCTGGCGCTGGCGGGGGCGGCGCTGGTGGTGCTGCTGATCGCGTGTTCGAACCTGGCCAGCCTCCAGCTCGCCCGGGCCGTGGCGCGGCGGCGGGAGCTGGCCGTGCGCGCCGCCCTGGGTGCCGACCGCGGGCGGCTGCTGCGCCAGCTGCTCACCGAGGGCGTCGCGATCGCCGCGCTGGGCGGCGCACTGGGAGCGGTGGTCGCGGCGCTGTCCGCGCCGGTGCTGGATCGGCTCGTGCCCCGGACGCTGCCGGTCCCGGACGCTGCCCTCGTCGATCCGCGCGTCCTCGGCTTCACGGCCGCGGTCACGCTGCTCACGGGGCTGGCCTTCTCCCTGGCTCCCGCCCTGCGCAGCGCCCGGGCGGACGCCGCGGCGTTGCAGGAGGGGTCGCGCTCCGGGCTCGGGGCGCGCGGCGAGCGCTTCCGAGGCGGGCTGGTGAGCGCGCAGGTGGCCGCCTCGGTGGTCCTGCTGGTGGTGGCGGGCCTGCTGATCCGCGCCCTGTGGAAGGTGCAGGCCGTCGATCCGGGCTTCGACACCGCGAACGTCGTCGCCGTCCAGACACCCCTCGCCATCGACGAGTGGAGCGAGACCTCGCGCCGGGCAGAGCTGTACGAGCGCATCCTCTCCAGGGTGCGCGGCCTCCCAGGGGTGGAGGGCGCGGCCTACGCCAGCTACCTGCCCCTGGACTTCGGAGGGGGAGTGCTCCCGGTCTCGGTGCCGGGATCGGACCTGCCGGAGGATCGCGAGCTGCGCGCCAGCCTGCGCTACGTCACCCCGGGCTATTTCGACGCCATGGGCATCCCGCTGCTGCTCGGCCGCGACGTCAGCGGCGCCGACACCATGGAGACTCCCCTCGTGGCCGTGGTCAGCGAGTCCTTCGCGGAGCGGTACTGGCCCGGCCAGAACCCGCTCGGCCGCCCTTTCGACTTCGCCTTCGACGGGCGGATCGTGGCGGGGGTCGTCGCCGACGTCCGGGTGCGCGGGCTCGAGCGCAGCAGCGAGCCCCAGGTCTACCTGCCCTACCGCCAGGCGCGGGATGGCTGGCTCAACTTCTACTACCCGAAGGAGCTCGTGGTCAGGACCGCGGGGGAGAGAGCGCCGCTGTTGTCGGCCGTGCGGGAGATCGTGCGGGAGAACGCGCCGGGTGTCCCCGTGGCCGCGGCGCGGAGCCTGGCAGAGGTGGTGAGCGAAGACACCGAGCCGCGCCGGCTGCAGCTCCGGGTGCTCGCGGCCTTCGCGGGGCTGGCCCTGGTCCTGGCCGGGCTGGGCCTCCACGGCCTGCTCGCCTTCTCTGTGGCCAGCCGCCGCTCCGAGATCGGGCTGCGCATGGCGCTCGGGGCGCGCGGGGGAGAGGTGCTCCGCCTGGTGGTGGGGCGCGCTGCCCGGCTCACCGCGGTGGGAGCTTCCATCGGCCTGCTGGCGTCCTGGGGGGCGGCGCGGGCGATCGAGGCTCTGCTGGCCGGCGTGCCCCCTGCGGATCCGGCGTCGTTCGCCGCGGCGCTGGCCGTCGCCGCCGTCACAGCGCTGTCGGGCAGCCTGCTTCCGTCGCTGGAGGCCGTGCGCGTCGACCCGACGGAGGCGATCCGCGGGGAGTGAGGGCCGGGGCGCTCGCCGCGGCTCGGAAGCGCACGAGGTTCGAGGCGCGGAGCGCTCCGGCGCGAGGCGGGCGACCCCCGCGTCGGAGATCCGCTCAGGGTGATAGCAGGCTGGGGAGCTTCCGCATGAAGGTGCGCACGTCCGCGATCTGGGCGGCCGTAGAGATGAAGACGAAGGCCGTCGGGCTCACGCCCGTCGTGCGCCCTTCGAGGATGGCCGTCAGCGCTGCGGGCAGGATGGGGCATTCGTCCAGCAGACCGAGCACGCTGACCCAGGTTGCGACGTCCAGCGTCGCGAGCACGCTCGCCGCCGGGCGCGCGAGCCAAGGCGTGCCGGCCCGGAGCTGGTCCACCAGGGCTCGCCGCAGCCCGAGGAGCTCCCGCTGGACGTCGCGATCGACGCTGTGAACCTCGTCGAGCGTCGAGACGAGCTCTCGCGCCACGAACGAGCTGACTTCCTGGTGAAGCACGGACCAGCCCACCTCGAACGCCGTCACCAGGTCGTGATCGATCAGGAACGAGTCGGGGGGGAACGCGTGCCGGCCATCCCGCGCCGTCGCGCCCGGCCAGCGCGCTGGCCAGTACTCGAGGCCCAGGTTGCAGATGCTCGCGGCGGCCTCGGAGGCTTCCGGAGGCGTGAACGGTCGCGAGCTGACCGAGCATCCCGCGAGCAGCGCGTTGGCGAGGAACGCGAGCTCGCGACTCCGCGTGAAGTGCGCGGTCTCGTCGACGTCGCGAACGTACCGGGCCAGCTGCCGCAAGCGCGCGAGCCCGGCTTCCTGCGGGTCTGCGTCTCCGCCTTCGAGAAGCGCGCGCGGCCGCTCCGGCATCATTCCGGCCTCGTTGAGCAGCTCGATGATCGCCCCGATCGACTCAGGGACGTCCGTCGCGTCGGCGGCCGCGTCGCTCGCGGGACGTGATGCCCTGGCTGGCGGCCCCGACCCCGACGGTCTCAGCACGGGTGGCGGGATCGCGGGGCTCTGCTCCGAGGGTTCCGGATCCTCGTCCGCCGCTCGAAAGTAGGCCGTGACGATCGGATTCACCTCGATCGACGTCGTCGCCGACGCTCCCGATCCCGCGCGTGTCGGTCGTCGAGCCATCTGAAGGAACGCGCGCGCGTCGCCGGGGGTCGCGTAGCCCTGCTGCGAGCGCCGGCGCTCCCGCGCGACGGCGACGTCGTGGAGTTGCTGCTCCGGTGCCGGCAGGAGGTCGTCGAGGCCGTCCAGTTCCGGCCTGGAGTTGGAGAGCCGCCGGCAGCCCTGCATCACGGCGTGGAAGCAGTCGGCGTGCTCGGCCTCGAGCGCGGCCAGCAGCGTGACGACGGCGTCCCAGGCGTCGGCCCGACGCGCGCGAACGACGTAGCCGCCCACTTCGCACTCGAGCGACGCGCCATCCGGGTCGCGCGTCGGGGCGCGGTCGCCACCGGTCGACGCGGCACCCCCCGGCTCGCTGACGTCCACCGAGTCCCCCTCGCGCATCGCGTCGTGACGGTCCACCGCCTCGTCGTCGCTCTGCGCCGTCGGCTCGAAGATGCCCGGGTCGAACACGCGCACGTAGCGGGAGAGTCCCGCGACAACGAGGTCGGTGTCGAGGACGGAGACGGTTCGCGCGGCGTGGCCGGTGTCCGCCAGCACCTCGAGCCAGTCGCCGAACCGGTCGGCGTCGAGTTGCTCGCCGCGTCCCGGCTGCGCGTGACGCCACAGGTCGAGGTCGAGGAGAGAGGTGAGCTGCGCGGGCGTCGCGGACGTGAGGAGCTCTCCGCACGCCTCGAGTCCACGGTGCCGAACGAGCTGGCGCAGCGTCTCCGGCGGCAGGTGAGGGACGACGCGGGCGAGGAACGGCGCATCCAGCAGCCGTGCCAGGCGACGTTCGACCGAGCCCCCGTCGCCGGGCGCCGCGCGTTTCGTGGTCCTGGACATGGCCCGGGATGGTACCGGCCCCGGAATCCAACGAACAGTCTTGAAGATTCGGGCGCTTGGAGTGCATACTATTGGTGGGATGAGGTCTGCATCGGCCTCGTCCTCCCCTCCCCTCCCCTCCCCTCGCCTCAGCCGACCTCCCGCATGCCCGGTTGCGCCTCGGCTCGGCCCTCAGAAGCGCACGAGGTATGAGAGCTTGAAGAAGAGCTGGCGCCCCTCGGTGCCCAGCGCCTCCCGCGGCACCAGGCGCGGCGGGTCGTCCAGCAGCTCCCGGTCGCGGGCGTCGTGGTTGTACCCGAGGTGGAGCGCCGTCCCGGGGTGGACCAGGTACGTGAACAGGAAGTCCGCGTTCAGATTGCGACGGCGGGGGATCGACGTCAGGGCCGGGTCGGGCAGGGTCCGGTCGTAGCGCAGGATCGTGCGCAGGGACAGCTCGCGGGTGAGCTGCCAGCTCCAACGCGAGCGCACGATCTCGTCGAGAAAGACACGATCTCCCGAGGGGCTGGCCAGCGTGGAGCGCACGTAGACGGTGTGGATCTCGAGGGGCGCGAACGGGCGCAGGGTCAGCTCGAGCCAGGTCTCCCGGAGGCCTCCCTCCGCCGGGGGCTCCCCAGGGGCAGGGTTGAAGTTGATCCCGCGACCGGCCGTGTAGGTCGCGCCGGCCGCCACCTGCGAGAACGGGCTCGCCCACACGCTGGCCTCGAGGTGAGACGGCGCGAAGTCCGCGTCGGCTTCGAGGCCGGGCGCGTCGGCCGGCGTCAGGCGCTCCCGGCGCCAGCGGTAGAGCAGCTCCACGCCACTGCGACGCGGGAAGACGAAGAGCAGCCCCGGCTCGATTCCCCAGTCGAGCCGCTCGCCGCCGCGGTCCCACACTCCGCCCATCTCCAGGGACGCGGTGACGCTGTTGAGGGTGCTCCCCGGGTAGCGGCTGAAGCGCAGCTCCTGCACCGCGGTGCGGATCCCGGTGCGGGGCACGAAGCCCAGGTCGGAGCGGAAGCCCTCGGCCACGTCCTCGTACTCCAACTCGTACGAGAAGCCCAGGCCGCTGCGCTCGACTGCCGCCCGGCGCGGGTCCGGCCAGCTCCTCTCCACGGCCCTCCCGGGTGCTGCTGGTCACCGCCTGCAGCTCCAACGCCCAGTTGCGGCCGAGCTGCAGGCTCGCGTCGACGCCGCCCACCCGGTTGTGGCCTTCTCCGATGCGACGCTCGGTGTACAGGACGCCGACACTCGACTGGTCGAGCAGGTCGCGGGTGACGCGCAGAATGCCGATGCCGGCGTCGCGCCCCGCCATGGGGCTTCCGGGATCGGCGAGCTTGCCGGGGGCCTCGTCGTCGACGGCGAAAGCGCCGATCGCCCAGGGACCCACCTTGCCCGTGAGCCGCGCCCCCAACGACGGATCGGCGATGCGGCGCGTGAAGACGAGGTCCAGCGGCGTCTCGAACTGCCCCGCGTTCTCCAGGAAGAAGGGGCGCTTCTCGGGGAAGAGGACCTCGAAGCGCTGGTTCGTGGTGACCTGGGCCTCGTCGGACTCCACCTGAGCGAAGTCGGGGTTCGCCGTCAGGTCGAGAGAGAGGGTGTCCTTCAGGACGACCTTGGCGTCCAGGCCGCCGGTGGCGTCCGCGAGGTCTCTGACCCGCCTGGGGAGGGCCGGGTCCCGCTCGTCGATCGCCTCGAAGCCGCGGTAGCTGCCGTAGGGGATGAGCTGGACGTTGCGCCCCGGGGAGATGCCCCGCAGCCCCGATGCGCTCGCCATCTGGCCGAGCTGGCTGCGGATCCGCTTCGTGTTCGGAGGCCAGAAGGACTTCTCGCCCAGCCGCGGGTTCCAACGCCCGCAATAGAGGCCCCAGCGCTGCTCCTCGGCGGGGACGAAACGGAGGCTCTTGAACGGGATCTCGAGCATGACGAGGAAGCCCCAGTCGGTCCGCTGGCCCCGGGAGTGCCAGACCGCGTCGAATGAGTCGTCGAACTCGCCGCCCATCTCCGGCCACAGGGCGTCGAGCTGGACGCCATCCGGGTTCGCCGCGAAGTAGAACGAGCGCCGGCGGTCGTCGAAGGTATCGAGGCGGACCTCGATCATGTCGTCCTCGTAGTCGGCGGTGCCCTCGCGGCGCGTCAGCCGCGACCGCACCGACCGGGGCTCGTCGTCGAGGCAGACGAACACGAAGTAGAGGGTCTCCCGGTCGTAGCCGGCGTAGACCCGGGTCTCGAATCGGGCCGGCTCTCCGTCCCGGGGATCCCGTTGGACGAAGGGACCGGAGAGGGCCATGTGCGCGAACGGGCCGTCCCGGGGCTCCGCGAGGAAATCCTCGAAGGCGGGGGCCTCCTCGAGGCGCGGGATGACCAGCGCGGGCGGCGTCTCCGAAGCGGCGGTCGCCGCTGCTGCGAGGGCACCGATCAGGAGCGTCGCGCCGTTCATCGTCTCGCGTCGCGAGTGAAACTATCCCGCCCGAGGCTCCGAGGAACGAACGATCCACGCCGGACGCAACGTTTTACATGCCCGGCCGTTGGTAGGATCGGCACGCCCCAGGGTCGGGGACCGAGGAGACGAAGGTGAAGAGGCTCTCTCCGCTCGTGCTGCTTCCGCTCGTGAAGCTGGCCGTCCACCTCGCCACGCTGGGCGGCTACGGCTACTTCCGGGACGAGTTCTACTATCTCGCCTGCGCGTCTCGCCTGGACTGGGGGTACGTGGACCATCCCCCCTTCTCGGTGGCGGTCCTGGCCGGCGTCCGGGCCCTGCTCGGCGACTCGATCTGGGCGCTGCGGCTCGCGCCGGCGCTGGTCGGGGCGCTCACGGTCTGGCTGGTGGGCGTGATGACACGGGAGCTGGGAGGGGGGCGCTTCGCGCAGACCCTGGCGATGACGGGGGCCGTGATCGCGGGCATGTACCTGGCCCTCGACCACTTCTACTCGATGAACGCGTTCGACATTGCATTCTGGGCCGCGGCCGCGGCCCTGCTCGCCCGGCTGCTCGCCGGCGGACCGCCCGGGCTGTGGCTGCTCCTGGGCGTCGTCCTGGGTCTCGGGCTGCTCAACAAGGTGAGCGTCCTGTGGCTGGGGTTCGGAATCGCCGTGGGGCTCGTCGCCACCCCGCAGCGGGCGTGGCTCAAGACCCGCGGCCCCTGGCTGGCCGCGGGGATCGCGGCGCTGCTGTTCGTCCCTCACCTGATCTGGCAGGTCGCCCACGGCTGGCCGACCCTCGAGTTCATCGAGCGCGCGACGTCCCAGAAGATGGCGGAGAAGACGGCGCTGCAGTTCCTGCTGGAGCAGGTGGACGCGATGAACCCGCTCAACGCGGCGATCTGGGTGCCGGGGCTGGCGGCCCTCGCCCTCGCCCCCGGGCTGAAGCGCTTCCGGATGCTGGGGTGGGTCTACGTCGCGGTCTTCGTGCTGCTGGCGGCATCGGGGACGAGCCGCGCGGGCTACCTCTCGCCTGCGTACACGTGGCTGCTCGCGGCGGGGGCCGTTTTCTGGGAGGGCCGCGTGGCGCGGCCGGCCCTGCGCGCCGCCATGGTGGCGGTGCTTGCGGCCTGGGGCGCGGTCACGGCGCCCTTCGCCCTGCCGCTGCTGACCGTGGAGCGCTACGTGGCGTACGCCCGGGCCTTCGGCGTGGAGCCCTCGACCGAGGAGCGCAAGGAGGTCGGCCCGCTGCCGCAGTTCTACGCCGACATGCACGGCTGGGAGGCGATCGTGAGCCAGGTCGCGGCCGCCAGCGACCAGCTCTCCGAGCGCGAGCGGGCCGGAGCCGCGATCTTCACCGGCAACTACGGCGAGGCGGGCGCCATCGAGCTGCTCGGCCGCGACCGCGGCCTGCCCCCGGCGATCTCGGGCCACAACAACTACTGGCTGTGGGGTCCGGGAGCCGCGACGGGAGAGGCTCTCGTGGTCCTGGGCGGATCTCGGGAGCGGCTCGAGTCCCGCTGCGGAGGGCTGACCCGGGCCGGGACCACTGACTGCGGGCCCTACTGCATGCCCTACGAGAACGGCATGGCGATCTGGATCTGCCGCGACGTCCAGCCCGGCCTGAGCGAGGCCTGGCCGGGCCTCAAGCACTTCGACTGAGGTCCGGATACCACTAGCGGTCGGGATCCCGATCCCGGAGCTGCGGGGCGACGGTCTCCTCGAAGCAGGTGGGGCAGATTCCGTGGCTGAGCTCGAGACCCAGGTAGCGTGTCAGGTACGCCTCGACCGGCTGCCACTCGTCGGCGCCCGCGCGTACGAGCTTGCAGTAGGCGCAGATCGGAACGATGCCCCCGCGCCGCTGCAGGGCCTGGAGCTCCCGGATCCGGTCCGCGAGCCGGTCCTGGAGCTGTACGGCGCGTGCCCCGGCCAGGATCCGGGCGTGCAGCTCTCCCTCGTCGAAGGGCTTGGTCACGTAGTCGTCGGCTCCCGCACCGAGACCGGCCACCAGGTCGTCCAGCTCGCGCCGCGACGTCAGCAGGATCACGTAGGTCGCAGGGTAGCGCAGCTTGACCCGGCGACACACCTCGAGGCCGTCCAGCTCGGGCATCACCCAGTCGAGGAGGGCGATCGGGGGCGCCGCGCGCTGCTGCAGGGCGGCCCACGCCTCTGCGCCGTCGTGCGCGAGCTGCACCTCGAAGCCGCGCTTGTGGAGGGCGGCTTCGACGCGACGGCGAGAGACGACGTCGTCCTCGGCCACGAGGATCCTCACGGGTCTCCCTCCAGGGCTCCGCGACCGCCGCGGGAAGGGCCGGCGCTCACGGGTGAGACGAGGGCTTCGAGCCGCCGGCCGAGGCTGCCCACCTCCTGCTCCACGAGGCGAAGAGCCGCGGCGGCGCGCTCGGCGCCGTCCGCTGCGGACAGGTCCCCCTCCCGGGCGACGGCGCCGAGCCGCTCGAGGGCGGTCAGCGTCGCGGAGCGGGGCGCGAAGTAGCCGACGGAGCCCGCGAGGGTGTGGGCCGCGCGCCGGAGCAAACGGGCGTCGCGGGCTTCGAGCGCGGCCCGGAGCGACTCGAGCTGCCGTGGAAGGTCGGAAACGAACAGGCCGATCAGCTCGTCGAGGAGAGCCTCGTCGCCGTCGAGCGCCGCGAGGAGGGCAGGTCGCGCGAGCGGGTCCCGGTCGCCGGCTGGCCGGTCGGCCGTGAAGCGCTCGATCAGAGCAGCCAGCTCGGCCGAGCGGACCGGCTTGGCGAGATAGTCGTCCATTCCCGCCGCGAGGAAGCGCTCGCGGTCGCCGCGCAGGGCGTGGGCGCTCACACCGACGATGGGCACCCGGGGGCCCTCGCCTCGGGCCTCCTCGGCGGCGCGGATCCTGCCGGTGGCCTCGAGGCCGTCCACCTCGGGCATCTGGACGTCCATCAGCACGAGGTCGAAGTGGCCCTGCTGGGAGGTCTCAACGGCGTCGCGGCCGTTGCGAACGGTCGTCACCTCGTGACCCCAGAGCTGCAGACGCCGCAGGAGCAGGCGCAGGTTGATCTCGTTGTCCTCGGCCACGAGCACCCGCAGCGGCGCGAGCGCCCTGCCCGAGGGGCGAGGCCCGGGGCGAGCGTGTCGGGGATCGATTGCCGCGGCTACCGCCTCGAGCAGGGCCCGGGGCGAGACCGGCTTCATCAGGGACCGGACCGGTGGTGGCGCAGACCCGGTCCGGCCTCCCGGCGAGCTGAGCAGCACGAGGGCCATCGCCCGAGGGGCCGGGCCCAGCTCGGCCGCGACACCGGAGGCCAGGACGGCGACGTCGAAGGGCCTCGCTCCGGACTCGGCCCGCTCCAGCGCCACCCTGGCGGCGCCGGCCGAGTCGACGGCCGTCGCGTCGGCGCCGGAGGTCCGGAGCGCGTCGGCGAGCATCCGCAGGTGCACCGGGTTCGGCTCGGCGACCAGGATGCGCCGCCCGCGGACCGCCTCCATCGCGGCGGAGCGGCGCTCCGGAGCCAGGGCGAAGCGGGCCGTGAAACGGAACGTGCTCCCGCGACCCGGCTCGCTGTCGACCCCGATCTCGCCCCCCATCAGCGCCGCGAGCTCCCGGGAGATGGCCAGCCCGAGGCCGGTCCCTCCGAAGCGGCGGGTGGAGGAGCCGTCCGCCTGGGTGAAGGCCTCGAACACGAGCTGCTGCTTCTCCCTCGGGATGCCCACCCCCGTGTCCCGGACGCTGAACTCCAGGACGCAGCGGTCTGCGTCGGCGTCGACCCGTCGCGCGACCACGTCGATCGAGCCCCGCTCCGTGAACTTCACCGCGTTGCCGACCAGGTTGACGAGAACCTGGCGCAGGCGCCCCGCGTCGCCGACCAGCCGGTCCGGAACCTCGGCATCGACACAGTAGGCGAGGTCCACCCCCTTCTCTCCGGCTCGGATGGCCAGCGGGCGGATCGCCTCGCACACGGCGTCCCTCAGGTCCAGCTCCGCGTGATCCAGCTCGAGGCGGCGGGCTTCGATCTTGGACAGGTCGAGGATGTCGTTGACGACGGCGACCAGCGAGCTGCTCGAGGAGCGGACCAGGTCGAGGTACTCGCGCTGCTCGGGAGTGAGAGGCGTCTCGAGCGCCAACTCAGTCATGCCCATGATCCCGTTGATGGGCGTGCGGATCTCGTGGCTCACGTTCGCCAGGAAGTCGCTCTTGGCGCGGCTCGCCTGCTCCGCCTTCTCCTTGGCTGCGCGCAGCTCCAGGTTGAGCGCCCGCAGCTCCGCGGTGCGCTGCTGGACGGCCTCCTCCAGCCGCTCGCCGTGCTCCTGCAGCGCTCGCTCGCGGCGCTCGATCTGCTCGAGCATCTCGTTGAACGAGTCCACCAGCATCCCCACCTCGCCCTCTCCCCGGACCGTGGCGCGGACCTGGTAGGTGGGGTCCTCGGAGACCGCGCGGCTGATACCGGCCAGCGCGACGATCGGCTCCGAGATCGGACGCTGGAGCCGGCGGGCCAGGACGAAGGCCACGAGGAGAGCCCCGACCATCGCGACGCCCACGCTCATCGCGTAGTGGCGGAGCCGGGCGTGGATCTGGCCCAGGTTGGACTCGAGGTACACCGATCCGAGCGGCTCTCCCTCCAGGGCGATGCCGCGGGTCATCAGCAGCAGCTCTCCCGAGAACAGCCCCTCGCTCGCGTCCGTCCCGGGACCCGCGGGATGCGACGGCCGCGCGGCTTCGGGATGGCTCGCGAAGAGCGCTCCGTCGGCCGTGTAGATGCCGGCGAAGTCGATCCCCGGGCGCGCATCCACGGCCGCGAGCACCTGTCGCGCCGCCTCGGGATCCCGGAACAGGAGCGCGGCGGCGCTGTTGGTGCCGATCACGTCGGCGAAGGCCGCCATGTCCCGTCGCATCTGCCGCCGGAGCGCCAGGGCGTCGGCGACCAGCAGGCCCGCGCACGCCACGAGCAGCGCCACCCCGCTCGTGAGCATCGTGAGCGCGGTCAGCCGTCTGGCGATCCAGCCCTTCTTCACGGCTTCGTCCCCGCCGGCCCGGTCCCGGAGGCCGGCCGCGCCAGGGCGAGCAGCCTGGAGCTGATGCGCAGGCCGGCGCTCTCCGCCGCGCCGGTGGCGATCGCGAACCGCACCCGGCGATCTTCGATGGTGAACGCGATCATGCCCCCGTCCCCGGTGAAGCTGTCGGTCTCCCCCACCGTGAGGGGAGCGGCGAGGCCCGCGGCGCTCTCGATCCAGCGCGCCTGGCGGTCCGCCTCGATCGAGGGGACGAACAGGATGTGGCAGTGCCCCGCCTCGTCGGGGCTCCGGAAGCGCTCGACCACGAAACCCCGGCCGCGGACGGTCTTGCCCATGACGGTGCGCTCCAGGGCTCCCTGGAACGGATCCTCGCCGGCGATCGCCACGACGATGGGTGCGTCGGGGCCCTCGAAGGCCGACTGCGGCCACTCCACGAACTTCGCGAAGTGGAACAGGAAGGCCGCCTTGACCTCGTACTCGCCGCGCTCGTCGAGGGCCACGGCGGGGAGCGCCGGCAGCCACGCGGCCAGCGCCACGGCGACGAGGGCTCTCCACGGCCGCGGCGCCTTCCACCGGAGCGCCGCCTGGCTGCGGCGGGTGAGGCGGTTCGGCGGGTGCCCGGCGGGGCGGTGGGAGGCGCTCAGAAGCGCCACGTCAGCCTGGCCCACAAGCTGCGCTCCACCTCGGAAGCGCGGCCCACGCCGATGTTGCGACCGAACTCCGCATGGCGTGGATCGAGGGCGTTCTGGAGGGCGAGCCGCAGCTCGAGTGACTGCGTGGGGAACCAGCCGAGCATGACGTCGAGACGAGTGTAGGAGGGGATCCCGCGGTTGGGGAGATCGTCGGAGCGATACAGCGTCGCATCCAGCTCGAGGCCCCAGGGGAGGTCGAGGAACGAACGCAGGTGGAGCTGGTTGCGCGGCGCATCTCCCTCGGCGGCCTCGGCCGCCGGGTCGAGGCTGCCCGGAGCCGCCTTCAGGTCCACGCTCAGGTGGGAGTAGGCGGCGCCCAGCCTCCAGGCGTCGGTCGCCTGCCAGTTCGCAGCGAGCTCGACGCCGCTGGCAGAGCCCGCCATCAGGTTCGCGACCCGCTGAGGCAACACCACGATGGGCTGCCCGGACTCGAAGTCCTGGAACGCCGCGCCCGGCTCGAGGGTCCGCAGCCGGGCGTAGTCGTTGTGAAAGGCCGAGAGGTCGAAGGCGAGGGCCGCCCCCGCCTGCCAGCGATAGCCCAGCTCCCAGGCCGTGAGCTCCTCGGCTCCGAAGCCGGGGTTGCCGAGGATCCTCACGACGTTGACGACGCCGTCCGGGCCGGGAAACGCCGCGGCGGAGAAGCGCAGATCGTGCTCGCCCCGCGAAGGAGTCCTCAGCGCCCGGGACACTGCGGCCCAGACGACCTGCCGCTCGGACGGCGAGTAGGCCAGCCGCGCGTTCGGCTGGAACGCGAAGCCCGAGTAGTCGTTGTGCTCGAGCTTGGCGCCGAGGACGAGGCGCAGGCCGCTCCCGGCCTCGACCTCGCCCTGGAGGAACCCGCTGAACAGCTCGTCGCTCCGGCCACCCGGGTCGAACCGGGAGACGTCGCTCACCGGGAGCCGGTCGCGGGTGTGCCTGTAACCCAGACCCCACACCAGCCCGTGTCGGCCGAGGGCGAGGTCGTGCTGAAGCTCGACGTCGAACGTGTCTCGGCGCTCCCCGGTGTCCTCCCGATCGGTGCGGTCGTAGTAGACCTGGAGGTGAGCATCGGAGCGCTCGCTGAATGCCCGGTTCCATTGGCCGAGCAGGTGACCGCCCGAGACCCGCCGGACGTCCTGTCGCACCGCGACGAAGGGCGGTGCCGTCTTCGCCAGGTTCGTGATCTCGCCGACGTCCGCACCGTACAGGTCACCCTGGAGGGTCAGGCGGTCGGCTCCGGGCGGCTCCCAATCCACCCGGAACCCGCCGTGGAGCACGTCCCACGAGTCGGCCGCCGCGCGGCCGTCCGAGTCGACCGAGGCGTCGCGGTCGGTGTACTTGGCCCACCCGCGATACGAGGCGTGGGCGCCCAGCGACCCCCCGACCCGGGCCGCGCCGAGGGCCCGCTCCTCGCTGCCGCCGCCCGCGGTGACGAAGGCTCCCTCGGTCTGCCGGGAGCTGCGGGTGACGATGTTGATCACGCCGTTCACCGCGTTGGCGCCCCACAGGGTCGCGCCGGGGCCCCGCACGACCTCGATCCGGTCGATGTCCTCGAGGAGCACGTCCTGGGCGTCCCAGAACACGCCGGCGAAGAGCGGGGTGTAGACGCTGCGGCCGTCGATCAGCACGAGCAGCTTGTTCGAGTAGAGGTCCGTGAAGCCCCGGGCGCTCACGGCCCACTTGCTGGAGCCGAGGCGCGCGACGTGGAGCCCGGGGACCATGCGCAGCGCCTCGGGGATGGAGGTCGCGCCCGACCGCCGGATGTCCTCGCGGGTCACGACGTAGATCGCCCCGGCCGTCTGGAAGAGCGGCTGCTCGATCTTCGCGGCCAGCGTCACCTCGAGGGCCATCAGCTCCTCGAGGCTCAGCTCGGTCAGGTCACCGCGGGACTGGTCGAGCGCCGGGGCGGGCGCTCCCGCGAGCAGCAGCGCGAGTGCCCAGAGCGAGCGTCGGATTGGCGCGGCGCCTCCGCGAGAGCAGGGCATCCGATAGGTTCAGCAATGGCCGTGCCATGCGGTGGCGGGGTCTTCTTCGTTGACACGCAAGGGGATCGGCCGGCGGGCGGGCGTCGAACGGCGCAATCGTCCGAGATTCCGGAAGACCGGGTCCGGACGGAGCGACGCGGCGTGCGCGTCTCGTGGCCTCGGGCTCTCAGTGCGGAAGCAGAGCCCGAACCAGGTCGCCGCTGTAGACCGCGTTCGGCAGCACCTCGCACTCGGCCCAGCAGCCCGGGCAGCTCCTGACCCAGTCGCGCTGCCGGCGCCGCACCTCCCCGTCCCAGATCCCGGCGAAGGAGAGCTGGCGCAGCGAGCCGACCCGCGTGGAGTTGAACTGGCAGGTGGGGATGGTGCCGTCGGGGGAGAGGCGCAGGTGCGAGCTGAGCGCGACGCCCGGCGGGTTCGGTCGGGCTCCCGACTCGAGCAAGGCGGCAGCTCCTCGATCACGGTCCGGGCCCGGATCGCGTGGCCGCGCCCTTCTCCCGACACCCCGTACACCAGAGTGGCCACGCGCCGCTTCGCGGGATCGAGCCGTCGTCGGGATTGGACACTCGTGACGGGGTTCGCGCCGCTGTTTCGTCTTGCGCACGGCGCTGCGCAGCGCCTACGATGTGAGAACCGACCAGGCAGGGAGAACGGACGTTCTCGGAGAGGGGAGCCATGGCGATCCTTCGCGTCAACGGCAAGGAGCGGAGCGTGGAGGCACCGCCCGACACGCCGCTCCTGTGGGTGCTGCGCGACGAGCTGGGACTGACAGGCACCAAGTACGGCTGCGGGATCGCCCAGTGCGGTGCCTGTACCGTGCTTCTGGACGGCGAGGCGACCCGCTCCTGCATCACGCTGCTGTCGGATGTGGGGAGCGGTGAGGTGACGACGATCGAGGGTCTCGCCGGCGCCGTCGCCGGCGCCGTCCAGGAGACCTGGCGCGGGATGGACGTGGTGCAGTGCGGGTACTGCCAGAGCGGCCAGATCATGTCGGCGGTGGCGCTGCTGTCGGAGAAGCCCCGGCCGAGCGACGAGGACGTCGACGCCGCCATGAACGGCAACATCTGCCGCTGTGCGACCTACGTGAGGATCCGCGCCGCCATTCACGCGGCGGCCGGCAAGCTGGGAGGCGCGTGATGTCGCCCCGGAGTCGTCATGCCGCCCCGGAGCGCACGACGGGACTCGGCCGCCGCACGTTCCTGAAGGTCGGCGCCGCCGCCGGCGCCGCGCTCATCGTCGAGGTGCGCTTTCCGGACGACGCGTTCGCAGCCGGAGAGCTGGCCCCCAATCCTTTCGTGCGCATCGACGCCGACGACAGCGTCACGGTCGTGGCCAAGCACCTCGAGATGGGCCAGGGCTGTCACACGGGCCTCGCCACCGTCGTGGCCGAGGAGCTGGGCGCGGACTGGTCGCGGGTGCGCGTGGAGGCCGCTCCCGCCGACGCCACCCGCTACAACAACCTGGCCTGGGGCCCGGTGCAGGGGACCGGGGGCAGCTCGTCGATCGCGAACTCGTGGAACCAGCTCCGCGCCGCGGGCGCGGCGGCCCGGGCGATGCTGGTCGCCGCCGCCGCCGAGCGCTGGGGCGTCCCCGCCGGCGAGCTGACGGTGACGAAGGGGGTCGTCTCCCACGCCGCCAGCGGTCGCACGGCGCGTTTCGGCGAGCTGGTGGAGGCAGCCGCGGCGCTGCCCGTGCCGCAGGAGCCGCCGCTCAAGGACCCGAAGGACTGGGAGCTGATCGGCACCGCGGTCCCGCGGTTGGACTCCGCCTCCAAGACCGACGGCACGGCCACCTTCACCCTGGACGTGCAGCTCCCCGGGATGGTGACGGCGCTGATCGCGCGCCCGCCGCGCTTCGGGGCGACGGTGGAGTCGGTGGACGACGCCGCGGCTCGCGCGGTGCCGGGGGTCGTGGACGTGGTCCAGGTGCCCGCGGGCGTGGCCGTGCTGGGAAAGGGCTTCTGGGCGGCGCACCAGGGGCGGGAAGCGCTGCGGGTCGAGTGGGACGAGAGCCGGGCCGAGCGCCGCGGCACAGCGGAGCTGCTGGCGGAGTACCGGTCGCTGGTCCAGAAGCCGGGGGCCTCCGCGCGGCGCGACGGCGATCCCGCCGGGGCCCTGGCCGCCGCCGAGCGCAGCTTCGAGGCGGTGTACGAGTTCCCCTATCTCGCCCACGCTCCGATGGAGCCCCTTGACTGCGTGGTGAGCCTGGCCGGAGAGAGGTGCGAGATCTGGGCCGGCTCCCAGATCCCGACCTTCGACACAGCCACGGTGGCGCAGATCGTCGGCCTCCCTCCGGAGAAAGTCGTGCTCCACACGCTGCCGGCCGGCGGCAGCTTCGGCCGCCGCGCCACACCCGTGGCCGACGTCGCCTCCGAGGCGGCCAGCGTGGTGAAGGCGATCGGGGGCCGCCACCCGGTCAAGGTGGTCTGGACCCGGGAGGACGACATCCGTGGCGGGCGTTACCGTCCGCTGTTCGCCCACCGGCTGCGCGCCGGGCTCGACGCCGACGGCAACATCGTGGCCTGGGAGCACCGCATCGTCGGGCAGTCGTTCCTGAAGGGGACGCCTTTCGAGGTGATGATCCGGGACGGCATCGATGCGACGTCGGTGGAGGGGGGCTCCACGCTCCCCTACGCCATCCCGAACCTGGGCGTCGAGCTGCACTCACCCGACGTGGGCGTTCCGACGCTCTGGTGGCGCTCGGTCGGGCACAGCCATACCGCCTACTCCACCGAGACGTTCCTCGACGAGCTGGCCCACGCGGCCGGACGCGACCCCTTCGAGCTGCGGCGCGAGCTGCTGAAGGACCACCCCCGGCACCGGGCCGTCCTCGAGAAGGCGGCGGCCGAAGCGGGCTGGGGAAGCCCGCTCCCCCCCGGCCGCGCCCGGGGGATCGCGGTCCACGAGTCCTTCGCCAGCTTCGTGGCGCAGGTCGTCGAGGTCTCGCTCCGGGACGACGGGCTGCCCCGGGTGGAGCGGGTGGTGTGCGCGGTCGACTGCGGCGTGGCGGTCAACCCCGACGTGATCCGTGCGCAGATGGAGGGCGGCATCGGCTTCGGGCTGAGCCACGCCCTGTACGGCGAGATCACCCTGGAGGAGGGCCGCGTCGTGCAGTCCAACTTCCACGACTACCAGTCACTGCGCATCGACGAGATGCCGCGGGTCGAGGTCCACTTGATCGCCTCGGCGGAGCCGCCCAGCGGCGTCGGAGAGCCGGGGGTGCCGCCGATCGCGCCCGCCGTCGCGAACGCGCTCTTCCACCTGAACGGGAAGCGGGTGCGGCGGCTGCCCTTCGAGCGCGGGCTCGCGGAGCCGAAGTCCGTCTGACGGTCCCGTCTCCTCGGGGGCTGCCGGCAGGGCTGGTGGGGGCGGGCGCCGGCAGGTCCAGCGGGCAGAGCTCGAGTTCGCGTGGCTGGGACGGCCACCGCGGAGCAGCGCTCGCCCCGGGCCCCGTCGCACCGCGCACCTCGGGCTGGACAGCTCCAAGTAGTCTGGCTATACTTCTGGCTATCGAGGAGCACTCCATGCGCTTCGCCAGCGTAGCCGAGATCAAGAACGGGCTCTCCGAGTACCTGGCCCGAGCCAAGAAGAAGAACGAGCCTATCGTCGTGACCCACCACGGCAAGCCCTACGCGCTCATCCAGCCCCTGGAGGAAGGCGACCTCGAGGAGCTGGAATGGAGACAGCTCGCGAGGAAGAAGCTCGCCCGAGCGTGGGAAGGCGAAGAGGATGCCCTCTACGACTACCTATGAACATGGCCAAGTCGTCGTAGTGAGTGTTCCCTTCACCGGCCAATCCGGATCGAAGCTCCGGCCCGCGCTGGTGGCGAGCGTGGAAACGTTCCACAGCAAGCTCCTCGACGTGATCCTGTGCCCGATCAGCAGCCAGCCTCGCTACCACCAGAAGCCTGGCCCGGGCGACTATCCCCTCGAGCACTGGAAGGCCGTGGGGCTGCGCCACCCGAGCACGGCGCGCATCTCGAACCTGCTCGCGGTGGAGAAGAAGCTCATTGAGCGCGTGCTCGGCACCCTGCCCGCCGAGGATCTCGCGCGGATCGAGCAGGGCCTCCGCAAGGCCTTCGGCCTCTAGAGAGGAGTGGGCGGAGGCCTGGGGGCGGAGCCTCCTCGGGCCGGCCGGAACACTAGAATCGTTCTCTGATGGCCCTGGCGGAGAAGCTGGAGAGCGTCCCCCGGCGGCCGGGGGTCTACCTGTTCAAGGACGCCGCGGGCCGGATCCTGTACGTGGGCAAGGCCCGGGTGCTCCGGGACCGCGTGCGCTCCTACTTCCAGGCCGGACGGCCGAGCGACCCGTGGAAGGCGGAGATGCTCGGGGAGATCGCCGATCTGGACCTGGTGCTCACCGACACCGAGATGGAGGCCCTGGCCCTCGAGAACAACCTGATCAAGCGCCACCAGCCCCGGCACAACGTGAGGCTCCGGGACGACAAGAACCACCCCTACCTCAGGCTCACGCTGTCCGAGGCGTATCCCAGGCTCCACGTCGTGCGCCGGCCCGGCGAGGGGAGCGACGTCTACGGGGGGCCGTACATCCCCGCGAGCATGAGCCGCAGGACCGCGTCGCTGGTCCACCGCGTCTTCGGCGTCCGCTCCTGCCGCGAGAAGCTGGACGGGAAGCGGCCGCGCCCCTGCCTGCAGCACCAGATCAGGCGCTGCGTCGCGCCGTGCGTCGCGGAGGTGTGCAGCCCGGAGCGCTACCAGTCGGCGTGCCGCGACGCCGGCCTGTTCCTCGAGGGGCGCACCGAGGAGGTGGTGCGCCGGCTCAGGGGCGAGATGGAGCGGGCCGCCGCCGAGGAGCGCTTCGAGGAAGCGGCGAGCCTGCGCGACCAGGTCCGGACCCTGGAGCGCCTCGACACGCCCCAGCGCATCACCACCACCGAGATCGAGGAGCGCGACCTGTTCGGGGCGTGCGTGGAGGAGCACCGGGCGGCGCTCCAGGTGTTCAGCGTGCGCGACGGCAAGGTCGTGGCCCGGGAGGCGTTCCTGCTCGACAGCGTGGCCGAGCCCGAGAGCTTCCTGGGGGCGTCGATCCAGCAGTTCTACGCCGAGGGACGCTACGTCCCGAAGGAGGTGCTCGTTCCCGAGGAGCTGGAGGACCGGGAGCTGCTCGAGGGCTGGCTCGGCGAGCGTCGAGGGTCCCGGGTCCGGATCCGGACTCCCCAGCGCGGGGAGAAGGTGCGCCTGCTCGATCTCGTGGCCCGGAACGCCCGCCTCGCCTTCGACCTGGAATGGCGCCACCCGCGCCAGCAGTCGCAGCGACTGTTGCGTGAGCTGCGGGACCTCCTCGACCTGGAGGTGGAGCCGCGGCGCATCGAGTGCTTCGACGTCTCCAACATCCAGGGCGCCGACGTGGTGGCCTCCATGGTCGCCTTCGAGGACGGCAAGCCCCGCAAGGGGGACTACCGGAAGTTCCGCATCCGGAGCGTGTCGGGAGTCCCCGACGACTTCGCCTCGATGCGCGAGGTTGTGGGGCGCCGCTACAAGCGACTGCTCGAGGAGGGGAAGGAGCTGCCCGACCTGGTGCTGATCGACGGCGGCAAGGGGCAGCTCGGGGCCGCCCTCCACGCCCTCGAGGAGCTGGGGCTGGGAGACCAGCCCGTGGCGAGCCTGGCGAAGCGTGAGGAGCTGATCTTCCAGCCCGGCCGGCCCGAGCCCCTGGCGCTGCCCCACAGCTCCCCGGTTCTCCAGCTCGTTCAGAGCATCCGGGACGAGGCCCACCGCTTCGCGATCGGCTTCCACCGCAAGACCCGCAGCCGGCGCACGCTGGCCTCCGAGCTGGACGCGATCCCGGGCGTCGGGCCGACCCGCCGCCGGCTGCTGCTCTCGCGCTTCGGCTCGGTGCGGGGCGTGCGGGGCGCCAGCGAGGCCGAGCTGGCGGCGGCTGTGGGCGCCCGCACCGCCAGCCGCATCCGCAGCCACTTCGACCGCAGCGCCTGAGTCGGACCACTCGGGACCGGCTCAGCGCTGGTCGAGGGCGGCGAGCCTGGTGCAGGCGTCGTCGACACCGCGGTCGCAGGCCGCCAGCAGCGCCGTCACGGCGCTCTTCGTCCTGCTCTTGCGGTCGATCGCAGCCCGCTTCGCGCCGACCGCCTCCGGGCTCAGCACCGCGGACTGCACCTGCAGCTCCGCCTCCATCTCCGAGATCTGCTTCTCGAGACCCGCGATCACGCGCATCGCCCACTCGCGGTCCAGCTTCGGCTTCGTCACCTGCTGCGCCCACAGGACGCTGCCTCCGGGCTCGACGTAGGCGAGGGCCCCGTCCTGGCGCACCCGCGCCACGCCGCCCTCGAAGGGGCCCGCCTCGTCGAAGCGCGGCTCGATCACCACTCGGCCGGTAGTGTCCACGTAGCCCCACTTGTCGCCGACCTGAACCGCCGCGAGCCCCTCGGAGAACCCGTAGCCCCAGGCGAAGGCGGGCTGGATGGCCAGCTCACCGGTGGAATCGATGTAGCCGTAGACCTCGCCGACCTTCACGGGGGCCAGGCCGCCAGAGAAGGAGAGCGCGAGATCGAATCTTGGCTCGATGGCCACCTCGCCGGACGGCGCCAGGTAGCCGTAAGGACCGTTCCGGTCCAGGGCGAAGGGAGCCAGCTCCTCGGCGACCCCGAACACGACCCCGTAGCCGGGCTCCACCCGCCACTGGCCCGTGCGATCGACGAAGCCGTAGCGCCCGCCCGACGCGGCCAGGGCGAGCCCCTCGGAGAACTGACCCGCGTTCTCGAACCGGGGCTCGACGACGATCTTCCCGTCCGCGTCCACGAACCCCCAGCGGCCACCGTCGCTCACGGGCGCCAGGCCCTCCTGGAACGGAAGCACGGCCTCGAAGCGGGCCGGGACCGCGAGCCTGCCCGTCGCATCCACAAATCCCCATCTGCCGTCGATCCGTACGGCGGCGCGACCCTCGTAGAACGGCCAGGCGATCTCGAAGCGCGGCTCGATCGCGAGGGCACCCGCGGCGTCGACGAAGCCGTAGACGCCGCCGACCTTCACCGGGCCCAGGCCCTCGCGGAACCTCTCGGCGAACTCGTACTGCGGGGCGATCACGGCGGTTCCGGACGCGTCCATGTAGCCCCACCGCTCCTCCTCGACGATCGGGTACAGCTTCGGCGACTCGGCGGCCCCCTCCACGGCCGCGGCGGGCCGGGGGGCGGCGCAGCAAAGCAGGACGCTCGTCGCCACCGCGAGCCGGAGTTGCGCCTCGAGCTGTGCGCTCATGCTTCCTCCTCCCGAAAGGGCGATCGAGAGCCCCTCGTCATCATAGGCGGGATGTCGCCCTCTCCAGGATCACGAAAGGGCGCGAAGGTGTCGCGGGGGTCCGGTCTGCCCCGGCCTTCGTCGGTGCCAGCCAACCTGATGTTCGTCAGGGAGTTGCGGGATTTCGACCGCGCGACGGCCGATCCGAGGCCCGGCGCTCGAGGGTCGGCGCCCCCGGGGACCGGCACGTCTTTCCGTGTCGAGGTCGATCTCGAGCGGCTGGTCGCGTCAGCGCGAGCGTGCACGGTCCGCTGTCGCGACCGCTCCTATTGACAATCGATACGAATCGACCGAGATTACATATCGACGCTCGATAGGAGGATGCCCTTGCCGCCCGCCCCATCCGGATCCGCTCTGCTCCAGGGGACGCTGGACCTGCTGATCCTGAAAGCCCTCTCCCTGGGGGAGATGCACGGCCTGGGCATCGCGCGGCGCATCCAGCAGATCAGCCGGGACGGGTTCCGGGTGGGCCCCGGGTCGCTGTTCCCGGCGCTCCACCGGCTGGAGGAGGCGGGCTGGCTGGAGTCGGCCTGGGGAGAGTCGGAGAACCGCCGCCGGGCGAAGTTCTACAAGCTCACCCGGGCCGGCCGCCGGCAGCTCAAGTCGGAGACCGCGGAGTGGAACCGCCTCGCCACGACGATCGCGCTGGCACTGCGGGCCTGAGTCGGAGGCCGACGATGCGGAGCTGGAGCCGGCTGCGACGATTCGTCTCGCGAGCGCTGGCGCCGGAGCGCGCCGAGCGCGAGCTGGACGAGGAGCTGCAGGCCTACGTGGAGCTGCTGAGCAGCGAGAAGGCCGCCCAGGGGCTGAGCCCGGAGCAGGCGCGGCGCGCGGCGCTGCTGGAGGTGGGAGGAGTGGAGCAGGTGAAGGAGGAGGTCCGGGGGGCCCGCTTCGGCTCCTGGCTGGAGGACGCGGCCCGGGACCTGCGCCACGGTGCGCGGCTGCTCGCTCGCACCCCCGGGTTCACCCTGGCCGCCGTGGCGGCGCTGGCCCTGGGGATCGGCGCCGCCACGGTCATCTTCAGCGCCGTGGACGCGGTGCTGCTGAAGCCGCTGCCCTACGTCGATCCCGAGCGGCTGGTGGTCGTGCTCCACGAAGGGCGCCATCCCGTGGCCCCGTCGACCTTCGAGGCGCTGCGCCGCGACGGCCGCTCCTTCGACGCCGTGGGGGTGGCCGAGTTCTGGCGCCCCAACCTGGCCTCCGCGGGCGCCGCCGAGACGGTGCTGGGGCTGCGCCTGACGGCATCGACGATGGAGCTGACGGGCGGCCGCCCGCTGCTGGGCCGCCTGCTCCGGTCCGAGGACGAGGAGGAGGACGTGGTGCTGCTCAGCCACGGCCTCTGGCAGCGTCAGTTCGCAGGCGACTCCGAGATTCTCGGCCGCAGCGTGCGCCTGGACGGGATCCCCCGGGTGGTGATCGGCGTGATGCCGCCGGGCTTCGACTTCCCCCCGTTCTGGGCCCGGGGCGCCGAGCTGTGGGCGCCCCTTCCGCTGCGCGAGCGGAGGGAGAGCGACGGGCGCTCGCTGCGGCTGTTCGCGCGGCTGGCCCCGGAGACCTCGCTCGCCGAGGCCCGGAGCGAGCTGGCCACCCTGGTGGCGAGGGCGGAGCGGGAGCGCCCCGGCGAGATGCGGGGCCTGGCCGTGGTGCCCCTCGCGGACATGGTGGTGCGGAACGTGCGGCCGGCGCTCTGGGCGCTGCTGGGTGCGGTGGGGCTGCTGCTCCTCATCGCGTGCGCGAACGTCGCACACATGCTGCTGGCCCGGGCGGCCGGGCGCGCCAGGGAGATGGCGCTGCGCCACGCCCTCGGCGCCGGCCGTACCCGGGTGCTGCGGCAGCTCCTGACCGAGAGCGCCCTGCTGGCGGGCCTCGGGAGCGCCGCCGGCATCGGCCTCGCGTTCATCGGGGCGCGCCTGCTGGTGGCGTGGCGGCCGGCGTCGGTGCCCCGGATCGAGACCCTGAGCCTGGACCTGCGCGTGCTCGCGGTGGCGGTCGCGGCGTCTCTCGCCTGCGGCCTCGCCTTCGGCCTGGCACCCGCGCTGCAGGCGGTGCGGCGGGACCTCGTCGGGGGGTTGCGCCAGGGGGAGCGCGGCAGCAGCGAGGACCCGGGCCGGCGCCGGGTGCGGAGCGCGCTGGTGGCGTCCGAGGTGGCGCTGGCCCTGGTGCTGCTGGTGGGTGCGGGACTGCTGATCCGGACCTTCGCCGCGCTGCAGGCGATCGACCCGGGCTTCGACCCGAAGGGCGTGCTCACGATGGTGGTCTCCCTTTCCGGGTCGGAGCGAAGCGCGCCGGGCCGCCGCGCCGCGTTCTTCCAGGAGGCCCTGGAGCGGCTGCGCGCTCTGCCCGGAGTCGAGGCGGCGAGCGCGATCAACCACCTGCCGATGGGCGGCGACCTCTGGGGCCTGGGCTTCCACGTGCGGGGCCGGCCGCTGCCCGCTCCCGGGGAGAGGCCTGCGGCCGCCTACCGGGTGGTGATGCCGGGCTACTTCGACGCGATGAGGCTGGCGCTGGTGCGCGGCCGCGACTTCGACGAGCACGACGTGCTGGGCCGGCCGGGCGTGATCGTCGTCAACGAGGCGATGGCCCGCAGCCAGTGGTCAGGCGAAGACCCCCTGGGGAGCGCGATGACGTTGGGGGATCCCGCCGACCCCGACGCCGAGTGGCTCAGCGTGGTGGGGGTGGCGGAGGACGCCGTGCGCGACGAGTGGGCTGCGGAGCCGGCCCCCGAGATCTACCTGCCCTACCTCCAGTCCCGCTCCTACCTCGAGGAGGCCGGGGGGCACCTGGAGTACCTGAGCTTCGTGCTCCGGACCGGCGGCGACGTGACGGCCCTGGCCCCGGCCGCGCGCGGCGCCGTGCACTCGCTGGCGCGGGACGCGGCGATCGCCGACCTGCACCCGATGGAGGAGTTGGTGGCGCAGGGGCTGGCGGAGCCGCGGCTCTACCTGATCCTGCTCGCCAGCTTCGCCGCGGTGGCGCTCGCGCTGGCCGCGGTCGGGATCTACGGCGTGGTGAGCCACGGCGTCTCGCGCCGCCGCCAGGAGCTCGCGATCCGCATGGCCCTGGGGGCGCGCTCCGGCGAGCTGCTGCGTCTGGTGCTGAGACAGGGCATGGCCACGGTGTCCGTGGGCCTGGGAGCCGGCCTGGTCGGCGCCCTGGCGCTGGGGACGACGCTCCGGAGCCTGCTCTACGGCGTCGAGCCGGGCGACCCTCTCACTCTGGCCGCCGTCGTCGCGACCCTGGGCGCGGTCGCCCTGGCCGCCACCTACGTTCCCGCCCGCCGGGCGGTGGCCCTCCGCGCCCTCGAGGAGCTGCGGCACGAGTAGACTCCCCGGTCCCTTCCGGGGAGGCTGTGCTACTATCCGCCCCTCGAAGACAGCGGGCTGCTCCCTGATCCCAGGGCACGTCCCAGGCCCCGCTCGACTTCTTCACCGACTCCCTATGGCACCGGAAGCGAAACCCATGCCCCGCATTCTCTCGGGGATGCGCCCGACGGGCCCGCTCCACCTGGGGCACCTGACCGGGGCCCTGGACAACTGGCGGCGCCTCCAGGACGACTACGACTGCTTCTTCTGCATCGTGGACTGGCACGCGCTGACCACGGACTACGCCGACCCCGGGTCGATCCGGGAGAACGTGATCGAGGTGGCGGTGGACTGGCTCGCCGCCGGGCTGGACCCGGAGCGGTCGGCGCTGTTCATCCAGAGCCACGTCCCCGAGCACGCCGAGCTGCACCTGCTGCTCTCCATGGTGGTGCCCGTGCCCTGGCTGGAACGGGTGCCGAGCTACAAGGAGCAGCAGCAGCAGCTCGAGGGGCGGGACCTCTCCACCTACGGCTTTCTGGGCTACCCGCTGCTGCAATCGGCGGACATCATCGTCTACAAGGCGGACGCCGTGCCGGTGGGCGAGGACCAGGCACCCCACGTGGAGCTGACCCGTGAGGTGGTCCGCCGCTTCAACAACCTCTACGGGCCGGTCTTCCCCGAGCCGAAGACGCTGCTCACGGAGACCCCCCGCACCCCCGGGACCGACGGCCGCAAGATGTCCAAGTCCTACGGGAACGCGATCCTGCTCAAGGACAGCCCCGAGGAGGTGCGGAAGAAGCTGCGCCCGATGGTCACGGACCCGGCGCGAAAGCGCCGCACCGACCCGGGGAACCCCGACGTGTGCCCGGTCTTCGACCTGCACAAGGCCTTCTCCCCGCCGGACACCCGGGAGTGGGTCGTGCCGGGCTGCCGCAACGCGACGATCGGCTGCCTCGACTGCAAGGGGCGGCTCACCGAGCACCTGCTGGAGCGGCTCGCCCGCATCCACGAGCGGCGGCCCGAGTACGCGAGCCGCCCGGACACGGTCTGGGACGTCCTCCGGGAAGGGGCGAAGCGGGCCCGCCAGGTGGCGGAGCGGACCATGGACGAGGTACGCTCCGCGATGAAGATCCGATACTGACCTTGAAGCGCCGGACCTGCGCGCCCGCGTGATGGGCGAGGGCGAAGACCCGAAGGGGCCCGGGGCGCAAGCGCCGTCCCCGGAAGAGATCGCTTCCGAGCCGGCCGACGTCGGGGCCGGCGCGGTGCAGGGTGGTGCGCCCGAGGCCCCGGCCAGGATCGAGCTGCCCGAGGGGATGGAGTCCACCCTCCCCGAGGACGCCCCGAAGATACAGCTCCCGCTCTTCGAAGGCCCCCTGGACCTGCTCCTCTACCTGATCCGACGCGACCAGATCGACATCCACGACCTGCCCATCGCCCCGATCACCCGGAGGTACACCGAGTACCTCGAGCTGATGCGCGAGCTGAACCTCGACGTCGCCGGCGAGTTCATGGTGATGGCGGCCACGCTGATCCACATCAAGTCCAAGCTCCTCGTCCCCGTCGAGCCGAACGAGGCGGAAGGGGAGGAGGACGCCGTCGACCCCCGCGACGAGCTGGTCCA
>Ga0299906_10000391_pt1 | contig 41872 bp, 60 predicted proteins | sample RVTome_14_FD_200259 | JGI IMG/M metagenome (GOLD analysis project Ga0299906, IMG submission 200259) | Soil microbial communities from uranium-contaminated site in the Upper Colorado River Basin, Wyoming, United States - RVT145D125 (version 2) ... | reverse complement strand
GGGCTGAACGACGGACGAGATGGGCGCCGCCGTTTCGTTCATGCCCCCGGCGTGATTCGAACACGCGACCCCCGGATTAGGAAGGCAGCGAGCGGAGAAAAGCGCTGTCGTTCTCCGCACTTGCGGCTCGGTGTAGCGCGTTTGTAGCCGTCAGTTCAGGTGCGCGTGCAGCGCCTTCTCGCGGTGGTCGCGGACCAGGGACATGATCTGCTCGGCCACCTCGAGCCCCCACGGGCCGGCGGCCATGTTCACCGACAGCCAGACCCAGCGCACGTTCCCCCAGACATAGCCCTTCTTTGGGTCGATCCGGTCCAGGCTGGGAGAATTGTACCGCCGACCGACCCCGTGACCGGAGCTGAAGAGGAACGGCATTCCCGTTACGGCGCAGCCCCGGCGCAGCGCCGCTAACAGGGGTACCCGGTACTGATCCAGGTTGAAGGGCACGCCCGCCGCTCTGGCCCTTCTACGGGCGTTCCCCACCGTAAAAGACACCTGGGCCGTGTGGGGATGGTTTTGTCTCCATCGCGCGTCCCGGCCCGGATTACGTTTTGTGTGCTTCCGAGAACGCTTCCTGTGCGCGGCTGGATTAGCCCTCTGCCAAGCCACAACCAGCTTCCCGGAACACGCTCTACATATATATCTGCTATACTTGCGGTGGCTAGGGTACCAGCTCTTCCCCACCACCAGCTCGACCCCGCACCCCTCTGTTCGGCACCGCGGCTCTAGTTCAGCCATGCCTTATCCGCCTTCGCCCGGCACTCCTCGACTGTCCCGAGAAAGACCAGGCCGATGCCGGGCACGTAGACGGCGACGACCGGGCACTTGGGACACCGGCTCAGCATTCCTGCCTCCGCTCGTCTCGGTACCAGTACAGCGGTCCCAGCCAGCCGTGTGCCTCACGCCCGAGGGGCCAGTCCCTCGGGTCTAAGTGCAGGCCGACGACCCACTCCGACCGCCGCGTGACCCATTCCACCTCGAGGCCCTTCCCGTAGATGGCGTCACAGAAGCGCCCTGTCATCGCGCCCACCTGGTCCACCGGGCCACTTCCTCGAGGGCATGCCGCGTGGCGATGGGCATGGCGATGGGCATCGTCGCATGCCAGACCTCGAAGGCGCCGTGGGAAATCTGGGCCGCCCCCAAGAGCCGGCGCCACACCTCGTCGCCCAGGTGCTGGCCTCGGACGCGAGGGTCGGCCGCCCCGCTCATGCCCCAGACTCGGCCGCCCGCCCTGATAATCTGGCCGCCGCGGACCGGGTTCTGGTACTCGTCCGAGACGAGGCAGGCCGAGACGTCCGCACCGACGAGCGACGTCGGGTGTGAGAAGAACGAGCCGGCACAGCCTGAGTGGTAGGCGTAGCTCTCGGCGTAGGCGCGATCCTGGAGAGCGGCGAACTCAGCCACGCCTCGATCGTGGCAGACGAACCGACTCCCGAAGTTCGCGGGCAACGGTTCCAGGTCCAGCTCATCGACCGGAATCCGGTGGATGGGCAGCGTGTACAGAGGCCGGTACTCCCGCTTTTTCAGCTCATCGGTCAGCTCGTCCTCGTACGGCCCGGTCTCGATCATCGTCTCAGGCAGGCCCAGGTGCGCCGCGAACGACTCGCACTGGTCGATGACGCCGCCCACTGCCCCGCGCGCACGGTTCGGGTGCGGGAGAATCAGGCATACGCCTCTACCTCCAGACTTCCAGGTGAAGGCGTCGAAGATGAGGGTGCTGATGGCGGTGCTGTGGTTGCCGTGCGAATAGAGGAAGTGCAGGGCACGCCTCCATGAGTCTCGAAGGTCCACGAGAAGAACTCCTTGGCTCGGCCGCCCATCACGTCGAGGCGGCCGTGGTTGGCGCGGCTGGTCAGCCGTCGCGCGTGAGGGAAGGCCGAGTCGCCGTGGGGCAAGTCGGAGGCGAACATGGCTCGGAGGCTTGGCCGAGTGTCCGGGTCCGCTTCGCCGGCATCGAGGGTCACAGCGCACTGCCGCAAGAAGTAGAGCGAGGGGAGAAGCGGCAGCGTGTACTCGCGGCCCAAGATGCTCGAGGCGTGCCCGTCCAGCCGGTCCAGCCAGTACGGAACCCAGCCGGCCCCGGCCTCGAAGAAGCCCAGGCGCAGCCGCGGATGCCGCTCGAGTACTCCACCCAGAATCAATTGCTGGCTGGCGGCCATCATCTCGAACGGGTGCGACATGGCATGTCGGGCCATGTACGACGTGGCCCGGTCCGACCCAAGGAACCGATCGGCGCCGGTCCCCTCGTGGAAGATGACAGGCAGCCCGAGGCGAGCGGCCTCGGCCCACGTCTCCTCGTAGGCCGGCGAGTCTAGGGCCGGGGCGAGCCCGACCGGGTTCGGCCTCGTGACGACCGCGGCGAACCCGCACGCCCAAGCCCACTGGACGCACTCCGGCCCCAGGTCCGGGTACTCTCGAGAGAGCAGTCCGACCGGGAACAGGCGCCGCGAACCCTCGGTGAACAGGCGAGCGCGAAACGTGTAACGCGCGATGGCCCGCCTGAGTAGATCGCGGGGAACGTGCGTCCCCAGGAGCCCCAAGGCGCGGGTGGGGAACAGGACGGCCCGGTCAATGCCTTCCTCGTCCAGCATCGTCTCGTATGCTGCACAGGACCAGCCGTCTCGGTGCGCCTGACGGTACACTCGGGCCAGGCCCGTCTCATACTGGCTCGGGTCGACTTGGGCCGGAGCCTTGGGAACAAGGCGGCCCTGGATAGAAAGGCCGTTCCAGCCAACCCCGTCTATGCCCAGGTCAGACCACAGGTCCGGTGATTCGATGAGGTGACAATCCGCGTCTATTACAAGCATGTCCGCCTCTTCTTCTCGCGGTACTGCCGCTGCTTAGTCATGAGGCACGTTCGGCAGCGACGACGGCCCGCCGTGTCCAGGTAGGTGTTGGCAACGGTGTACGCATGCCCCTTGGGGCACGCCGTCTTCTTCTGGCTGGGGTGACGTCCCTTAGAGGCGCGGTCACGCATGTTGTCAGCCTGCGTCCCCAAACGCAGATGATCGGGGCGAACACACGGCGGGTTGTCACACCGATGCAGGACACAGAGCCCCGCCGGGATGGGACCGTAAACCGCCTCCCAAACAGCCCGGTGCGCCCTCATTCGCTTGAGGCGCCCGTACCCAGACGGAAACCGGCTGCCTTCCCACTCCCAACACGCTCCGGCACCCACTACTCGTCCTCCGAGTCATCTTCGAAGTCGCCAAGCAGGCCGAGCCGGCGCAGGACGTCGTCGGCCGACTCGTCGGCGTGGAACCGGCGGCGACGGCCTTGCCTGCGCTGGTGGTCACGTGCTCGGTTCCGACATGAGACGGCCACGAGGCGTTGCAGCCGCTCGTCCGACAGGCCTTCGTTTGCAACGTAGACTTCCCACGCCTTCAGGAGGCACGTCTGGACCAGGTCCATCGGGTCGTACACAGAGCCGTCGGACCTGTGCCAGGCACGAAGAGCGATAGATCGGGCCCGAGTGGCCAGGCCGATCCGATAGAACCGCTCGGCGTCAGCCATCGAGACGCCGCAAGTCTCCGGGGAATGTGTCGTCCGGGTCGGGCGCTTCAGGTGGCTCAGGCGTCTTAGGAACGCTGGGTGTGGGCAGCAGAACGCGGCGGGGCGCGAACGGGTCGAAGTGGTCTCGGACTACGTGCCGGTTCTTCGTGCTGAGCCGATCCAAATCCTCGGACTCGGGCCCAGACTCGGGCTCAGGCTCCTCGAGGGGGACCTTCCACGACCGCACCGTCGACTCGGCCTCCTCCGTGGCTTGCTCGGGCTTGCCAGCTTGCGAAGCCAGCAGCTCGTGCAGGTAGCCCTGGGCGTTGAACAGGACGGCGCACAGTGCCTCCTCGAGGGAGACGCCGCACGGCCAGCCGCGGTGTCCCTTCCACGCATCGACGAAGTGCCGCCAGAGGCTTTTCATGTAGACGTCTCGGGGGATGCCACGCTGCCAGTTATCGCTCGCTCGCTCGCCGACGGCCGTCTCCCGGTGCCGATTCATGTACCGGGCGAACCGTTCGAGCACGAGGGGCGACAAGAAGCCTTCGTAGTCGAGCTTGCCCCGGTCTTGGTCGCGGGTCGCCCCGCCTTCGAACGTTCTCACTTCGTGGTCCTCCAGTTGAAGTAGCCGTAGGTGTCGATGCCGGCGCCGGCCAAATCCCACAGGATGATGCTCGTCATAGCCAGCGGGAAACCGAGGGCAGCCCACATGAGCGAGCCCACGATCCGCAAGAGCCAGCCTGATCGGTGCCCTCGCGCCAGCAAGAACATGCCCGCGAACAAGAACAGGTAGGCCAGGTGCCCCAGGGCGTCGATCATGCTTTCTTCCTGGTCCGGCGACGACGAATCTTCGTCACCATGTTGAAGGGGATGCATGTCACGGTGGCGAAGCCCTTAGGTGGGTCGTAGTCCTGTGACATGAGGAGCCGGCCCATAGGACCTAGCGCTCGCTCAGCCTCCTCCTGCTCGTCGGTCAGCGGGTAGATCAGGTAGCCCGAGGTGTGCCGCTCGAGGGGGTGGTACTCGGCCATGATCGTGTCCAGGTCGACTTCCTCCGTCTGGACAAAGGCGTCGCGCCAGGTCAATTCGACCAGGGGCGGGCGGGCCTGCCGAGCCATCAGATTCCTTCCCACGCCAGACGACACGACTCGCCGGCCTCGCGCAGGCGCCGAACCAGCAGCTTCGCGTACCACGGCCCCAGCCGCACAGACGTCTCGACAAACCGGCCCGAGGTGTTCTTGCCTAGGAGGCGAAGCACTACGTGCCCGCAGTCCCCAGGAGACGGGTCGGCCCGGACGGTGAACACGCGCTCGATCGTTCTCTTGTCTCTCTTCATGCGTCTTTCTCCAGCTCGTCTAGGGCCTCGCGCAGGAGGCGCAGGTCGACCGTGTCTAGGTAGATGCGGACCGCTCGATAGACCCCGTCCTGCGTGCCGGCCAGGTCCAGGGACCGGCGGCCCCCGGACTGGAGCCACACGATGCGGTCTAGCACCGACAGCGTCATGTCTGGACTGCTTGCAAGGGGCGATCGACCCGCGTGTAGATGGCCCCACGCTCAGTCATCGGTTCACCAGCGCCAAGGCCGGCACACAGACTTGCCCGGTCTGACGGGCCTTCTCGCAGTCTGAGGCGGTGTCGAATCCGCGAACGACGCGGCCGTTCCGAATCGTGTCATCCAGTGTCCTCGGGCCGACGTCGGCGCCGTGGCCGGCTGCCAGGGCCATCAAGACCCACCCGCCGATAGCGATGGTCATGGCGACACCTCGGCCGGGCAGACGGCCAGGTGCGCCTGAAAAAGCTCCGGGTGCGACAGGCCGATATTCGGCACGACCCCGACTGCCCGGTCGTCCCACAGCTCGGCCATCTCGTAGTCCTTTTCCCAGGTCACAGGCAGTACACGGCCCACGTGCGCGAGGCACCAGCGACGGATAGCCGGCACGGCCACGGACGCCTCGGGGTACTTCGGGTTCGCGCGCGCCGTCATGATTCGGACGTCGCGGCCCTGATCGAGCCACGCTCGGACGCGGTTGACCATGCGCGGCACAGGCTCGCCCAGCTCAGTCGGCCCGCCCCACGACTCCCAGCGGGCAAGCGTGCCATCAAAATCGCAACCAATCCAGCCTTGTCCCTGACCCCGGCTCACGCTGCACCTCGAAGACTCTTGGGCGACTCGTCTTTCTCGAGGGTCCGCTTGAAGGCGATGTTGGCGGCCGTGTGGTAGACGACGACCCCCTCGGGCCGCATGAAGCCCGGCGAGGCCACGCTGCCCAGCAGACGAAGCGACTCCAGGGCCGACTCGACGCAGGCCATGCCAAACGGTCCCTCGTACAGGATCGGGACGACGTCGCAGCACGCGGGCCGCTCGGATGCGAGGCGCCACCGCTGAACGTTGAACAGCGAGAATCGGCGCTGGGCCAAGCCATAGCCACGTTGGATGCCCGGCCCCCACCATTCCCCGAAGTGACAGCCCGGCCCGAGGCCTCGTAGCTCGTCCTCGTGGTCGCGGACCCAGGTGGCAAACCCGAAGTTATCGGCCTCGGGCGTAATCCACCGCTTCCGGCTGCCGGCGAGAACGCGACCGTCCTCGGTCACGAGAATCTGGGCGTTGGTCCCGTCCAGCTTCTCGGTCACGATGACGTCTCGGCAGAGACGAGGCAGCTTCGGGAACGGGATGAAAGGAACTGAATCACTCATCTTGATACCTCTCCTGAGTATGGTTGTAGGCGCCCATATCTCTGACCCACTGAGACGTCGACACGAGGGTGCAGCCAGAAATCGAAGTTGGTCATGGTCTTCCGCTTCAGTCGAACCACCTCCGGGACTGCGTCGGTCGGGCTCTCAGTGACCAGCTCGTCGTGGACTGTCAGCACCATGTGCGCTCCGAGCCGGCGCAAGGGTTCCTCTAGCCGCTGCATGGCGAGCCGCAGCATCTCTGCGACTCCCCCCTGCAAGAGGCCGTTCCAGGCGGCGAACGGCAGCGCGCGCCGGCCATCGAAGTGCAGGATGCGGCCCGTCCACAGGCGCAGGGTGCCCCCTCGGGCCAGCCCCTCGCACAGCTTCATCTTCGACTTGATGCCGGGGAACATGTCGAAGAACGATCGCTTCAAGCGAGCCGACTTGTTCAGCGCGAAGTACGTGCGCCACTCCGGGTCGCCCCACGCCTCGACGGGCCTATCGAACCTCTCGACCAGCTCGTCCAGGCCGGTGAACTCCCAGCCGTACTTGCGGGCGATCTTCTGGGCGCCGACGCCGTACTGGATGGCGAGAAAGTCGGCCTTCGAAGACGTGCGGTGCTCGGACGAGACTTGCTCGAGGGGGATTTCGAACGAGCGGGCGGCCAGCTCCCGGTACAAGTCCCGGTCCTCGTAGTAGGCCTCGGACAGCCGCTCATCTCTCGAGTAGTGGGCGGCCAGCCACACTTCCGCCCGCTCGTAGTCGCAGGCCACGAGTGTCATCCCAGGCCGCGCGATGAACAGGTCTCGGACGGCCGAGACATCGTCGATCGCGGCCCGCTTGGGCACGTTTTGCAAGTTTGGGTTCGAGCACGAGAGTCGGCTAGTCCGCGTGCCACCCCGCCCTTGCGGGTCTGGGGCCAGGTTGAACTGCGGATGCACGACCCCGCTCGCGTCGGCCCCGCGCAGGACGCCCTCATAATAGGTGCTGGCCAGTTTGCCGAGGCGGCGGTGCTCGAGGACCAGGGGAGCCAGCGGGTGTGACAGGGATTCGAGGGCTTGCCGGTCCGCAGAGGAGTAGCCCAGGTGCTTGGCTACCTGCTTCGGGCTGCCCGGATTCAGGCCGGGCGCGATCTTCCGAATCTCGAGGGCGACCGCCTCCTGCTTCTCCGAGGCTTGCTGCTTGCGCTGGCTTGCCAGCTCCAGGTCGACGCGAACGCCGCGCAGAGACATGCGGGCCAGGAGGCCGGCGTAGGCATTAGTCTCGCGGCAGATTTGCTCGAGGCCCCACCTGGCGTGGTGCTCTGCGTAGACGCGGCGCAGGCCTCGCGTGTCCTGGACGTCGGCTTGAGCGTACGGGGCGACTTGCGCCGGAGACAGGGAGGCCAGCCGCCCCATCAAGACGCGGGCCTTCCGCTCGCCCGGGTTCGCCGTCTTCAAGGCCTGCATGAGCGCCTTCTTCTGCTCCCCCTTCTCGGCCGCCCCCAAGTATTTCTGCCCGAGGCGATCCAGAGAGAAGCTAAGCTCGTTCTCATTGGCCAAGATCGCGTCGATCATCGTATCCCGGTGCTCGAACGTCCCGTCCAGGACGTAGGCGCCTCCCGCCTCTTGGGCGATCATCATCGAGTCAAACCGAGCCGAGTTATGGCCGACCATTATCCCGGCCTTCTTGACCAGCCGTAAAACCGCATCTAGGACTGAGGCAGGCAAATTGAGCGATTCGTCTGCCTCGTGTCGAAACGGGAAATAGCCGGCCTCTGTGGCGATGCCGATAAGCCGGTCGCCCGTCCACGGCCGCAATCCCGTCGTCTCCAGGTCGATGACCGGGTCCGGGATTTCGATCAGCCTTCGCAAGGCCGACTCGACTCGGCCCGGTGTCACAAGGCACGCGGGCAGGCATGTGGAAGGGGCGCTCATCAGTGCAGGACGGGCGTGCTTGTCACGAGGGCCAGAATCAGGCCGGCCGCGCCTAGCAGGGCCAGGACCGTTTCCAGGTCGTGGTCGCGCGGGTCAAACATCGTCGATGTCCTCAGACTCGAAGGAGGGGGCGGGGTTCGGGCACTCGTCGCGGGTGCCTCGGCCACCGATAGTGTGCGTGCCCCAGCGACAGGGGGACACGGCGACAGGCCACGTGCACGAGACACAGTACGTGAACCAGTAATCGGGACGGCGTCCCGTCAGTCCCTCGTCCTGGAAGTGGCGGAAGCGCTCGAGGGAGTGGCCGAGAGACCGGGCCAGCTCGCGTGCCCGCCGCTTCAACTGGATGATAGACCAGGGAGTCTGGTCGGGGACTGCGGGCCGATTAGTCACGAAGGCCACTAGCTATCTCCGGGTCGTCTGCGACTCGTATCGGTCGAACATGGTGCGACCGGCCACGAGAGCCGATTCGGCTGCCTGCTCGGCCGTGAGTCGGTTGACCAGGGCACCGATGAAGGCTGCGGCTGTGAACAGGGAGAGTAAGTCTTCGCGGGTCATTTGTGTCCTTCCTCGAGCAAGGCGTCGATGATCCGCACGCACTCGCGGCCGGTGCCGTGTGCGGAGCCGGGCCTGTCAAAGTGGCTGATAAGGTGCCTGGCCCATCGCGGGGTCGAAACTTCCGCCCCGGCTAACCACGTTCTACAGTTCCCCACCCACACCGTCTTCCGATGTACGTCTACCAGCATCGCCGCGAGGGCACACCGATCGGTGCATCCTCGTCTGAACCGCCGCCGACCATTCTTGTCGAACCAGGCGCGGGCCTCGTGGATCGTCGGAAAAGTGGGGGTGTTAGTCGGCATCGGGGGTCTCCTTGATCTGGTTGAGCCAGGCACGGACACGGCACGCCTCGCACTCGCCGGCTCGCTCCTCGTCTCGGCACCGGCACCGGCAGCCGCAGGCGTCTGCACAGGCGCGACTCGCCTCCCGCACGTCGGGTGGGCACACGCGGGCCACGGCGGCGTCGCGCTCGTCCAGCACGTCGCCCAGCTTCTTGGGACTGACTGCATAGGCGGCGTCCGGCTCGCCGTTGTCGCGCCGTGACGGCAGCACCGTGCGCCGGTCAAGCACCAGAATACTCTCGTAGTGGCGCAGCTCGACGTCTTTGCGTCGTGACGACTCGCGCGCCTCGTCTCGCTCCCGTCCGACCCGAACCGCGCTTTCCTCCAACTCGGCCACCCGCGCCAGCGCCTCGTCCCGCTCCCGCACGAGCTGGTCTCGCTGGTCTTGCAACTTGCACATGGGACACACCAGACCTGACCCGTCGTAGTGGCCCGATCCGCCATAGCCACGGTCTTGCAGTTCGGCGTAACAGTCCGGGCACCGAGGCCAATTAGCGTGTCGCACGAGCTGGGCAATGCAGCTCGCCACACTGTTGAGCGGCAGGAGTGAGTCGTGAGCATTCTCGGCGCAGAAGCGAATCGCCTCGTCTGGTGTCATCCCTGCGGCTCCTCTCCGCGCCGCGTGTTCCAACGGTGGACCGCGACTGCCGCCGTGCACCCGGTAACGCCCGGTCGGATAGGGCACGCTTCATTGTCGCACCCCACGTGCCGCTTCCGGGGTCCACCGCCGTGCCACGGCTCGATTGCCGCCGAGCCGCCGCAAAACGGGCACGGCAACAGATCGACACGGCGTCCTTCGCCAGGTGTCGTAACGCTCATCCCTGCGGCTCCTCTCCGGACTGCACGTCGCTGTGTTTCAGCATGTCCTGCACTGCCCGATCGAACGCGCTGTCAGGCACGGACTCACCGCCCGCACGGCGTACCGCGAGCGCGATGCCGCGCTGGAATGCCTGCCGCTTCTCCAGGGACCATGACGCGACGTAACAGGTTGCACACGTCCCGCGTTCGCGGTCGCCTCTCGTCCACAGCGACCGCCCGCACGCGCACGTCAGGGCCTTCATCCCTGCGGGTCCTCCTGCCGCTCCACGTCGCTTACGCGGTCGCCGTACTCGTCCACGACGGCGTAGTGCCACAGCTTTCGTTCTCATAGAAACCTCCTGGCCCGTCCGTGGGCCAGGGTAGTCGGTTGCGGGTCGGGGCTTACGCCTTGATGAAAGCGGCGATCCGCGGGTACCGGCTTACCGTCCCGTCGTCCCGCGTCTTCGTGATGGCCTCGATCAGGCACTTGCACTTCTTACTGACGAAGTCCGAACGCTTGATCGGGGCACCGGCTTCGACGGTAGTCTCGAGGGCCTTGGCGATCTTGGGCAGGTTCGACTTCTCGTGCAGCGAGAAGCTAGTCCGCTTGGCCAAGACGCCCTGGCTCTCGTGCCCGTCCAGCGTGAAGGTGAAGACCAGCTTCTCGACCAGGACGTTTGGATTGTTGAACTCGGGCACCTTCTTGGCCTCGAGGTTGACGCACGTCAGGCCGTTGATACCCTCGGTGAAGTCACCCTTGAAGGTCGACTCTCCCCCGCCCGGCGCCTTGAACGTGCCGACCTGGTCGGGAATCTGGTCCGGGGTCAGAGCGCCGGTCTGAATCTCGCTCGAAATTTCGCTCACTCTCTCGTCTCCTCTTTTCTTGGGTTTAGGCCCGAGGGCCTGTGATTCTTGGTACTGTACCGGAGTCGGCCTGGGATTGCAAGCACTGGCTTGCCAGCTTACGCGGCCCTGAAATTCACCAGATCGACGGCTGTCGCTGTACACCCACGATGTACAGCAGCCTCTGCAATCGGCCAGGTCCCAGCAAAAAGCTCGCAGACCTGTCCCGTACGGTTCCCAAGCGCCACATCGCACACCCACGGGCCAAACCCATCAGGCTTTGGAGTCTCGTGGTTTCGGGTCCCCCGGCGCGGTGTCGGATTACACAGCAACCAGTCGAATGGGACCCCTCCGGGACGCGCAGCCCCCGCTATTCCTCCCGCGTCACGCCACGAGGGCCGTTTCCCCCAAACAACCAGGGGCTCCCAGGCAAATGTCGGCCAGACACCCGGACGAAACTGTGCCCAGTTCTTTACCCAGGCACAGACCCGTGCATCGGTAGGAAACAGGTGCAGCAACCGGAGTTCTGGCGTTGCCGTGGAGATGGCACAGACCCCGTCCGGGGCACGAAGACACTCCATCCGGGCGATCAGCTCCCGAAGGAAGTCGGCACGCGGGTTGATGCCCCACTGCCTCGAGTTGTTTTTCCGTGCGTACTTGAACCGGCACCCGGCATAGGGCGGGTCTGCATAGACCATCTGAAATGACTTCTGTGGCAGATCGACCGTAAACACGTCCCCCGGGACGAAGGTAATTGCTGGTGCTGGCTGACTAGAACACAGGTGCATATTTGTCCTCATTTAGTGACTCGCGCCTCCTACTTACACATGGCCCGGATGCCGGTCCGCATCTTGTGCAGGGCCCGTAGGTGGGTGAAGGCGGACCAGGCCTGCTCGAGGTGGGTGCGGAACCAGCGCTTGTGTGAGAACATGCCCGTCTCTTTGTCGACTCGCAGGACGTGGGCGGCGCCCATCTGAACGTCGGTGCCTAGGTAGGGAGCGAGCGCCTTAGCATCCCACTCCCCGCCGTTGAACGCCCGTCCCTCCTTCAGCAGCCGCTCTATGAGAGCGACGTAGGCGGCCACTTGGATGACGTGATCCTCGTAGGTGCCACTCGAGGTCTTCCAGTCGACGAGGACGAGCTGGTCGTCCTTCCCGTCGAGACCCGGCTCTACCGCCAAGGCGTCGGCGCAATAGCCGGTCTGGTAGCCCTCGTCTACGCCCCACACTTCAGTCGCGATGATGCGCAGCCGAGAGCTGGCATACCAGTATCGGAAGCCCTCGAAGGCGTCGCGGGCGGCCTGGACCTGCTCAGGTGAGAAGGTCGGGTCGTCGGATGCCCGCTCCAGGACGACGTCGGAGCTTCGGCCGTGAATCGTCTCCTCGATCATGTCGTGAACGACGGTGCCAGTCGCCGCGGCCTTGTTGGCCGGGTTCTGCCTCGCGTCGTTCAGGGAGAGGCCCTGCAGCCCCATCTTGTTGGCCCAGAACATGAGGCCGTCCTTCGACCACCCCAGATTGCCGCCGATGACGGTGGTGACGCCGGGCACACGGGTGCCGGCCTGATTCTTGTACGGTTGCGTGGGCACTAGTCGTTCTCCTTCGTCTGCTTGGGCCGGACCCGAGGGGGGACCGGCCATGTCTGGCGGATGATGTCGCAAAGGCGTCGGCGCGGCTCGTCGTAGGCGTAGGCGTCGGCGGCGTCGTCGGCGTCGTCGTCGGCGGTGGCGGCGGCGTAGGCGGCGCTGGCGGCGGCGGTGGCGGCGGCGTAGGCGGCGTTGGCGGCGGCGTAGGCGGCGTAGGCGGCGTAGGCGGCGTTGGCGGCGGCGTTGGCGGCGTTGGCGGCGTTGGCGGTGACGTTGGCGGCGTAGGCGGTGGCGTTGGCGGCGGCCTTGCGCACCTGCTCCAGAGTCACGCCCTCGCGGCGGGCCCACTGCTCGGCCGCCTCTATGGCCGCCAATGGCCGCCCCTCTCCTGGCGCCACGTGCTTCAGGGCATCCCGGGCGCAGGCGCAGGCCACGAGGGTCAGCGTGCGGCGCGAAACGTTCGCCCGGCCCGCGTACCAGAGGAGCCAGTCTGGCCGTGGACATGCTTGCCAGGCTGCGCGGAGTGAGGGGAAACCGGCGGCAAACGCTCCGGCCTCGGAGCAGGCGCCCAGCGCTTGGAGGCGGGCAATGTGTCGTTTCGTGGGCACGGTCAGTCCTTCCTGCCCATGGAGGGCATCAGTCCGAGGGCGCATCGCTCCTCGTCGTTCAAGTGGTTGTCGAGCGGGTCCGGGTCAGCGGCCCTCTCGAGGCCAGGGCGAAACGGCGGCCACGGGACCGAGTCGGAGTGGGCCTCCCGGTGCCGGTCATGCTCCACGATCATAGATTCGGCCCTGTCGAACACGAGGGGGATGGTTGCGTGGACGTCGCGGGCGCGCTCGGCCGCGGCGAAGAGGGCGCGCAGGTCGTCTCGGGTCAGCATCAGCAGGTCCCCAGGGGTTCGAAGGGTCTGGATGCGCCCGGCCAGGACGTCCAGGCGCTCCCCGTGTCGGTCCAGCCGATCGCGGTGGCCCTCGTACAGGTCGGCCAGCTCGCCCGCGAGGCGCGCGACCCGGGCCTCGAGGGCCTGGACGCGCCGGGCCAGGTCGTCCACAGTGGGGTCACAGGTGAGGGCGGCCACGGAGGCGCTAACTTTTGTTTGCACGTATCACTCTCCTTGCGGTTTGGGTGATTCACCCCCGTGAATCACATAGGGCCTGCTCTACTCTAAGTCCTTGATTTTGTTGAGGGTCACTGACCCAACCCACCCTAGGGTCGTATGAAATACCCTAGGTGGGTGGGTCGGTGAACCCTCTAGCCCGAGGTGACTCACCCCTCGAGCCCTTCGACCGATCCAGCCTCGGGTCGGCGGCGGTACCCGTCCACGACCCGTTCGACCGACCCCTCGGAGACCAGCCGCGCCAACCGTCTATGGACGGTGCTTTGCGAAATGCCCGTCGCCTCTTCGATGGCCCGCTGAGAGATGGCGCCCACGAAGGGAACGGCCGTCAGCACCTCATCCATCGTCCGGTCGACGGACTGCGGGGGCCGGGCCTCCTGGTTCTCCGAGGGGACATACAGCCCGTCCCGGTACTCGATCCGCATACGGCCCTCTTCCCCGAACCGGCCGGCCCAGTAGATGAGCCTCGTGCCCTCGGTCTCTTTCCGAACGAGGATGCCCGAGTCGACTGCCCCGTCCACGGCGCTCGAGCCGCGGCCCGAGAGGAACGGGTCGGTCGACTTGCTCGTGTCAGCCTGCCGGTTCGAGTGGCGCCCGTACACGACCGCCGCCCCAAGGGCCAAGATCGCATCGAACGGGGCCAGGACGTCGTGGATGATGCCGGCCTTGTTCTCGTCCTCGCCCCGGACGCCGGCCAGCCCGAAGAGGGTGTCGATGAGCACGACCCTGACGCGGCGGCGCCGGACGATCTCGGTCAGGTCTCGGACCACGTCGGACCAGCGGCGCCCGATCAAGAGGCCGCGGCGGATGATGCGGACGCGCTCGAGGCGCTGGTCGTCGGCCATGAGCCCGGCCCGAGCCAGCGTCTCCTTCAGGCTGAGCCCGTCCTGCTCTGAGACCCACAGGACCGAGGCCTCGGGCACGTCTTTCCCCAGGAACGGCTCCCCGAACGCCAGCGACCGGACCAGCGTGCCCAGCAGCGTCGACTTGCCGGCCTTGGGTGTCCCGACAACCTGTGTCTGGCTGGCCTCGGCAATCAGGCCGGGCACGAGCCAAGCCGTGTCATCGTCGACTGACGACCCGAAGGTGGCCGGGTCCACGTCCAGCTCGAAGAGGGGGACCCGTTCCTGCGGGCCATCCCCGTCCGCGACGAGCCCCAAGACCTTCCCCTCGGGCTTCCGCCTATCATAGGCCGACTGGACCAGCCCCTCGACGTCACGGCTCGTCCAAGGCCTCGAGGGGTCACTGAGCGGGAGCCGGTCGGCGACAGACTGGACCAAGGCCTGCCCAATGTCTTCCTCGAGGCTCCCAGCAGCCCACCATGCCAGACGACACAGCGTATCGTGTTGTGAGCCGGGCAGAATCGAGGCCGGGTCGGCCAGGACTGAAGCGATCCAGGGCTCACGCGAGGATGCCTCTGTTTCGCTCTGAGAGCCCGCAGGAGGCGATGAGGGGCCGGATGGCTCCCCAGGGGCAGGGCTATTGCTGAGAACGCTCGCAGCGCTCGAGAACAGCCACGGAGGCATGACGATGAGGGGGCCGTCCTCCAGAACGTAATAGGGGTCGCCGCTTGGGTGGACGGACGGGGGCGCCACGACGATGCCACGGTCGCCCAGCCGGTCGACGCCGGGCATGTCGGTCTTGCCTTTGGGGCAGGCCAGGCCGTCCGGGAGGCGGCAGTAAATATGCCAGCCCCCACCTCCTGACTGAACGACATGCAGCGGCCCGTCGCCCAGCCTCTCCCGGACCGCCCGAATGTCGCCGCCGTTCCGCGGGTCGACGTCGATGACGACGAGGCCAGAGGGCCGGCCCGTGACTATCCCGACCCCGTACTCGGAGCCCTCGGCCCACCACACCGCGGCCTCGGCCTCCGTGAGCCGGGACTTGCCGGCCAGGTACGGGGCCAGAGTGAAGCCGGCCGGCGGCCCCTTCGTCCCTCGGGCCAGCGGCACAGGCGACCAGCCCCGCCGCAGGTACTCTAGGGCGTGCTCGAGGGCGGTCACGACGTGGCCGATTCCCCGTGAGCCGAGGCCTCGGGCGCATCACAGGTGCCGGCCAGAATCTCTCGCACCATGTCGAGACTTAGGCTCAGCTCGAGCGCCGCGTCTGACAGGGCCGGCGGATTGTCGTCGTACATGGCGACGTAGCCCAGGACCATCTCGCTTGCCCGCATTGCCTTGCCCAGGTGAATCGCCAGGGCGTAGGCGGCTGACACGGGCAGCGTGTAGGCATCGACCCGGCTCCGGTTGTGGCGGGTCAGGCCGGGCGGCAGGATCAGGAGGGGCGAGTCAGGCATGCTCGGACTGTACGTGAGCCGGTGTCAGATTGCAAGCACTGGCTTGCTTACCTCGCGCGCCCGCCTTCGGCTTCGTGAGCCGAGAGGCCCCTACTTCCGGCGAGGCTTCGGCGGGCCAGCCTCGTGCCCAGCCACCTTGGTCAGGACGCGCTCGAGCAGCCCCTCGAGGCGGTCAAGGCGGTCGCCGTCAGACAGTCGCGTGACGACGGCCCCCTTGAACCGGCCTTTCGGGTCTACCTCGTCCATCTTGACCCGGATGGCCTCCTCGACAAACTCCTGGATCGTGAGCCGGTTTGTCGCTGAGTAGGCTCGGACGCGAGCCATTAGGTCGTCGGGCAGTCTGGTCGAAAGCATCGGTCGTGCTGCCATGGTTCCTCCGTGAGCCATAGTGCCAGCGCGGGCTGGCCTGTGTCAAGAATCTGACGGTTCAGTATCGTAGACCACGACGGCATGTCGTGAGCAGGCGCGGACCTCCAAACCCTCGGGCAGGCTCGTAGCGACACAGCCACATGGAAATTCCGCTCGCGGGCCCGACGCAGCAGTCGAGGGGCCGGCGCGTGTGACGTTAGGTGACATGGATTCTACCTCCGGGGTAGCATGATGCGTGCCCATGCCTACACTGCTCGGCCGGCCGTGAGCCGCCGCGAGGCCGTCATTGCCACGGCAGGCTCGGTGTGCTCGGTAGTCCAGTTGAGCCCCGGCGTCTCGTCGGCCACGCGGGCCCCTCGGTGGAGCGCCTGGTGTAGGCTTCCTGCCTGAACCTCGATTGTCGCCTCCTGGACAATCGCTCTGGTCACAAGGACTTCGTATCGGGCCATGGGTCGTGAGCCTCCTCGGGTTGTGGGGATAGAGCCGTGCGAGACCCGGCCGGGAGGAATGGCCGGGCCCCGCCCGCCGCTATCCGGCGCGGCGTTCCGTGACGTGTTAAAGCATGGTGACCCCCTTTCGTACTTGGGAAGGCATCGTGCGCGGCTCTCATCCTAAGAGCCGTGCTCGACGACGTCCGATCAGAGGCGCATCGGCATGATGAGGAAGGTCGCGGTCTGGCCGGTGTCCGGATTTGTCGCCTCGATCTTGACGGGCGCGAGTCCGTCTTTGTCGTAGATCAAGAGCTTGATGCCATGGCTCCGTCCATTGGTCATGCCCGCTGCCAGCTTCGCACACTCGGCCAGGTAGAGCCCGTTGATATGTACGGTGGCGAGCGGTTCCCCGCCCGGAAACACCGGGTCCGAATCGGGATACTGCCCTTCGATCACCGCCGCTTCAACGGGCGTCTGCGTCTCCAGGTCCGTGGCGATCGCCCGGAACGTGCCGCGCTGGGCTGCCTCCGTGTCGACCAGAGCGTTTTCCAGGATTGGCAGACGCCGGCTTCGCCCAGGCCTCGGCAGCGCCTTTTCCAACGCCTTCGCTGCCGTCGCAGGCACCGTCACCGCAGGCATCGAGCCGTTGGCAGTGATTCCCACGTTGGGAAACTCGGCTGGGTTGCCTGTCGGCACCGTCACGCGAGCCAGCCGGTACCCGTCCGTCGCCTCGGTGTAGTCTTTCGTGACGCGAACGCCTTGCAGGCTGTGCCGCGTCTCATCTTTCGACGCCAGCGCCACAATCGACAGGTTGTGTCTGTTCAAAAGCATTTCTGCCTCCCTCGGTGCGGGTTAAGTAGGGCGCACCGCTCGGCCGTCCCCCGAAGAGAACGGCCGGCGCTGCGGCCTAGTAGAGCGGTGCGGCGTCTTTCTTTTCGAGCGCGGCCCTCGTGTCGTAGATCGTCCCGGTACGCTCGACCAGGCGTCCATATGCATCGCGCGCCGTCATACCAAGGAAGTCATCCCCGATGGGCGGGCGTCGGAGGCCGCCACTATCATCCTCTCGCTGGAACAGGCGCCAGGCCCGCCCGTTCACGGCGCTGCCCTCTTGCAGCACGAGCTTGCCAGTGTACGGAATTCCACACTTCTCCAGCGCCTTCGCGTGCGCCTCGAAGGCGCGCCGCACGTCTTTCACTGTGATTCGTTCGGCCATGTCACTCTCCCTGCGCGGGCTTGCTTGCCTCGCGCTCATAGATGTAGACGACCGGGCCGCTCTCCGGCACGACCGCGACGCGCCTCGTCTTGGTGCCCACGAAAAGCGCCCGCACGATTCGCGTCGCTTCCGCCAGACTCGGCACGGAGACTCGGCATGCCTCGGTTTCGACGTGGTACGTCATCCCAGCACCTTCGCCGCCACGTCCAGCGATCCCGGCACGAGCAGGTTTGCCAGCCCAGCCAACACGCCGAGCGCCCCGCACACGACGGCAATAGCCAAATCGTAGTCCCGTTGTGCCTTCGTCTCGCGCTGGACACGACGGACCAGGCGCGAATTGCCTCCGGCTGTTCCAAGTGCGTGCAACATTTTGAACCTCCCTGCGGCTGGTTGCCGCGTCTGCCAGCTTGTCAGCATCTTGCATGCCAGAGCCAGCCCTAGCAAACATGCGGAGCGTCGTCAAGTAAGTGTGTCAAATGCGCGCCGGACCGGCACACATGCGGCACACTCGGGCCCAGGTGCTAAGGCATTGCGGACGCGCGTCCTTCCGCCTGTGTCTACCCGCGCTCGCCACAAGGCGACCTATCGCGCTACTCCGAAGGGTGCCGAGTCTCGGCGCCGCGAGAGAGGGAACGCGCTGCGTGTCTCTCCCTCGGGCCGCATCATGGCCGGCGCCGCTTACGCCTGCCTCTCGCCCGAGGAGTGGCAGTCTCTCTATCGTGGTCAGGGCGGGCGCTGTGTGCTGTGTGATGCGCCGCTGCGGAATAGGTACGCCACGGCCAGCACGGGAAAACAGGCCGCCTGCGATCATTCCCACCATTTGTGCCGCGACCTGATGAAGGAAGGGCTCGAGGCTCGAGAGGCCGTGCGACGCTCGATGCGTGGGCTTATCTGCGCCTATCCGTGCAACGCTCGAATCCTTCCGTTTCTCCGTGACTGCCCAAACCTGGCCCGAGTGGCCGGCGAGTACCTAGACGCAGGGCCGGTTGACCTTGCCTCGCTCGCTTCCTGACACCGAGGCATCTATCCTCGCCACGCTGCGCGAGACGCAGCCGGAGCGCGAGCGCCTGCTAGTCGGGTATCAGTCGATACGAGACTGGCTGGCCAGCATCGGCCTTCCGCGTGGCCGGGACACGGTGGCGCGATGGCGGCAGCTCATGGCAGCGCCTATCAGCTACGGCGGGTCCGGCCGGAAGCGCGACACCGCACCGACTACGACCACACACGCGCTACTTGCCTGGCTGCTGGGTTCCCCTCGGGCTTGGCCGGTCCGACGACGTCTCACGATAGGTGCTAACTTAAGTAGGCAGGGCCGTAGGCGCGTAGCCTCGCGTCGCGCGCCGGCTCAGGCCGATCGGTCAAGACAGGCAGGAGCACCGGATAACCTATCCGGTGAAGCCTCAATGATTCCAGATGTTTACGGCGTCGCTGTAGCCGTGGCTGTAGCTGCCCAGGCCTCGAATAGGGCAGCCGGCGAGATAGCCTCGGGCCGGAAGGTGGACGCCTGACCCTCCGTGCGGCTACGCTGCCTGCCGAATCCTGAACGATTCCGCGGGCTTGCGCCGGACCCCGGGGGAGGAGCTGCCCCGACCCCGCGCCCGCGCAGGCACGTACAGGTACGCTAGGCGCCCAAAACAGCGTTTTTGGATTTCAGGCGTCCCTCTATCGTCCATCCATGCATGGGCAAACATTGATGTGGGCGACGATTCTGCATGACTCCAGGCACGACACAGTCCTGGCCGTCTACGACGAGCAGACCGACTCGAGCGATGGGGCGTGGATCGACTGTTCTAGGTTCGAGTCGGCGTCCGTCGTCCTCACGGTCTCAGGCGAAGGTACTGTCCTCACGTTTGCTGCAAACGATCCCCTCGTGCCCCAGGACGCGGGCGTACAGGTCGGGATTCCTCTCGCCTTCGACGTGCCCGCAGCTCGGTATTTCGGACCTGACCCCGTCGGCCGCACTCTCCCCCGCTGGCTTCGCTTCTCGTTCGTCAACGTTGAGGGGGCTCAAATCACGATACTTCTGCACGGCCGCAAGAGGTAAGGGCCCCGCGCGTCCATCTCCTTGTGGGAGCCCCCTCCTCGAGGCGCGCGAGACGTCGCGCACCAAGTGCCACGGAGACGGCCGCCCTCGTGCCACACGACTCCCCCGATCCTGGGTCGGCCGAGGGCGCCGTCGCTCCTGTGGGAGACCGGATTGCCTCCCTATCCGACCCGATCGACCTGCTCCTGGTCGACGCCCGAGACGCGCAGTCGACATGGCGCATTCTCAGGCCTCTCGCCGACCGGGCCATCGAGCTTTTGCGCGCTGAGCTGGAGGAGGCGGCACGAGAAAAGTCCCTAGACCTGGCCGAGGCCCAGAAGCTCCTGACCACCATCTCTACGTGCTCCAAGTCCTTCGCCTCGAGCGCTGCCATGATCGTCCAGTCGTTCGAGCGGCTCGTCGAGCTACAGCGCACGCTGGGCGGCGCCGGCCGCGACCTGAACAAGCTGTCCGAGTCCGACCTACGCAAGATTGTCCTGGGCGTTGCCCGGACCCTCGAGCCCTCGCGTCCTATCGACGTCACCCCAAACTGAGGAGAATTGATGTTTCGTTTCTTGAATGTGCTGCCCCTCGTGACCCAGATCGTCGACTCGATCTTCCCGTTCTTCGTGGGCCGCCGGACCGCTATTGCCGTGGCCGGACAGGCCATCGTGACGGCGACGCGGGCGTTCGGCGTCGAAGTGCCGGGCGAAGTCGACCAGGCGCTCGCTATCGCCGCGACGGCTACGGCTGCCGCGCACCTGGCCCGATAATGCCGAGCGAGAATGACTATGCCCGGAAGGGCTTCATCCCCCTCGGGCCGGCGAACCGGAAAAAGCCTACCGTCGGCAAGGCCTCGAGGGCGCTGCATCGCGGCGGCCGAGACCTGTCCGACTTGACCGGCGACCCGGCCGACCAGGACTTCATGCCCGAGAAGTCCGAGGCGCAGAAGCGCCTGAAGAAGCGGTTTGGAGGGTTCTAACCTACTCGAGGCCGCCCAGGCCGCGCGCATTCTCGAGGCGCGGCGCGAAACGGACGCTCTGGCCTACTTTCGGCCAACCGAGAAGCAGCGGGCTTTCCTCGAGTCCGACCGGACACAGGCCTACTCGTTCGGGGCGAACCGGACAGGAAAGTCGATGGTCCTGGCCGCCCAGATCGCCTCGATGCTCCGGTTCGGTCGACTGAACCCGCTGGACATCTACTCGGGCCGCCTAGAGCCCACGTACAAGCCCACGCGCGTCTGGCTCGTGGGCCTGTCGCACGGGCTGATGGAGCAGACGATTCAGCCTTACCTGTTCGACAACGGGCTCGGGGCAGGCATCGAGGCGTTCATCCCCGAGTCCGAGATCGAGCACTTCGACAAGAAGAAGCAGGTCTTGATCCTGAAGAACGGCTCGGTCTTGGCGCACATCTCGTGCGACGCGGGCCGCGAGAAGGCCCAGGGCGGCGCCCTAGACTTGATCGCCTACGATGAGTGCCCGCCCCTGGCCGTCTTCCGTGAGGGCGCGGCCCGTCTCTCGGGCGGCCAGAAGCGGCTGTTCATCCGCATGGCCGCGACGCTCCTGCCGCCGCCCGGCATGACCGTGTCGACGAACTGGCTCTTCGACCAGGTCATCAAGCCCAGCCAGCGGGGCGAGCTGCCCGACGTGGACATGTTCACGGCCTCGATGGTCGACAACCCACACTTGTCTAGGGAGGCGATCGAGCAGCTTCGCGCCATCTATCCGCCTACCTCAGTCGACTATCAGGTTCGCATCGAGGGGAAGCTAGTCCCTCGGGCCTTCGCGGCGACTCCCCTGTACCACGCCTTCAACGCGCGCATCCACGTCGACCCGAACATTGCCCGAGAGGCCGACCGGAACAGGCCGCTCCTCTTCGCCTTCGACGTCAACGTCCGGCCCATGACGGCCGTCATCTGCCAAGAAGCCCCGGACGGGACAATTCTCGTACGAGACGAGATCTTCCTGAACTACGAGTCCGGGGCGACTCTCCCCCAGCTCATGCAAGCGTTCCGTCGTAAGTACCCGACGCACGCCGCGCCGCTCCGAATCTATGGAGACGCTACCAGCTCAGCCCGGAACGCCCAGACGAGCCGGACCGACTACGACACGATCCTGAACGAGCTGGTCGGGTATCCGGCTCCGGTCGAGACCTATGTCCCCTCGAGCAACCCGTTTGTCCACGACCGCGTCGCAGCGGTGAACGTCGCTCTGCTCGGGCCGGGCGGCCTCGTCTCTCTGCGCGTCGCCAAGCACTGCACGCACGTAATTCGCGACCTGGAGGAGGTCCAGTCCGACGGGAAGGGCGGAATCCTCAAGACGAAGAACATGGATGACCCGGCCTACTTCCTGACACACGTCTCGGACGGGCTGGGCTACCTGGTCTGGCAAATCCGGCCAGTCCGGCTTGATGACCGGAAGCTGCGACGGGGGCAGGCCAAGCCTGTCCTCCGCGCGCCGGACTACTCGTTCGGCCGGCACGAGGCCTCTGGCAAGTCCATTCGGATAGGGCGAGACCGTATCTCGTTCGGTGGGGTTTCTTGGTGACGGGTATTCCGCGCACCTTCCACCGCGTTTGGCTCGGCGGCCCGATGCCTGAGGAGTTCCGGGCGTTCGGCGCCTCGTGGCTCGAGCACAATCCGGGCTGGACGATGCAGGAGTGGTCGGAGACCGACCTGGAAGGATGGATTCAGAACCGGGCGCTGTGGGACGCGGCCCCTGCCCTCATGCCCTCGCGCCTCGTCCACAGGTTCCGGTCGAACCTGGCCCGCCTCGAAGTGCTGCACCGGCACGGAGGTGTCTACGTCGACACCGACTTCGAGGCCCTTGGTCCCCTCGAGCCTCATCTGCGCGGCCTGAGCTTCTTCGGAGTCGAGGAGAAAGAGGGCTTGCTGGCAAGCGGCGTTATCGGGTCAGTGCCCGGCCACCCGCTCTTGAAGCATGCCATAGACGATATGCCGGCTTCGGTGACTGACAGGCCAGGGCAGCCCTCGTGGAAGTCGAACGGCCAACTGCACTTGCAGCGAACAGCCCAGAAGTACGGTGGGCTCGAGCTGCTTCCGACTCGCCTGTTCTACCCATACCACCACAGCGAGTTCTCCCGCTCAGGTCAGCGGCCGGCCGAGACCGGGGACGCAGTCGCACACCACGTCTGGGCCTCTCGACGGAAGTCGGTTTCAGTCATCGTGCCGTGGCGCGACCCAGACCCGGACCGGCTACGGGCTTGGGAGTGGGTGTCCGGTCGTCTGGCCGAGCACCCGGACTGGCAGATCGTACGGGTCTCTGATGGGCTGGACGGGCCGTTCTCGAGGGCACGAGCAATCGTTAACGGTGTGCGCGAGAGCTTCGGAGACGTCATCGTCGTTTCAGACTCAGACGTCTGGTGCGACGCGCTGCCTACGGCTATCGAGGCGGTGCGTAGCGGGGCCAAGTGGGCCGTCCCTCACGGCAAAGTCCACCGCCTGACGGCCAAGGCGACGCAGAGGGTTCTGGCTGGTGAGACCTTTGACGACATCTTGAGTGCAACATCTTCGCACACCGAGCGTCCCTATTTCGGGCGGCCGTGCGGCGGCCTCGTCGTACTCCCTCGGGCCACGTTTGAGCGCGTGCCTCCTGACCCGCAGTTTGTCGGGTGGGGCGGCGAAGATGATGCGTGGGCGCCAGCCCTCGACACCCTCGTGGGCCGGGCGGTCCGATTCTCGCTGCCCCTCGTTCACCTGTGGCACCCACCCCAGCAGAGGGTGAGCCGGTCTGTGGGCAGCGCCGAGTCCTTGAAGCTCGTCCAGCAGTATCGGAAGGCCCGAGGGAACCCTAGGCGTATGGCGAAGCTTGTCGATGCGGCGAAGGCCAGCATCAAGGAACTGGAGGGCGCCGGTGCCTAATCTCCAAGACCACGAGGTGCCGGGTATCGTCGACCAGCTCCGGTCTCTCTCACACGAGGCCCGCCAGCAGCGGGCGAACCGGAACCGGGACGCCTGGCGTATCGTCAACGGGGAGCTGGACTTCTCGAAGAAGCAGGACGGCCAGTCGTGCCTGGTCATTCCGGACCTGGCCCGCGGCCTCGAGCAAGTCAAGGCGCGCATCGAGCGCGAGCTGACCAACTCGAATGCCTGGTTTACCATCGAGCCGTTCGAGGACGTGCCCGAAGAACTGATGGATGCTGAGACACTGCACAAGCTGGTCCTGCACCGGCTCAGGCATCTCTGGTCGCCGGGCTATCTCATCTCGGGCGCTCGGACCGTCGAGTCGGTCATCGCTGATGGCATCGGCCTCGGCCTCGTTGAGGGTGAAATCACCATCAAGGTCGCTCCGATCACGACGACTCGGCCGGTCATCAAGACGGTCGTCCGGCGCGCGCCCAGCGAAGGCTCGGCCCCCTCGTACGCGCTTCCGCAGATCGAGATCGAGCGCCGCGACGTGACTCAGGTTCTCCTGGACATTCAGGCCATCCCCTTCGAGGACGCTTTCCCCGATCCCTCGGGCGCAAACGCCTGGTTTGTCCACGAGACGACGGCGAAAGTCTCAGACCTACGCGCCAACCCGGACTATGACCAGGCCGCTCTGGATCGGCTTGATGGCAAAGTCGCCAACCGAGACCAGGAGTCGTCGAAGCAGGCTCGAGACGGGTCAGATGCGCCGGTCTCTGTGGCCCGCGGCACCGTCCGGCTGCGCGAGTTCTGGGGTGACCTGATCGACAAGGACGGGTCAGTCCGAGCGACAAATGTCCTGTGTACCGTGGCCGACGGCGAACTGCTCCGGTCGCCTGTGCCAAACCCGCTCTTGCACGGCGCTATCCCGATCGTTCGGGGCGTGCTCCGCTCGAATCCGCTTTCGCAAGTCGCGCCGGCCTTCATCGACTTGGCCATAGATCCGTACCTGGCCGAGAACGAGCTGTACAACCTGATGCTAGACGCGGCCAAGGCGTCGGTCTGGGGCGTCCGGCAAATCCGGCCGGACATGCTTGAGAACGAGGCCGAGCTGTCTGGTGGAATCACCTCGGGCTCATCGTGGCGCCTCAAGCGAGATGCCGGCGCCGGCCAATTCATCGAGCGAGTCGACGAGCCCGGCCAGATCAATGACGCTGCGGTCATGTTGAACAAGCTGGGCCAGTCGCGCGAAGTCGCCCTGGCTACGCCCGACTTGCAGCTCGGCCAGCTCCCGGACCGCGAGGTCTTGGCGACCGAGATCATCTCGACGGCTGAGGGCTCGGGCACCCTGTTCGACGCGATCACCGGCCGCCTCGAGGACCAGGTCATCGAGCCCGTCGTCCGTCTGTCTCTCTTCGCCCTGTGGCAGTACCTCGAGGACTTCACAGATCCTGGGATTGTCCGGCTCATCGGGCCGGAGCGTGCCGAATTGCTTGGCAGCTTGACCGCCGAGGAGCGCTTCGAGCTGATCGCCCAGCCCGCCGCCATCCGAGTCACGGGCCTGCGCGAGATGACGGGCCGCGTGCGCGAACTTCGGAAGCTGACGACCGGCATCCAGCTCATCTCGCAGAATCCGGCCTTGGCGCAAGTGTTCGATCAAGAGTTCTCCATGTCGCGCATGCTCGGCTTCATGTTCCGCCAGCTCGGCGTAGACGTGGCCGAGATCAAGAAGCGACCGGGCGAAGAGCCCGAGCTGGACCCGACTCTGCTGAACGCACAGGCCGGCGGCGGGGGAAATCCTGACGTCGAGGCCGAGAGCCAGTCCGTCAATCCGGGCAACCTCGAGGGCGAGAACGGCCAGATAGTTTGAGTGATCTTAGGGCAGTTTAGCCCAGGAGGATAACATGCCAACCGCCAGAAAAGCAGGCCGCCGCGCGCTGCGCCAGGCCCTTCGAGCCGGCGCCGAGGACACGTCGGCCAAGGACACGTTCCAGGGCGCTCGAGACGAGGGCCTGTCCCGCGTCCAGGCGCTCCGAGCTGTGGGCCGTACCCAGGGGGCCGGCGCTCAGGCCGACACGCTTCGAGCCGACCGAGGCAACGCACGGAAGCTAGGCCTGGGCCTCGGGCTCTCTCGTAGTCAGCGAGGGACACTACGCAATGCGGGGCGTGAGGGGAATGCCCAGGCCGGTTTCGATGTTATCAGTTCCCTGAACAAGCGGAAGCAGGGCCGCCTTCAGCGCCTCTCCCAGCGCCAGGGTCGACGGGGCCAGGTTGCGAGCCAGCTTTTGGGCGGCACCGGCCTGGACAGGCTGACCGCCCTGAAGCCAGAAAACGAGTTCTAAGGTGCCGGGCTTGACCATCGTCCCGCCCGGCCTCTCCTCTGACCGTGCAGCCGAGGCTCGCCGAGTCAAGCGGCGCCGGAACAAGCAGGGCCAGGTCGTCTCGAGCCAGGACATTCCGTCCCTGCGCTCGGGCTTTCGGACGCCGCGGGCCGCGCGAGACAGGCGGTCCAGGTGAGCCTTATTCTGCGTCCGGACCAGGCGCGGCTGCTGGCTACGCCGGTCGGCGCGTTCGGCGCGAGCCTGCCCATGAACTTGAAGTGGCAGCGTTGGCTGAAAGTGAACGAGGAGCGGCTGACCGATGGGCAGCCCCAGACCGTCTTCGTGAAAGACGCCATAGAAAGGCTGTTCCGCTTCTATTCGACAGCCGGGAGAGTCATGCGACACAAGCCCACCTACAATTCTGACGGCTGGACGCCGGACGAGTGGAAGCCGGTCCAAGAGGTAGCCCGCGAGGGGCTGGGCTGGTTCACGACGAACCGGCCGAACCTCGAAGAGAATACGCCCTCGTGGCTGACGTTCCTGTATGAAGCGCTCGAGGGCTGCTTCCTGATGAACGTGCGCCTCGGGGATGAGTGCCACCGGGCGATTCACCAGGGGTTCATCCCTCTTCGCGTGACTCCGACTCGCGTCGGCACGTACATGCCTCAGTCCGGCCACGAGGTCGAGTGATCGAGCTTCCGCAGGCACGCCAGGCCCTCGAGACTATTGGCCCGCTCCTGGACCAGGCCGAGGAGTCGGTCATCTCTCGTGCTCTGCTGTCGCACCGTAACGGGACGCTGACACCAGAAGACTCGATGGCCTTGTGGGCGCGGCTGGCCGGCCTGCGGGAAGTGCCGAACCTGCTCCGCGACGTCGTCGCCTCGAGCGAACGCAGACTAGAAACCCAGATGCGAGCGGCCATCTCGGCCTGATTGAAATAGGAGACCCATGCCCGACGACATTCAAGCGCTGAACGATTCGCTGTCGGCCCAGCTTCATGAGCTGCGCGCCGGCCGCGTGCATGAGGCTGTGGCCGAGGAGCCGGCACCCGAGGCAGAGGCCGCGGCAGAGGCCGAGACCGAGGAACCTGAGGCCGAGGCCACCCAGGAGACTGAGGAGCCTGCCGAGGAGCAAGAGGCCGAGACGGCTGGCAAGCCCGCGCAGCCTCTGACCGTCAAGCTGTCTCTGGGAGGCCGTGAGGTCGAGGTGTCTGCTGAGGTGGCTGACCTGGTCCGACGCGACCAGGACACGCGAGCCGGAACGTACGGCTCGGACATTCAGCGGCTGCGTGAGCAGGTGGCTCGCCTCGAGGGGGCGCATGAGTCCCAGGCCCAGGAACCCGAGGAGGACGTCAATCCCCCAGATCCAGAGCTGCTCAACCCGGCCTCGGACAAGTTCGACCCGCGCGAGCACCAGCGACAGCTACTCGAGTATAACGAGGCCGTCGTAGTTGCAGCCTTGCAGGACCTGGAAGGGGGTCGACGTAAGGAAGCCGAGACAGCCTCAGAGAGCCAGTCCCGCCAGCAGGCATGGGCTCAGTACGTCGAGGGCTTCTATCGACACGCACCCGAGCTGGCCAAGGACCGGGACATCGTTACGGCTGTCTACAGGGCCTCGTTCGAAGACCTTCGAAGGCTGCCGTCTGACGCGGCGGTCTATGAGGAGCTGCGGCGCCGGTCGAACGAGCGCATCCAGTCCCTCGTGCAGGCTCGGGCTCAGGCCAAGCCGGCCCCGAAGGCCCCGGTCCTCTCCTCTCGACGCGCCGCGGCACCCGCCCCGGCCAAGGGGCCGGAGTCCGAGGACACGCTGACCGACCTGCTCCGGGAGCGGAGGGCGGCCGCCCTGTGACCCCGTTCGATCGCTCGTTCACCTTCATGGCCAAGTGGGAAGGCGGCTTTTCGGACCATCCGGCCGATCCGGGTGGCCGCACGTTCCGCGGCGTGACCGAGGAGACGTGGCGGGCCTGGCTCGCCCTCCGAGGCCGGCTCCGGCCCGAGGCCCCTCGGGACGTCAAGCTGGCAAGCCCGAACAAGATCAGGGCCCTGTACGTCCATCTATATTGGCAGCCCTCGCACGCCGATGGCCTGCCTCTTCCCGTGTGTATCACGCAATTTGACGCCGCCGTTCATTCGGGGCCGGGCCGAGCGGTCCGACTCCTCCAGCAGGCGGCCGGAGTCAAGCAAGATGGGCTGTACGGTCCTGTGACCCATCGCGCCGTCCTTGGCGTGGACCCGGTGACACTAGCCCGCGACTCGGTCCGGCATCGACGAGCGTTTCTGGAAGCCCTCGTGGCGACACGCCCTGCTCTTGGGACGTTCCGCCGAGGGTGGATGAACCGACTTGCCGACCTGGACGCCGTCATTGGCGAGCACGTCGCTTTCGAACATCTCACGAAAGTAGGTAGCTAACAATGGCTGCACCATTCGACTGGACTGCCGACGTTCCGTCTGGCGTCCTGAAGAACCACAGCCTCTCGAAGAAGATTCGTCGAGAGGCCATCGCGCGAACGGAGATTCTGCCGTTCGTCAAGACCGAGCCCGGCTTCGGCAAGGGCAAGGGCGAGACGCACACCATCACGCGCGTCTTGCAGCTCGACGAGCCGGCAGACGCTAGTCTCGTCGAGACCGATCCGATCCCCGAAGACGAGCTGACCATCAACAAGGTGGACATTACGGTCGAGGAGATCGGCCGTCAGGTTCCCTTCACCGACTTCGCCAAGCAGCTCTTGCACTTCGACCTCGAGAGCACCGTCCAGTCGGCCCTCGTGGACCAGCAGAAGCTCGTCCTCGACACGCTGGCGGCCGGGGCGTACAAGGCGACCCCGCTGAAGTACACGCCGCTGACGGCGAGCACAGGCGAGTTCGTCTCGGACGACTTCGACTCGGCCTCGGGCAGCCCGGTCCTCGAGTTTCACCTGGGCGAGATCCACCGTCGTCTGTACGACACACAGAAGGCGCCCAAGATCGGCTCGCACTACATCGGCATCTTCAACGGCGTGGCCATCGACGGCCTGCTGAACGACGAGTCGTTCCGCGAGCTGTTCAAGTACACTACGCCTGAAAAGGCGTACAAGAACGAGGTCGGCATGGTGCGGAGCATCCGCGTCATCGAGACCAACCACTCGGAGGCGCTGGGCGTCCTAGGTGACGGCGAGCTGGGCGAGGGCATCGTCTTTGGTGAGGATGCGGCGGTCATGGTGGAGGTGCTGGCTCCCGAGCTTCGCAAGAAGATTTCCAGCGAGTTCGGCCGCGACCCCTCGGTCGCCTGGGTCGGGATTCTGGGCTTCGGCCTCGTGTGGGACACGTTCGGCCTGACCCGCGTCGTGCATGTGGGTGAGGACACCGAGGCGTCCTAACGTAACCCGGAGTGGGGCAGCACGGACGCTCCCCCGCTCCTCTTTCCAAGGAGTTCTATGACCCCGAAGCTCAAGCCGGTCCACGTCAAGCGCGGGACCAAGATCGTCGAGTTCAACCCGATCCGCGAGTACACCGGCTTTGGCCGTCGCGGCCACGTCTTCAAACAGCAGGGCGGCAACTGGTTCACGGCCACGGGCCGGCACATCCCCGAGTCCGAGGTGCCGGAGAAGGTTCGAGATCTGTCCGCTCGAGCGGGCCTGAAGAAGAAGCACTCGGGCACCCGCGTGGCCGAGGAGTGTGGGCACTGTGGCGAGACGTTCTACGCCGACGAGCTGCGAGACCATCTGCTCGACGTGTGGAAGCAGACGACCGCGGCGCAGTCCCCCACGCCTGAGCTGTCGCAGCGCAGCCCCCTCGCCAGCCCCATCGCCTTCCCGGCCGACGCTGACGTGCCGCCCTCGGTCTCGGCCCTCGGGTAACTCGTGGCCTTCGAGACAGTCGACGAGCTGAGGGCGGATGTCCTGTGGCTGGCTGGTGAGCCCGGCGATGGCTCGTCCGATTTCCACGAGCGGGCCGTCGACTATCTAAACGCTGCCCTAGACGCGGTCATCTCGGGTGGGCCGCTGGGCGGCGCCGTGCTGCCAATCGTAGACTGGCTCTGGGCACGAAGGACCGGCTTCCTGACTATCCAGCCGGCCTTCGAGTCTCAGGCTCTCCTGGCCAAGGGCCTTGCGTTGGCCATCGGTGTGCCCGACACCAGCACTGTCGGGTACAGGCTGCGCTTTTCGAACCCGTCGGCCGGCCCGTTCTCCCCTCGTGTCCTTTCAATAACTGAGACCGGCTTCGTCATGGACTCGGCGTGGCCCGGCAGGCCGGACGGCTCTCTAGCCGCTGTCGTCTCCGACTACCGGGCGACAAAGGAATACTACTCGCTGCCGTCCGACCTGGTCCGGCTGGTCTCGAGGCCCGAGGACCGCTTCTCTCGAGCGTTCCTGGACGTGGGCACCGAGGCCGACCGAGACCCGGACTCGCCGCCTAGCCGGGCAGCCCTGGTGGACCAAACGACGTTGCAGATAGTCGGTTCTGCGCCCGAGGCCCGTGTCTATGAGTTCTGGTACACGGCCCAGCCCACGCCCCTTGCCGACGGCGGTTCTGACCCCGTCGTGCCCCTACGCCATCGCCGGCTCCTCTCGTACGGGGCGGCCTACCTGATTCTCCTGGATAAGAAGGACGACGCGAGCGCCACCGTCTATCAGCAGTTCGCCTCTCAGTGGGACGCGATGGAGCGCGACCAGCACCGGAACTTCCGCAACGCCTCGAGCCGCTACGGTCGCCTCGTGTCGAGTGCGCCCGGCGCCTGGCGTACGGGGATGCGCTGGTAAGTGGGCTACGTAGGCCGCACATTCGAGGTTCCGGCCGGCGAGCGCGGGCTTGAGACCGACGTCAGTGTCACCGAGCAGGACCCTCGCGCCCTGATTCAGGCCGAGGGAATAGACCAGTCCTCGGGATCGAATAGGCTCGAGGGGGGCGCTCGGCTTGTCGACTCGGGCGGGCTCGGAGCATCGGAGTCCTTGTCGGCCGACATTTCGGCGGTCGTTTCGTGGCGAGCCATCGGCGCCGCCTTCCACGGAGATGGCGATCCGGCCCATCTTCAGACGTTCTCGGAGAGCCGTGGCCCAGCCGAGCCACCCGAGTTTCTGGCACTTCTGGAGAACGCTCCCGGGGTATTCCTGTCGAACCCTATATGGACGGGCCTGATGCTGGAATACCCTGCCTCGGGTGACCCGTCGTCCGGGGTGCTCGTGGGCTCAATAGACGGGGGCGTGTTTGGCACGAGGGATCTGCCCGTTACGGCACAGGCCGACGCGGGAGAGCTGGTCGTCGTGGCAGTGACCGTGTCGGCACCATCCTCCGGGACGTTTCCGCCGGTCATAACAGATAGCCGAGGCAACGTGTACCAGATCGATGCCGGGGCCGGTCCAGTCAGCCTGCCTAACGGTCGGTGGCTGTCGTCTCTCATGTACTCCTCGGTCTTGGACACGACGTTGCAGATAGGAGACACGATTACCCTGACTCGGATGGACGTCCTCATGGCCGCGGCCGTCGTGGCCTATGAGAACGGAACCAACGGCACTGTCAGGATACATGCCTCCTCTGCGAGTTCGCCGGCTATTGGGCTTCGGCTGTTTGCCGACCTTCCTCCTCCGGGCCTGGCAGATCCCGTCGTGCCAGCGATCCGCGCGGTGACGATTGGCACCGGGCAAGGAGAGGCCCAGGTCATCAGCGTCCTGTCAGCGGACTACCAGTCACACCATGTTGACACGGCGCAATTCCCAGGAACCAAGGTGTCTGTCTACAGCCGGGCCGAGACGCGGTCGCTGACCGAGATACGCATACCTGTTTCTGGCGTCACGGCCGGATCTACTCTGCTGGTCGGCTTCCACCTGACCACCGACTCGGCCTCATCCGACCCGTCTGTGACCGACTCCGAAGAGAACGTGTATGAGCTGGTTGCAGACACGGGCCAAGCGCTGACGAGGAGTCTCCTGTTCGTCGCCCATGACGTCCAGGAGATTGTAGACGGCGAAGTGATCCTACGCACGCACTCAAATTGGGTGCTGGCCGGGAGAGTCACGGTCCTGGGCACGGTATCCGAGTTTGAGGACGTTGGTGCCCTCATCAACGCACAGACGACCAGCAGCTCGGCAGCACCGTCCTCGTTTGTGCCGGCCCCGCTGACTGTCACCGAGGATGGTTCGCTGGTCGTGTTGATCGGGCTGCACCGAGGGAGCGGGGCTACGAGCGTCACCCCTCGTGGAACTGCGACTATCCCGACGAACGGGGAACTGAACGAGCCCACACACCCGGCCGTCGGCACCCTGTCGGCCTGGATTCAGACGGACGTGGCGGCTACCCCGACACGCATCGTCGCCATCTTCGACTGGCACCCGGTCCCCGGCACGCAGAAGCTCGTGTCAGTCGCCGTTGAGGGGGACGCCTTCAAGTCGGATTCTCCGCTGACAGACGTTGACGCGGTCTCCCTCGGGCAGCTCTCTGAGGCCGAGACCGTCTACTTTGCCGCCGGAGGCAAAGAGGCCCTGGGTGAAGACCGCAAGCTGTTCTTCTTCAACGGAGTGGACATCCCGCACGTTCTGACAGCAGACGGGGCAACCATCGCGCCAATTTCGGACCCTCCCCTAGACTGGAACGAGAGCCACACCGGGAACCGACCCACGTTCGGAACGATCCACGCTAACCGGCTGTGGGCCTGGGGCGGGGGGGAACAGCCACACCAGATTTACGTCTCGTCTCTAGACGACCACGAGGACTTCACCACCGACCCCCTCTCGTTCACCGTCTTCTCGAACATCGGAGACAGGCTCGTCTCGGGCGCGGCCTTCTCCCAGCGCATCTTTCTGTTCAAGTGGCCTCGAGGCATCTTCGTCTTCGACACGGCCGACCCGGACGTGCGAAACTGGATTCCGGTTCCCATTTCGACCGCTCTGGGCTGCGCGCAAAGCCCGTACGCAGTCGTCACGACTGACACAGACGCCATCTTCCTGACGCCAGACGGCACTTTCCACAAGCTCTCGTCGGTCGACTCACTGACCGGCGTCCTCTCGTCGGACACGACGAGTGCCCTACGCATCCGCGAGGGCCTGCGCGACTTGATGAACCTTGATCGACTGCACCAGGTCCGCTCGTGCTGGTATCCACACCGACGGTGGGCCATGTTCGCCGTCCCGAGTGTCGGGTCCCAGGTGAACGACTTGCTCATCAAGTTCGACTTCTCGCGCGAGGACATCCGTTGCACCGTGTCTCGGCGCGACACAGTCGATGCCCTGACCTTGTGGCGGGATGCGAGCGGCCTGGACCGGCCTCTGATTGCCCAGGGAGATCTGATCTTCGAGCTGGACCGTCCCGAGCGGAACAAGGCCGGGCAGGCGTACGGTCTCCTGTACCAGACGCCACACCTGGACTTCGGGTCCGTCGAGGATGAGGCCGGGGCTGGTGGCCTACGCACCCGCCGGAAAGTGTTTGATGCCCTCGAGCTGATCCAGAAGCCCCGGCCTGGCGGCCAGGTGACGATCCAGACGTTCCTGGACCACGGGGAGGCTCCAAAGCAGACCCTCGTGTTCAGCACCGACTACGCTCGCCAGCGTCGCCGGCTCGTCGGAGACGGGAGGACGATTAGTCTACTCGTCTCGTCGGACTCAGACGCAGAGATCGAAGGGCACATGCTGAGCTTCCGTCCCTCGGACGAGGCTACGAGCCGCCCGCCCAGGTAACACATGCCTATCGGACACACACCGATCGAGCTGGCCGCGGCTGTAGGCAAGCGGCTCTCGCTGAACGGCGGGGAGCTGACCGGACCACTCCTCCTGCACGCCGACCCCGAGGTCGATTTGCAGGCTGTCACGAAGCAGTATGTCGACGGCCTGATCGACGACACGCTGGCCGAGCTAGACGACTACTTGCCGTTGGCCGGCGGGACTATGCTGGGCGACCTGATCCTAGACCACGACCCGGTCCAGGACCTGGAGGCGGCGACGAAGCAGTATGTCGACGACACCGTTGCGAACGTGCCCACAGGCGAGCCACAGGAGCGGCGTACGTACGGCTATCAGTCTACCGTCATCGGGAGCAGCATCATCGGGGTCCTCGGAGGCGTGATAATCTCTACGACCGGAACGGCCGGGAATGCGGCAGACGAGAACGGCAACTTCATCGCCCTGACGTGTGCGGCCTCCAACGGCGCTCGAGCGTTGTTCACTCAGGCCGGTACAGCCCTGGGGCAGTTTCGGTGGCGCCCACAGGCTACCTGGTTCGCCCGGACCCCGGCCAACCTAGCGAACATGCTGCTGTGGTACGGCTTGAACGTCCCGAGCAACGCAGCCGCGACCCCGCCAGGAGATGGCTCGTGCGGGTTTCGATTCGCCTCGAGCGTCGGGTCTACATGGTACGTCTATCACAATAGCACGGCCGTCGACACGGGCGTCGAAGTGACGACGGTCACGCCGTACATTCTTTCTCTGGACCACCGAGACCCGAGCCGAATCGACTTCTACATCAACGGGGATCTAGTCCACACGGCCACGACTGACCTTCCGACCGGCAGCGAGATATACCACCTCGAGGCACAGGTCGCCACGACTGAGGGCGTCCTAAAGACGGTGCTGCTGAGCAAGGCCGTCGTGACGATGGACTGAGAGGGAACAATGCAGGACCGACTCGAATTCATAAACAGCCATCTGTGTTTCGTCGGCGCGGCGGTCGCCGTAGGTGCCACTGCCGCCGCTGCCGCAGCCGCCCAGGCAGCCCAGGCCGCAAACGCCCCTGGTGCACCGGACATTGCCGTCCCGACGTTTGATAGGCGCGAGAACGAGCTGATCCGTCAGACTCGCTCGAGCCTAGATCAGGGACGGACACAGACTGAGCTGGGCTCTGGTCTCCTCTCGCGACTCGAGCCCGAGCTGCTTCGTGCCCTCGGGTTCGACGTGCAGACGAGCGGCGTCGATCCGGCCCAGCTTCAGGCGGCCCAGGACCGCGTCGCTTCTTTGCAGTCGGCCATCGGGGAGGCCGAGTCGACCAGGATCGGGGCCAAGGGCCGCAAGAGCAAGGGTGGAAGTCCCAAGGCTCGGAAGACGGCTCGGAAGGAGCGGAACAGGCTTCAGCAGGAGCTAGACCTGGCGCAGGCTGAGCTGGGGCGTCTCCAGTCGAATCCGATGCAAGTCACAGGGCTCTCGAGGGCACCGTCCGAGGCCGAGCTTCAGCAGGGACAGATCGAGACAGGGCTAGGCGACCGAGTCCTGACTGCCCTCGGGGGAGAGCTGGCCGCGAGTCCTGCCTTGACGAGAGAGTTCGAGGAGCAGGAGAAGGTTCTGCGTAGCAAGCTGGCCCGAGACTTCGGACCAGACTTTGAAAGCTCTACGGTAGGAGCCGCCAACCTCCAGAATTTCTATAGGGCAAGAGATGAGGCCTTCGAGAACGACCGGAGAAACACGCTGGCGCAGCTCGTCGGCCTACAGTCGGGCCTCTCGTCGGACATTCTGAATCGCACGCTGGCGCGGCAAGAGGGAGCGTCGGCCATCGGCCGCAACCGACTCACGAGCGGAGAAGCGTTCCAGAACCTCGGGCAGGCGTTCACGAACGCCCAGCAGCCCTTCCAGTCGCTCCGCGGCGCCAAGACGCAGCGAGACATTCAGCAGGCCCAGCTTGACCAGCAGGCCGAGGAGCAGCGGCAGGCCATGATTTCCGGGGCCATCCAGTCAGGCTCTCAGGCCCTCGGGGCCGGGGCCGGAGTAGCGGCCGGGGGATTCGGGGGCGCCGGCTCCTCGTCGGGCAACGTGGCGAACATCTTGAGCGATCCCCGGTTTACACCGGGCGGGCGCCTGTAAGGAGGCATGGTGGCACAGCCTAGCAATCTACTAGAGATCCTGCGACCGGACGAAGGGTTCGACCTGGCCCCCGTCCCGCCTATGCAGACGACGCCTGTCTCGAACTTCCCGACGGCCCTGGACCCGTCTGTTCCGACCACGACCCCCACGACGACGGGCAACCTCGTGGACCAGATTGGGCCGGAGATGTTGGCCCAGGCGCAGGCCGTCGAGCCGCCCCCGATGGCCCCCGGCCCGCCCAAGGCCGTCAACCCGCTGAACCAGTCTCTGATGGACCAGCAAGAAGGTCTGTTCCGCGCCGACGCGACGGGGACCGGAGAAGCGGACTTCGATTCGGCCCATCAGCGGTTCTTGCAGACCCTCGGGCCGGACGAGCCCGAAGACACGCCCTTGTCGGCCGGCGAGCGGGCCTTCCTGATCGTCATGGCCGTCAAGAACCCCGAGGCCGCGGCGCGGCTCTTCCAGGACCGGAAGGACCGGAACCAGAGGGCGCAGGCCCGGAACGCTCGCAAGCGGGAGTCGGCCGCTCGGCTCGCCTCAAACTACGTCGAGCACAACATGGGCCAGCTCGAGAGGCAACGGCAGTTTGAGCTGGAGCAGATTCAGGAGGCGCGGCTTTCACGTACAGCGGCGGCCCGCGAACGCCTGATCGAGGCGCAGACCCAGCGCGCCCTGCGCGACCCGGCCTCGCAGGAATCCCAGCTCTCCCCGAACGTGCGTCTTCAGACGGCCGCCAGGCTGGTCGCATCCGGCTCGGCCGCGACCTTCGAAGATGCGCTGGCCCAGATCGACGCAGGGACCGGAGCGGCCCCGACTCAGGCCCCGACTCAGGCCCCGGCCAGCTTGCCCGAGCCCGCCCCCGCTGCACCAGGAGCGGCAGCCGGCTCGGTCCTGGGCCAGGCGCTCGGCGGCCAGGGCCCCCAGACCCCCTCAGGCCGATCCTTCCGCTTCGTCGAGTAAGTGCCGGTCCGGGTCGAAATAGAGGGGCGGCTTGTCGAGTTCGACGAGCGCCCTACGCCCGAAGACATTGACTTCGTAGCGGACAGGATCGGGCTAGGCGGCGGCCAGAAACCCATCGGGTTCGGGCGCCAGGCCACAGCGACCGCTCTCCGAGTCGGCCTACCACTGGCCGGCGCGACACTTGGGCCGGCGGGCGTAGCCGGAGGTGCGCTCGTAGGCTCTTCGCTGGCTCAGGCCGTCGAGGGTCGTGACATCAGCTTGAAAGAGCTGGCCATAGACACGGGCATCTCAGTGATCCCCGGAGGCCGAGTCGGCGCACGGCTGGCCGGCGGTGCGGTCAAGGGGGCGCGAGCCGTGGGCGGCCGGCTCGTGGGAGGGGCGCTCGAGGGGCTGGGCATAGCGGCGGCCGAGATCGGGCTGAAGGAGGGTCGCCTGCCTACTCTGGGCGAAGGCGCCCTGGCAGCCGGAATAGGTGGCGCAGCCGGCGAGTTCGTGCGGCGAGCGGACAAGCGCGCCCTGCGGCAGCTTGAGGTGCCCGAGGGCGCTCCGGCACGCGCGGCCTCGGGGCAGACGCCTTCTCCGGAGCGGGCGCGCGAGGTGCTGGAAGAGGCCGAGATCCCCACGGTCCGGGCGCAGAACCCCGAGGCGACTATCCCGCCCAGCCCCCTCGAGCCGGCGCCAGGCCCGACCGGCTCTCGCTTCTCGGACGACAGGTTCGAGCGCCTGGCGGCTCGACTCGCGCCGGACGACTTGGAGGGGCAGGAGCGGCTACGCAAGGCGTTCGAGTACACGCAGCCCGACATCCGAGCGCGCACGCAGCGGTTGACCGATGACCAGGCGCAGGCGATGGCCGATAGGCTCGACGTCCCAATCGAGCCCAGGCAGCCCGGCCAGGCTGTCACACAGCCCGAGGTCGTCGCGATACAGGACGCCATTGTGAAGGTGGATGGCTCAGTCTCTCGCCTGACCAAGGCTCTTGCGGCCGACCCGGATAACCCGGCCCTCCGCGCTGAACTGGACACGGCCCAGGACCATCTAGCTACGCTGGTAGTCAACCGGGTCTCCAGCTCGTCAGAGGCCGGATCGACGCTCCGCGCGTTCGGGATGAGTCCCCGAGGGCGGCTGGCGGTAGTCGAGTCGGCCTTGCGACAGGTGAACAAGGAGATGCCTCGGGGCCAGCGCATCGCCCCGAGCCGAGCGTCCGAGTTCGTGCGCCGGATGAACGAGGCGCCGGACGACGTGTCCCGCATCCAGCTAGCCCAGCAGCTCCGGGACGAGGTGATTCCCCGGACCGGCACAGAGAGCGCCCGGTCCCTCTTCTTCTCGGCCGTCTTGTCCAGGCCCACTACCCAGGCCCGGAACATTCTGGGCAACGCGGCCCAGCTCGCCTTGGTGCCGGCCCGGTCAGTCGGAGCGGCGGCTCGGGCCGGGCGCGAAGCGCGGCTGACGGGGCAGGCCCCGACTACGACAGTCAAGTCCGAGCTGGCCGGCGTCTACTCTGGCTCTCTCATCGGGCTGCGCGTCGGGCTCCGGCGAGCCGGCGAAGTCCTGTCCAAGGGAATCACGACCGAGCAGGCCTCCGACGTCGGGTCGCTGGCCACGACCATCTCGGGCCGGAGCACGGGCCAGTCCGAGCTGGCCTCGTTCCGTCCCCAGGACGTCGGGCCAGCCCGGATTTCAAACGTTGTCTCGCGCTCGCTCGAGGCGGGCGACCAGCTCTTCCGCGCGATCAATGAAGAGATCGCCGCCCACTCGTCGGCCTTCGCTCGAGCCTCGCGCGAGCTGGGCCGGCGCGCCAACCGCCAGACGCTCGCCCGCCGAGTCGAGGATCTGCTGGGCCAGACCGAGGCGCGGCCTGGCGTTCGAGGGAAGCCGGTCCAGGTGCCAGGCGTCGGGCGCGACCTGAACCTTGCCGACGAGGCGAGGAAGGCGGGTGCTCGAGGGTCGTTCCAGGAAAAGCCCGGCGCCCTGATCGAAGGTGTAATGCTGGGCAAGCGGCACCTGGCCCAGAGAAGCCCGGTCGCTGGCCTCGTGGCCGACATGATCGTCCCATTCCTGCGGACGCCGGCCAACCTTCTACGACGTGGCATCACCGTGTCGCCGTTCGGACAAGTCTTCGCTGAGCTGTCCGAGTCCAAGATCGCGGCCGAGGGCCTGTCGGGCATAGCCGCCCAGCGCATCCGCCAGCAAGTCCACGGCGAAGCGTTGCTAGGCGCGGCCATGACGCCCCTCTTGGTCTACCTGGCCCAAGAAGGCGGCATCATCGGGTCGGCCCCTCGAGACCCGGCCGAGCGGTCCCGCTTCTTTGCCGAGGGGAAGGTTCCCAGCTCCGTCCAGGTCGGGGACGTGAATGTCTCGAGCCAGGCCCTCGGGCCGGCCGCGCTCCCCCTGACGATGGTCTCGGACATTGTCCGCTCGTTCGAAGAGGGTGGCATCGGGCAAGACGACATGGCCACGAGGCTGGGCGCCGTCGTGGCCGGGCTTGGGGACGTGACGAAGGACCAGTCGTTCTTGCGAGGCATCTCCGAGTTCCTAGATGCGTTCGGGGCGGCGCACGACGACGCGCGATCGCAGAGCGAGCGGTTCCGGGCGTTCGCTGGACAGCGGGTCTCCTCGTTCGTCCCCGGCATCGCCCAGGACGCGCTCCGTGCCATTGAGGCTGGGGGAGACGCGGCGGTCGTCCGGGACCGGCCTAAGTCGTTCGGGGAGGCAGTGGGCCGCGCTCTCCCCGGTCTAGGCTTGCCCGAGCCGCCCCCGAAAATCGACCCAACCGGCGACGTGGCCCGCCGCTCGAACGTGATTCCGTTCGTCTCGGACATTCAGCGGACTAGGCCCGAGGTGGCCCAGGCCCAAGACGTATTTCGCGAGCTGGACCGGCTGAACGCGGGGCGGAAGAAGGCACCCGAGATCGGCGTCATAGAGAAGAGGGCCGAGGGGAAGGTAGGCGGGTCGGTGCCAGCCCGAGGGACAGCCCTGACATTCCCAGGCGGGCGGCAGATCAAGCTCGGACCCGAAGACGACCTGACGCTGCGACAGGCATTCACAGCGGCCCGGATCGACCGAGTTGCCAGGTCCATTCGCGAGCCGGGCTATGGCCGACTCTCAGATTCGATCCGACGGCGCCGGCTGCAAGGGGCGGTCCGAGCGGCGAACGAGATGGTTCGCAACCGCGCCCGCCGAGCGGTCCTTCAGAAGCGCCCGCTATCTCTTGAGGAGCTGACTGACTAGATGAAGAATGAAACTGTCGCTGAATGGCGGGGTTCCGTCTCGGCCGACCTGCGGAACATCACAGCGTCGTGTGAGCGTATCGAAGGGGCCCTTATCGCTCATGGCGTCCACGACGATGAGCGATTCGAGAGCGTGGCTAAGCAGCACCGCTGGCTCCTGGCGAAAGTGGCCGGCCTGATGGTCTTGGCCGGCACAGGGGCGGCGGCCCTGATTCAGTGACGCGCCTCGTCCTGCTCCTGGCCCTCGTGCTCGGTGTGCTTGGCGTAGCCTCCGACGCCAAGGCCCCGAAGGAAACATGGTACGTCAGCCCCGAGCCCTTCTGTGAGGTCTGGCACCGGGTCCCTCAGGGCGTCGGCTGCTTCCGACTGTCTCGGCCCGCCTCTGGCTGAGCCTTTTCTAGATCGCCTTCTTTCCCCGGTCAAGGTACTCGCCCAGCTTCTCGAGCGCTCGGGCCGTGTCCTCCCGGTCTGCAATGTTATAGCGGCGCAGGATGCTGCTGGTCTGGTGGCCTGAGATGGCGAGAATCAAGTGCTCGGGAATCCCGGCCCGGAACAGGGACGTGACCGCCGAGCGGCGCAAGTCGTGTGGAATCAGACCCTCGAGCCCGGCCTTCTGACAGGCTCGCGCCCACGTCTTCCTGATCGCGCCGATTGGCCGCCCGTGTCGGTGAAATACAGTCGGGCAGTCCAGCCTTCTGCGCGATCGTGCCTCTTGGATGATGCTCGAGAGCGGGCCGGCCAACGGCAGGACGCGGTCGCGTCGGTTCTTGGCGGCTGGGGCTGGGACTCGTAGCTCGTCGCCGTGGACCATCGCCCAGGTCAACTGCTTGGCTTCTCCCGAGCGCATGCCCGTCGTCCCGAGCCAGCGGACGAAGAGCCTGAGGTGTTCGTCAGAAATCGCCTCGAGCAGACGAGCGAACTCTTCGGGCCGGAGGACGCCTTGCCGGATGCCATCGGCCTCAGACAGAAGCCGGATGACCGGGCGCCGGTCGACTAGCCCTCGCTCTTGCCCGAGGCGGTAGGCCTTCGACACTATGGCCAGCTCCCGGTTGATGGTCCCAGGCCGCGCCCCGGCCTCGAGCCTGTCCTGGACGTAGCCGGTCAAGTCTGAGAGTGGGCCGGCCGGCACATGGCCTAGGGCCGGCTCGAGGTGTTTCGAGATCCGGCGCTCAGCGTCGGCCAGGCTCGCGCGCCCGTGCAGCCGGTAGTCTTGCAGGACCAGGTCCAGCAGCTCCGCGACTCTAACGCGCCGGCCCGGCTCGAAGAGGCCGCGGTTCGCCTTGGCCTCGAGGCTCGTGGCCAGGGCCTTCGCATCCTGCCTCGAGGCGCCCGGCCCGGCCGACCGCTGAATGATCTTCCCGGCCGTCGATACCTTTATCCACCAGACTGAGCCTCGCTTGTATACCGAGGCCATCAGTTACACCGAGTCACGCTGCCCGTCGTCACACAGCGGATAGGGCGGGCCTGGGCGGGCGGGCGAGCCATCGTGGCCCCGAGCGCAGCGCCCACGTAGGCCCGCCGCTGCTGTTCCTGGATGCCGGCCGTCACATGCGGGATGCAATGCTGCCGCGTCCAGGCCGCAATCCGGGCCTCGGTCCGGTCCGGCTCGGCGGCCATCGCGGCTCTGGCCTGGTCCGACGTCATGCCATCCGCGAGGACGAACTGGTCGTGCAGCCGTTGCCGACCCTCGTCCATGCACATTCGCCGAATGTCCGAGGCGGTCGGCCCGCACCCGGCCAAGACTAGGACCAGCAGCGCTGAACTCGTCTTCATGATGCCGGAGTGTAGCCGTTGGCCGGCTACAGTGCAAGCGTGTGTCAGCACGGCGAGTGCCAGGGATTTGTCTTGTCCCGTCGAGGCTACGAATCGGCACCTGCGTGTAAGCATGTGCCAGCGTGCTTGCTCCCCTCGGGACGGGTAAGTGCCTGATTTCCTTAGCGCCCCCGGCAGGACTCGAACCTGCGGCCTACGGATTAGGAAGGCAGCGAGCGGAGAAAAGCGCTGTCGTTCTCCGCACTTGCGGCTCGGTGTAGCGCGTTTGTAGCCGTCAGTTCAGGTGCGCGTGCAGCGCCTTCTCGCGGTGGTCGCGGA
>Ga0299906_10000390_pt1 | contig 41878 bp, 41 predicted proteins | sample RVTome_14_FD_200259 | JGI IMG/M metagenome (GOLD analysis project Ga0299906, IMG submission 200259) | Soil microbial communities from uranium-contaminated site in the Upper Colorado River Basin, Wyoming, United States - RVT145D125 (version 2) ... | reverse complement strand
AAAAAAAAAAAAAATGAAATATTTTAAAAAATCTCATTTAATTTTTAAAAAAATAAAAAATAAAAAAATTTTTAATATTATACAAGGACAATTTTGTGTTTATTTTAATTCATTTGGAATATTAAATTTTAATGAATATAAAGCATTAAAATTTTATTTTAGAAAAAAGTTAAAAATATTTAGTAAAAAATTATTTTTTAGAATAACTCCTAAATTAAAAAATACTAAAAAATCAATAGGAGTAAGAATGGGTAAAGGAAAAGGTGCATTAAATAATTTTTATTTTGTAATAAAAAAAGGTCAAATATTTTTTGAATTTATGTTTAAAAATAAAATAAATAATTTAAGTACTATAGAAAAAAATATTTTAATAAAAACTTTTAAAAAGTTTATTTTTTTAGGTTCAATAAAATCAAATATAAAAATGAAATTAAAAAAAAATGATTAATGTTGGTAGTATTTTAAAATGTACTGATAATTCAGGAGCTCTATTTATAAAATGTATTAAATTATATAAACTAAAAAGATTTAGTTCAATTGGTGATGAAATTTTAATTTCTGTAAAAAGTTGTAATCCTAAAAAAAAAATAAAAAAAGGTGAAATTTATAAAGCTTTAATTATAAGAACTAAATATTCTTATAAATATAAAAATTTTTATTATAAATTTAATGAAAATGCAGCTATTTTATTAAATAGAAAAAATTTACCAATAGGTACAAGATTATTTGGTATAAGTATTTTTTATATTAGATTAATTAATCGTAAAGTATTTCTATTATTAGAAAATATTATTTAATATTATTTATGAAATTTTATAATTATAAAAATTTAATAAATATTTCTAATAAAGATACAATTAGTAAATATAATATAAAAAATAATAAAATTTTTTTTAAAAAATTAAATTTTGTTATTCAATTAAAAAGTGCAGAATCAAATTTTTTAAAATTATTTTTTGATTTAACAAAATTAATATTTTTTATATTTGATAAAAAAATTTGTATATTCAATGTTTTAAAAGAAAAATATATTAAAAATAAAAAAAATAATTTATTATTTAATGTTGGTATTACAATTCGTAATTTTGAAATATTTTTATATTTAAATTATATAAAAAATATTTTATTAAATATGTCAAAAAAAATAGATAATGATTTATTTATTGATTTTAATACTAAAAATTTAAATTATAAATTTTCAAATTTAAATTATTTTTTAGGTTTAAATAATAATGAAATTTTTTATAAATTAAATTTTAATTATAAAATAAATTTATTAATAAATAAAAAAAAAAAAAAAATAAAAAAATTTAATGAAAAATTGTTTTTTTAAAATATTTAAAGAATTAAATAAAAAAAAAAAAAATGAATTAAATGATTTAATAGTAAAAATTATTATATTAAAACGAAAAAAAAAAGATTTTTATATTTCAAGTAATTTTTTATTAAGAAAAAAAAATATTTGTATAGAAACTGGGTGTAATCGTTCTGTTTATAATGAATTTTATTTATCTAGATGTAATATAAGAAAAAATTTAAAATTAGGTGGAATTAATGGATTAAAAAAAATATCTTGATAAAAAATGCATATATTATGTAATAAAATAAATAATGGTTATAATGCAAAGTTAAATTATATTACTTTGAATTTTAAAAAAAAATATATTATAGTTTTAAATAAATTAAATGAATTAAATTATATTAAATTTTTTTATATAAAAAATAATATAATTTATATATATTTAAAATATTATAAAAATAAACCATTAATATATTTAAAATGTGAATCAATAAGTAGTAAAAAAAAATATTTATCAAATAATTATATTATTAAAAAAAATTATAAATTAAATTATTTTAATTTAAATTTATATTCTACTAATAAAGGACTTTTTGATTTTGATGGTCTTATAATAAGTAAAATAGGAGGAAAATTTTTAATTAAAGTAAATTTATTAGATAAAAATATAATATAAAAAAATGAAAAATTTTGATTATCTAATTGATGAAAAAAAATATAATATATTTTTTTTAAATAATAAAAAATTAAAATTAGAAAATAAAAATAATTTAGTTAATATTAATGTAAATATTAATTTTTTAAATAGTAAAAAAAACATAAATTATAAATTTATTAAAAAATTTAATAAATATTTATTATTTATTAATAAAATGTATATAAAACATAAATTATATACAATTTTAAAAAAAAATTTATTAATAATTAGTCGTGGTTATTGTATAATATTAAATATTATAGGTTTAGGATTTACAGTTACAATTTGAAAATTAAAATATTTAAGATTTAATATTGGTTATAATCATTTAATATATTATAAGATACCTGAAAATGTTTTAATAAGATCAAAATATAGAAGAAATATTTATTTATATAGTTCATCTTATTTTATTTTAAAAAAAATTGTAATTGAAATAAAAAATTTTAGAAGATTAAGTGTTTATAAATTAAAAGGAATTAAAGAAAAAAATGAATTATATAAAAAAAAAAATTGAAAAAAAGGTTCATTTTAGATTTAATAAATATTTTTATAATGTACAAAAATATTTTATTATTTTATATTATAGTAATTTCTTATTTAGAATAAAATATAAAAAAAATTTGAATTTTTTAAAGTATGATTTTAAAAATTATTTATATGAATGTGGATTAAAAAAAAAAAATGTATTATAAGAATCAATATTTAAGGTATGGTATAGGTAAAAATATTTTAAAAAATATTTTTAATATTAATGGTGTATCAGATTATAAAAATAAGTTTGATTTAGATTTAAATTTAAAAAATAATAAAGAGTTATTAGAAAATTTAAATAAAATAATTTTTTTAAATTTTGAAAAAAAAGAAGTATATTTAAAAAATAAAAAATTATTATTAGAAAAAAAAAAAATAAATGGTTCTTATAAAGGTTATAAATATTTTAGAGGATTGCCTATATATAATCAAAGAACTAAAACAAATAGTAGAACTTCTAGAAAAAAAATATTATAAAATAGAAAATGTTATCTAAAAATTTTATAAAAAAAAAATTAAATATAAATAAAAAAGTAAATTTATATAATGAAAAAGGTAATATTATTATTAGAAATAATAATATGAATTTTTTAAGTATATTTTTAAAAATATTGAAATTAAATTATTTAAATAATTTACAGTTTTATTTTAATGATTATTTAAATTTAATATATAAAATAAAAATATTAAATCAAAAAAATAATAAAAAAAAAAAAATTTTTTATTATTTATTTAATAATAAAAAATTTTTAAAATATAATAAAATAAATAAAAATATAATAAATTTTTTATTTGATAAAAAAAAATATATAAAAAATAAAAAAAAATATAATTTTAAATATAAAAAAATAAAAAAAAATATTTTTTTAAAAATATTAAAAAAAAATTATAATTTTTTAAATAAAAAATTTATATATAATAGATTTTATAGTTTTTTTAATGAAAAATTTTATTGAAGTTATAAAAATATTTATAATAAAAATATTTTTATAAAAAAAAAAAAAAAAAAAAAAAAAAAAAAAAAAAAAAATAATATTTATATTTATTAAAAAAATTATTTAAAAAAAAAAAAAAAAAAAACTTATTATAATATTTTAAAAAAAAAAGATATATATTTTTTTTTTAAAAAACAAAAAATAAATTTTTCTTATAGTATTCTATTAAATAATAATATTTATTTAATAAAATATAAAGAAAAATTAAAAAAAGAATTATTATTTAATTTAAAAAATTTAAAATATTTTTTTAAGTTTAAATGAAAAAATATATTATTAAAAAAAAAATTAAAAAAAATATTTTTTTTAAAATTAAATTTAATTTTAAAATTTAATTTTTATAAAAATATATTTTTAAAACAAAAAATATATTATAAAAAAAATTATAAAAATTTAATTTATAATAATAATTTTAATTTATATTTTTTAAAAATCCAAAATAATATAACAATGAAAAATTTAAATTATTATAATTTTTTAAATAATCAAAATTATAATTTTAAAAATTATAATTATAATAATTTTTTAAATTTGATAAAAATAAAAAAAAAGAAAAAATATTTATATAATAAAAATTTTATAAATAATAATTTTTATAAATTTTATTTAAATCAAATTTTTTTAATAAATATGAATAATATTAAAAATACTATTTTTTTAAATAATAATTTTTTTAAATTTTTTCAAAAAAATATAAATTATTTTTATTTTATATTTTTTATAAAAAATATAAAATATTCTGTATTAATAAATAAATCGGTTAATTTATTAAAATATTTCAAACAAAATAAATTAAATAGATATAATTTATTATTACTTAAAAATATATAATTTTTTTTAAATATTTTTAATTTAAAAAATTAATAATAGTTTATAAATATTTTATAAAATTATTAATTTTTAAAGGTTTGTAAAAATTTAATAAATAAATTTATTAAAAATGCCACAATTAGATTTAGGAATATCTTTTTTAGAATTTGTTGTAAATGCTTTTTGTTTTTGATCTTTATATATTTTTAAAGCAAAAAAAGTTTTACCATTATTAAATAAAACTTTAAAATTAAGAAAATATAAATTAAAAATAATAATTGAAAAAATGAATTCATTTGAAAATAATTTTGTATTTATAAAGAATAATGATAAAATAAAAAAAGAAGATATAAATTTATTTTATAATAAATTATTTGAAGAATTAAAAAAAAAAAAAAATTTAATTAATTTAGTATTTATTAGTAAATATTATAATTTATTTATAAATAATAATTTAAATATAAATAATAATTACTTAAAAAATTTTATTTATAAAAATAATATAATAAAAAAGTAAAATGAGATTAATAAAAAAAAATCCAATAGTAAAAGCATTTTATGATACTTTAATTACATATCCTGTACCTTCAAATATTAGTTATGCTTGAAATTTTGGAATAAGTGCAAGTATTTTATTATTTTGCCAAATTATAACTGGTATAATATTAGCTATGTATTATATACCAAATGCAGATTTAGCTTTTATGAGTATAAGGTATATAGTAAATAATGTAGATTATGGTGCTATAATAAGAATGTATCATGCAAGTGGGTCATCATTATTTTTTTTTATTGTTTATTTACATATTTTTAGAGGATTATATTATGGTTCGTACGCATATCCAAGACAATTAGTATGAGTATCTGGAGTTATAATTTTATGAATAATGATTATAACAGCTTTTATGGGTTATATTTTACCATGGGGGCAAATGAGTTTTTGAGCTGCAACTGTTATTACTAATTTAGTTTCAGTAATACCTTATATAGGTAATGATGTTTTATTATGATTATGGGGAGGGTTTTCGATGAATGATGCTACTTTACATAGATTTTTTAGTTTACATTATTTATTACCTTTTATTTTATTAGCATTTGTAGGAATTCATATTATTTTATTACATGAGTTTGGTTCTAATAATATATTAGGTATAAATTATAAAGTAGATTTAATACCATTTAGCCCTTATTTTATATTTAAAGATATTTTTAGTTCTTTAATATTATTATTTGTATTTAATTATTATGCAATTAAACATATTCCAGCTATTATAGATCCTGATAATTATATAGAAGCAAATCCTTTAGTAACTCCTTCACATATTGTGCCAGAATGATATTTTAAAACTTTTTATGCAATTTTAAGGTCTGTTCCAGATAAATTATATGGAACTATATTATTAATATCATCTATGGTAGCTTTAGCTTTATTTCCTTTTTTTGTAAAATTTACAATTAATAGTAGTTATTTTAGATCTATATATAATTTTTTTTTTTGATTATTTATAATGGATTTTATAATTTTAACTTGAATTGGAGGACAACCGGTTATAGATCCTTATTATTTAATTGGTCAGATAGCAACAGTATACTATTTTTTATATTTTTTATTTATATTACCTTTAATTTCAAAAGTTGAAAATTTTTTTTATAGTTAATTAAAAATGAATTTTTTATTTATAGTAGTAAAAATATATATTATTATTAATATTCTTTCTAATGATTTTTTCTCATCTGTTGATAATTTATTATTTTTAATTGTAATATTTTTATTTTATAATTTTTATTATTTATCTTTTTTTTTAAAAAAAAATCTTTTATTAAAAAAGAAAAATGAAATATATAAAGATTATTATTTAAAGCTTAAAAATTTATATCTTTTTTTAGATTTATATAAAAAATTTTTAAAAAAAAAAATAAATAATATAAATTTTTTATTAAATTTATTAAAATTTATTATTAATTTATTAAAAAAAAATTTATATTATAAAATAAAAAGTTTTCAAAATATTATTTTATATTTATATAATAATTATATAAATAATTATTATATAAGTAATTTAATTTATAAAAAAATGTTATTAAATTTCTTATTTAATTTAAAATTTAAAAAATATTATTTTATTAAATATTATAGTACTATTTTAAAAAAATTAAATTAATATAAAATGAATTTTGAACTTGAATCATTATTTTTTGTTGCTATAATATGTTTTGCAATATCCTTTTTATCATATCTAATAGAAAAATTTATAATTTTTTTTAACTATTTAAAGAAGGTTTTACCTTCTTTTTTATTATACCTTAAGAAGGTTAAAAAAAAATTTTCTCCTTTTAATTATAAATATAAAGTAACCCCATTTGAGGATAATAAATTTAAAATTAAAGTATATTTAGTTTTTTTTTTATTATCAATATTGTGTCATTTTAAAAAAAAAAAAAATAAATAAAATGAATTTTGAATATGAAGTAATATTTTTATCAATTATATTAAGTATTATAATAGCTTTTTTATTATATCATATAATTATATTTTTAGTTGATTCAAAATCTGAGGTTGAAAAATCTTCTGCTTATGAATGTGGATTTCATCCATTTGAGGATACTAGACATAAATTTAATATTAGATTTTATTTAGTTTCAATTTTATTTATCATATTTGATTTAGAAATAATATTTATATTTCCATGATTGGGTTCTTTTGATAATTTAGAAATACAAGGTTACTATATAATTTCTATTTTTTTATGTGTTTTAATTATTGGTTTTATATATGAATGATTAAAAGGAGCACTAACTTGAGAGTAAAATGTTATTATTAAAGCAACCATTAGATCAATTTGATTTATATTTATCAGAAAATTTATTATGTTGTAATTTAAAAGGATTATTTTTTAAAAATTTATTTTTTTTTTTAATAACAAATAGTTTTTTAAATGTTTCTATATATTTATTGATAATTTTTATTTTATATTATTATTTAACTAGTCTAATTTTAGTTAAAAATTTAAAATTAATTTATACTTATATATGACAATTTGTATATGAAGAATTATTTTATAAATTTATTTTAGGTATTTTAATATCACAAGTTGGTAAAAAAGGACAAAGTTATTTTATATATATATCAACTTTATTTTTTTTTATATTATTTTCTAATATTATTGGATTAATACCAAATTCGTTTACTGTAACTAGTCATATAATTTTAACTTTTATGTTAGGTTCAACTACTATAATAGGTTTAACAATTATAGGTTTTATAAAACAAAAATTATATTTTTTAAAGTTATTTATACCAAAAGGAGTGCCTATATTGTTATTACCTTTATTAATATTAATAGAAATAGTATCATATATTGCAAGAGGATTTAGTTTATCAATCCGTTTATTTGCAAATTTAATGTCTGGTCATTCTTTAATACATATATTATTATTTTTTATTGTAAAAATTTTTAAATTTAATTATATTATAGGTTTTATTGGATTATTTTTAATAAGTATAATATTTTTATTAGAAATTGGTATTTCTTTTTTACAAGCATATGTTTTTGCTGTATTAGTTTCTATTTATTTAAAAGATTCTTACGAAGTAGAACATTAAATTTTATTTAATGTTTTTATATAAAGGAAATATAAGCTAAAAAATTATAAATTAATTTTTTTAGTTTATATTATTTTATAATAAATTATATATAATAAGTATTAAAATAGTTTAAATATAAAAATAATAAAAAATATATGCATCTTATATTTTATTTTTGTTTATTTAAATATATAATATTAAGTATTATATTTTTTTTAGTTGGAGTTTTAGGTATATTTATTACTAGACGAAATATAATTTTAATAATAATGTCAATTGAATTAATGTTATTATCTGGTAATCTAATGTTTATATTTTTTTCAATTTATTTAGATGATGCATTAGGTCAGATTTTTTCTTTATTTATTTTATCTATAGCAGCTTCTGAATCTGCTATTGGATTAGCTTTAATTGTTATATTTTATAGGTTAAGAGGAGTTATTTCTATTGATTATATAAGTACTATAAAAGGATAAATATGTATTTATTAGTATTATATTTTCCATTTTTAACTTTTTTAATAATAGGATTATTTGGAAGATATTTAGGAGTCAATGGTTCTAAAATTTTAGCAATTATTAATATGTGTTTTGTTTCTTTAGTATCTTATTTTATATTTTATGAAGTAGTTTTAAAAGGAGTTATTTGTTCTTTTAAAATATTTTCATGGTTTAATATAGGATTATTTAATATTAATTGAGGTTTTTATTTTGATCCTATAACTAGTGTTATGTTATTGGTTATTAATACTATATCTTTATTAATTCATATATATGCTATAGAATATATGAAAAATGATCCATTTTTATCTAGATTTATGTCATATTTATCTTTATTTACATTATTTATGATAATTTTAGTAACAGCAGATAATTTTTTACAATTATTTGTTGGTTGAGAAGGTGTTGGTTTAGTTTCTTATTTATTAATTAATTTTTGGTTTACAATTCAAGAAGCAAATAAATCTGCATTAAAAGCAATGATAATGAATAGAATTGGTGATATTGGGGTAGCTATTGCAATATGTTTAATATTTTATCAATTTAAAACATTAGATTATGCTATAATATTTCCTTTAGTAAATATATTTTCGGATAATTATTATTTTTTTTTTGGTAATTATTATAATATTTGTACATTAATAACAATATTTATATTAATTGGAGCTATGGGGAAATCAGCACAATTAGGTTTACATACATGATTACCGGATGCTATGGCAGGGCCAACTCCAGTTTCTGCATTAATTCATGCAGCAACTATGGTTACAGCAGGGGTATTTGCTTTAGTTCGTTTATCACCTATTTTAGAATATTCAGGGAAAGGTTTATTTTTTATTACTTTAATAGGTATATTAACAGCATTTTTTGCTTCTTCAATTGGTTTATTTCAAAATGATTTAAAAAAAATAATTGCTTATTCTACATGTAGTCAATTAGGTTATATGGTTTTTATTTGTGGGTTATCAAATTATTCTTTAAGTATTTTTCATTTGTCTAATCATGCTTTTTTTAAAGCTTTATTATTTTTAAGCGCTGGAGCTATAATTCATGCGATGTCTGATGAGCAAGATATTAGAAGATTTGGTGGTTTAATAAAATTATTACCATATAGTTATATTATGATTTTAATAGGATCATTAGCTTTAATGGGTATACCATTTTTAACTGGATTTTATTCAAAAGATTTAATAATTGAGATATCTTATACTTCTTATTTATTAAATAGTAGTTTTATTTATTGATTAAGTATTATTTCTGCTTTATTTACATCATTGTATAGTATACGTTTAGTTTATTTTACTTTTTTAATAAAACCAAATGGTTATAAAAATTATTATAAAAGTATACATGATGCGCCACTATATTTAGCTATACCTTTATTTATTTTAGCATTAAATAGTATTTTTTTTGGTTATTTAAATAAAGATTTATTTATTGGGTTAGGTGTAGATACTTGATTGAACTCTATAGAAATTATATATAGTAAAAATTTATTAATATTAGAATCAGAATTTTTACCATGATATATAAAAAATATTCCATTTTTTTTTAGTATTTTAGGAATTATTTTAATTTTTATAATTAATTTATTTTTTTCTTTTATATTTATAAAATTAAAAGAAAATAAATTTATATTAAATATTATTTTAATTTTATATAGATTTTTTTCAAATAAATGATATATTGATATATTATATAATAAAATAATTGTTAAATATTTTTTTATTTTAAGTTATAATAATTTAAAATATATTGATAGAGGACTAATTGAATTAATTGGTCCATTAGGAATAGTTAGAATTTTAAATATATTAATAAATAAATATAATAAAATACAAACAGGTTATTTGTATAATTATATTTTTATATTTATATTATCTTTATTTTTTATAATTTTTAATAATTATATTAATATAATTAATTTTAATTTAGAGTTTTATTTTTTAATTTTATTTTTATTTATAGTAAAAAAAACATATAAAAAAAATGATTAATTTTATGTTAGATTTTTTTATTTTAATATTTTTATTTTTAGGTATAGTATCATCTTTTTTTGTTATAATATCAAAAAATCCTTTACATTCAATTATATTTTTAATATTAGTTTTTTGTAATGTAGTTTTTATTTTATTATTACAAGAAATTGAATTTTTATCTATGGTTTTTTTAATTGTATATATTGGAGCAATTGCAGTTTTATTTTTATTTGTTATTTATATGTTAAATATAAAAATAATAGAGTTAAATGAATTAAATTGACAATATTTAATAGGTTTATTAATTAGTATATTTATATTTTTTTTTTTAATTTTTTTAATAATTTTTGAAAAAAAAATAAATTTTTTAAATTTTATAAATGATTTAAGTAATTTTAATTATATTAATTGATTTAATTATTATTATGATATAAATAATTTAAAAATAATTGCTTTTTTATTATATTATAATAATTATATAGGATTTATTATTGTTAGTATTATTTTATTAGTTGCAATGTTAGGTTCTATTATTTTAACATCAAAAAAAACATATTTTTTAAAAGAACAAGTTATATTTGATCAAAATAGGAGGTTTATAAAAAAATAATTCCATGAATAATAAAATAAATATAAAATTAAATAATATAGATTTAAAAGTAAATAATAATTATAATATTATACAAGTTTGTAATAAAAATAATATAGATATACCAAAATTTTGTTATTCTGAAAAATTATCTATAGCTGGAAATTGTAGAATGTGTTTAGTAGAAGTAAAAGGTAGTATAAAACCTGTAGCTTCATGTTCTATACCAGTTAATAATAATATGGAAATATTTACAAATACTAAAATGGTAAAAAAAGCAAGAGAAGGTATTATAGAGTTTATATTATTAAATCATCCTTTAGATTGTCCTATTTGTGATCAAGGTGGTGAATGTGATTTACAAGATCAATCTTTAATTTTTGGTAGTGATAAAGGAAGATTTTATGAATATAAGAGATCTGTTAATGATAAAAATTGTGGACCTTTAATAAAAACATTAATGACAAGATGTATTCATTGTACTCGTTGTGTAAGATATATGGAGGAAATAGTTGGAATAAATAATTTAGGTATTATTGGAAGAGGAAAAAAAATGGAAATTAGTAATTTTTTAAAAAAAATAATAACTTCTGAGATATCAGGTAATGTAATAGATCTTTGTCCTGTAGGAGCTTTAACTTCAAAACCATATTCATTTGTGGCAAGACCTTGGGAAATAATTTCTTATAAAACTATTGATATAAATGATATAATGCATTCAAATATAAGAGTTGATATAAGAGATGCAAATATTTTAAGAATTTTACCTGTTTTTAAAGAAAATTTAAATGAAAATTTAATAAGTGATATAACTCGTTTTAGTTATGATGGTTATAAAAATTTTAGAATTATACATCCATTTATAAAATTAAATAATTCTTCAAAATTTATATCTAAAAGTTGGTTAGAAATTTTATCTTTATTAAAATTAAAAATATATAATAAAAAAATAAATTATTTTTTAGGAAATTTTTTAGATGCTGAATCTATTATTATATTAAAAAAATTATCAAATAATTATGGTAATTATACTATAAATTTATTTAATAATAATAATAATTTATCAGATTTTAGAAATAATTATATTTTTAATTATAAAGATTTTTATAATTTAAAAAATTATAAAAATATATTATTAATTGGTTTAAATTTAAGAATTGATAATCCTATATTAAATTATAAATTAAAATATTTATCTGATAAAAATATTACAAAAATTTTTAATATAGGATCTAATTTTAATTTAAATTATTTTAGTTATAACTATGGTAATAATCTTAAAGAATTTTATAAATTTATTAATGGTAAATCTTATTTAAATAATATATTTTTAAAAAAAAATATATTAAATTTAATTATAATTGGTTTAAATTTTATTAATAATTGTAAATTATTAAATTTTAATTTTATTTATTTTAAAAATTATTTATTAAAATATATAAATTTAAATATTTCAATAATAGATAATAATAGTGTAAATATATTAAGTAATGAATTTAATTTAACTAATAATATAAATAATTTTAATAATTTTTCATATAAAAATAAAAAAGAAAGTGGTGAAATTATTTATATTTTAAATAGTGATAATTTTAATATAAATTATAGTAATATAAATAATTTTTTAATTTATCAAGGTCATAATTTAAATGAATATAAATTTTTAAATAAATTTAATGTTATTTTACCATCAGTAAATTTTTTAGAAAAAAATGCATTTTATGTAAATTTTTTTGGTTTAATACAAAATACTAATTTTATTTTATATCCTCCAAAAAATTCAAGGGTTGATTGAAAAATAATATATTTTTTTAATAAAATAATAAATTATTTAAATAAAATATTTATTAATGTAAAATATATAAAAGAATTATATAAAGATTATAATTTTTTTAATAAATTAAGTTATTGTAATTTAATTTTTAAAAATTCATTTAAAAAAATTATAATATTAAATAATATTTTTAAAAAAAATTTAATTAATTTTTATAAATTAAATCAAATTATAAAATCTTCAAAAATAATGTCAAATTGTAGTAAAGAGTTTAATAAAAAATATTCAAATTTTATTTAAAAATGTTTAGTTTTATTATAATAATTTTAAAATATTTAATTATAGTTGTTCCTGTTTTATTATCTGTAGCTGTATTTACTTTATTCGAAAGAAAATTAATTGGTTATATACAAAGAAGACAAGGTCCAATTAAAGTTGGTTTTTTTGGTATTTTACAACCATTTGCTGATGGTTTAAAATTAATGATAAAAGAACCTTTAATCCCTATAAATTCTAATTATTTTATGTATATAGCAGCTCCTATTATTACCTTATTATTAAGTTTAGTAAATTGAGTTTTAATACCTTTTGATAATAATGTAGTTATATCAGATTTAAATATAGGTGTTTTATTTATTTTTGGTATTTCATCTTTAGGTGTTTATGGTATAATAATTGCTGGTTGATCTAGTAATTCTAAATATGCATTTTTAGGTGCTTTGAGATCAGCTGCACAAATGATTTCTTATGAGGTTTCTATAGGAATTATATTAATTACTGTATTATTAGCAGTAGGATCTTTAAATTTAACAAATATTATAAAAATACAGGAAGATATTTGATTTTTAATTCCTTTTTTTCCTATATATATTTTATTTTTAATTTCAGCTGTAGCTGAAACTAATAGACATCCTTTTGATTTACCTGAAGCGGAAGCTGAATTAGTTTCTGGTTATAACGTTGAATATGCCTCTGTAGGATTTGCTTTTTTTTTTATTGGTGAATATGCTAATATAATTTTAATGAGTGTATTAAATGTTATATTTTTTTTAGGTGGTTGATTACCACCTATTAATATTTTTATATTTAATGTAATTCCTCCTATAATTTGATTTAATTTAAAAGTAGTTTTTATGGTAGCTATTTTTATTTTAATAAGAGCAATGTTACCTAGATATAGATATGATCAATTAATGTCTTTAGGATGAAAAGTAATCCTACCATTATCCTTAGGATTTTTTTTTTTTTATTCTGGAATTTTAATAGGATTTGATTGATTACCTTAATAAAAAATGTTAAAAAATTTATTATTACTTCCTTTATTTTCGTTTTTTATAATTTCAATAATACCAAAAAAAAATATAAATTTAGTAAAAAAAGTAGGATTAATTTTAAGTTTATTAATATTTTTTTATAGTTTATTAATTTTAATAAATTTTAATATAAATTTTTATTTTATGCAATTTCAATATTTTATAAGATATTTACCTGGTATTGAATTTAATATAGGTATAGATGGTATATCAATTTTTTTTATTATATTAACTACTATTTTAATACCAATTTGTTTATTAGTAAATTGAGAGAGTGTAAAATATAGATATAAAGATTTTACTTTAATTTTATTTTTATTAGAATTTTTAATTTTAAATATATTTTTAAGCTTAGATATATTTTTTTTTTATTTATTTTTTGAAGGTGTGTTAATACCAATGTTTTTAATGATTGGTATTTGGGGATCTAGACAAAGAAAAATACATGCTGTTTATCAATTTTTTTTTTATACTTTTTTTGGATCCATACTAATGCTATTATCTTTTTTAATAATTTATTTACATGTTGGATCAACAAATATAGAGGTTATTAAATTAATTGAATTTTCTAATAATAGACAATTAATTTTATGGTTAGGTTTTTTTATTGCTTTTGCAATTAAAGTTCCTATGATTCCTTTTCATATTTGATTACCAGAAGCTCATGTGGAAGCTCCTACTACAGGTTCTATATTATTAGCAGGTATTTTATTAAAATTAGGAACTTATGGATTTATGAGATTTTTAATTCCATTATTTCCTTATGCTACAAAATTTTTTACCCCATTAGTAATTTTAATTTGTATAATAGGTATATTATATGGTTCTTTAAGTACAATAAGACAAATAGATTTAAAAAAAATAATTGCTTATTCATCAATAGTTCATATGAATTTTGCCATAATTGGTTTATTTTGTAATAATATTTTAGGTTATCAAGGAAGTTTATTTTTAATGATAAGTCATGGTATTATTTCTAGTGCACTTTTTTTTTGTATAGGAATTATTTATGATAGGTATCATACTAGAGTTTTATATTATTATGGTGGTTTAGTGCAAGTGATGCCTATATTTGCAACAATTTTTTTAATTTTTATTTTAAGTAATATGGGATTTCCTGGTACAAGCGGATTTATTGGTGAAATATTAGTTTTAATTAGTATATTTTTATTAAATTATAAAATATCTTTAATATTAGCGATTAGTATGGTATTTTCTGCTATTTATTCTATTTGATTATATAATAGAATGATGTTTGGTGAAATAAAAAATTATAATAAAATTAAATATAATAAAATTTTTTATTTTAAATGATTTAAAAAATTTTCAGATGTAAGTAAAAGAGAATTTTTAATTGTTTTACCTTTATTTTTTTTAAATATTTTATTAGGTATATATCCTAATTTAATATTTAATGTAACATATTTATCAATTATAAACATTTTTATGTAAAAAATATATAATAAAAAAATTTAATATGAATTTTAATTTTTTAATAAATAATGATTTAAAATATTTAATACCAGAAATATTTTATTTTATAGTTATATTATTATTATTATTATTTTTTGTTTTTTATTCTAATATAAATATTTATAAGTATACTAAAATAGTTAAGCCTTTAATAACTTTAATTATTATTAATTTTTTAATATATATTATTTTAATTTTAAATAGTATTAATTATAATAATTCAATTTCTTTTTATTTATTATTAAATAATAATTTAACTATATTTTTAAAAATATTTATTTCCTTTTTTTCAATATTTTTATTAATAACTTCTTATAATTATTTATTATCTTATAATATAATATTATTTGAGTTTTATATATTAATTTTTATATCAATTTTTGGTATGATTTTAATAATAATGTCATATGATTTTATAATAACTTATTTATCAATAGAATTACAAAGTTTATGTTTTTATATATTAGCTTCAATAAATAGAAATCAAAATAAATCTATAGAGGCTGGTATTAAATATTTTATATTAGGTTCATTTTCTTCTAGTTTATTATTATTAGGAATTTCAATAATTTATGGTATAACTGGTATATCAAATTTTAAAGATTTATCTGATATTTTAGAAGTAGGATTACAATCAGTATTTTTAGATAATTTTTTAATGTTAGGTATTATATTAATAAATTTAGGTATTTTTTTTAAATTAGCAATTGCTCCCTTTCATTTATGATTACCGGATATATTTGAAGGTTCAAATAAAATAGTAATGGCTATATTTGCAACTATTCCTAAATTTTCTTTATTATTTTTATTTTTAAAAATTTATAATATTTTTTTAATAAAAATTCTAATTGATTGACAATTTTTTTTTATAATATTTATTTTTTTATCTTGAATATTTGGTATATTAGGAGCGTTAAAAACAAAAAAAATAAATAAATTAATGGCTTATAGTTCTATTAATCATATGGGATTTATAATATTAGCTTTAATTTTAAATAATATAGATGGTTTATTATTATATTTATTTATTTATTTACTTATTTCTTTAAATATATTTGTAATATTATTTTTATTAGTTAAACAAAATAATACTAAAATTAGTTTTATAAATCAATTAGTTTATTTAAAAAAAAATAATTATATTTTAAGTTTAGGTTTAACTTTATCATTATTCTCTTTAGCTGGTATTCCTCCTTTAGCAGGATTTTTTGGAAAATTTTTTGTTTTTATTAATGCAGTAAATTTAAATTTATATTTATTAGTATTTTTAGGATTAATTTTAAGTACTATTAGTTGTTTTTATTATTTACGTATTATAAAATTAATAAATTTTAATAATTTTAAAAATTGATTTTTTTTAATTGTAATATCTAAATCTTCTAGTTATATTATAAGTTTTAATATATTATTTAATATATTATTTTTTATATATTTACCTTTTATGTTAGAATTTTTTAGGTATATTAATTTATTATTATATGTATAAAATAATAAATTAAAATTTTATTAAATGAAAATTTTGAATTTAAAAAATTTATTATTAAAAGATTATTTTATTTGTAAATATAATAAAAATCGTTGAGGAAAACAACAAAAATATAATTTATTTAGTTATTGTAAAAAAAATAATTGTGTAATTTTAAATATATTTAATTTATTTATTAATATAAAAAAAATAATTTTAATTACAAATTTAATTTCTAATAATAATGGTATTTTAATATCATGTTTTAGGTATAATAAAAATTTAATAAAAAAATTAAATATTGAAATAAAAAATTTTTATTTTATATTTTTAAATAAATTTTTTGGTTTTTTTACTAATTTTTATATATTTTTAAAGAGTTTACAAAAATTAATAAATATAAATAAAACAAATTATAATTCAAAAAGATTACCTAGTTTAATTTTAATGAATAAAAATTGTTGAAAAAATTATGATTATTTTTTTTCTAATTTTATTAAATTAAGAATATTATCTATAAAATCTAGTTCTTTTTTACAAAAAGATATCTATGCTGGATATAATATAATTTTAGAAAATTCTTATAAAATATATTTAATTTTAAAATATATTTATTTAATTAATAATATGTTAAAAAAAAAATGATAAAAATAAATAAAAAAAAAAATAGTTTAATACGTTTTTATAAACGTGATTTATTTGGTAAAATAATTTTAAAAAGAAAAATAAATATTTTAAGAGAATTTTTAATTAAATTAATGAAAATAAAATTTAAAAAAAAAAATTTTAATAATTTTTATAAAATAGGTTTAGTAGATAAGCCTTTATATTTTAAAAAACGTACTAAATGATGTAAATATTTTTTTCAAAGACAACAATTTAGAATTTTTTATGGATTTCTTAAAATTAAAGTTTTTAAAAAAATTATAAAACGTAGTTTAAAATATAAAAATGCAGTAAATTATTTTATATATTTAATGGAATCTAGATTAGATATTATATTATATAGGTTAAACATCACAAAAAGTATACGAATGAGTAGACAATTTATTGTTCATGGTAATATTATGATAAATAATAAAATTATTAAAAATCCATCTTATAATTTAAAAAAAAATGATATTTTAAGTTTTAAAAAAAATATTATTATAAATATAAAAAAAAAAATTATAAATAATTTATATTCTAAAAATTGAGCTTTATCATTTTTACCAAATTATATAGAATTTTCTTACAAAAATTTAAATTTTAAATTTATTCAATTAAATTTATATGATGTTCCTTTTGTTTTTAAATCTAATTATTATACTTTTTTAAATTTAATGAATTTTTATAATAAATATTTATTTTAAAATTATTTAATATTTAAAAAATAATAAAATTATAGTTAATAGAATAAAAATTTATAAAATTTTTTAATTTTTTTTTTTATTAAAAAAATATAAATATATTTTAATATAAATTATTTTAAACAAATAATATTATTTTTAATTTTAAAATTAAAAATAAAATGGAATTTAAAAATAGTAATATTTATTTTGGTGTAGTTAAAAAAGTTAGAGATGGTATTGCAATTATTAAAGGTTTAGAAAAAGTAAAAGCTGGAGAAGTTTTAGAATTTTCAAGTGGAGCAAAAGGTTTAGCTTTAAATTTAGCATATAATGAAATAAGTGCTGTTATTTTTGGTAATGAAAGATTAATTAAACAAGGAGAAAAAGTTAAAAATACTGGAAAATTAATGACAATTGGTGTATCATCTAGATTATTAGGAAGAGTAATTAATGTAATGGGTGAACCAATTGATAGTAATTTAAAGTATAAAGCTGATAAATTAATTAATGTTGAACAAAAAGCAGTAGGAATTATTGCAAGACAATCAGTTCATGAACCAATGTTAACCGGATTAAAAGCTATAGATTCTTTAATTCCTATAGGAAGAGGTCAAAGAGAATTAATCATAGGTGATAGACAGACAGGTAAAACTGCTATTGCTGTTGATACCATAATAAATCAATTAAATTATAATATTAATTTAGATTATAAAAATAATAATGTATATTGTATTTATGTTGCAATAGGGCAAAAAAAATCTACTGCAGCAAGAATATTTGAAACTTTAAAAATTTTTCAAGCTTCGAATTATACAGTTATTGTTAGTGCTTTTGCATCTGAAGCAGCTTCATTACAATATTTAGCACCTTATGTTGGTTGCTCAATTGGAGAATATTTTAGAGATAATAAAAAGCATAGTTTAGTAATATATGATGATTTAAGCAAACAAGCTGTTGCTTATCGTCAAATGTCATTATTATTAAGAAGACCTCCAGGAAGAGAAGCATATCCTGGTGATGTTTTTTATTTACATTCTAGATTATTAGAAAGATCAGCTAAATTATCAGATGTTTTAGGAGCAGGTTCTCAAACAGGATTACCTATAATTGAAACTTTAGAAGGAGATGTTTCTGCTTATATTCCTACTAATGTTATTTCTATTACTGATGGTCAAATTTTTTTAGATACTGAACAATTTTATTCAGGTATAAGACCAGCTGTAAGTGTTGGTTTATCAGTAAGTAGAGTTGGTGGTGCAGCTCAACCTAAATTAATGAAAGCAGTAGCAGGTTCTTTAAAAGTTGGTTTAGCCCAATTTAGAGAAGTTGAAAATTTTGCAAGTTTAGGTTGTGATATAGATCCTATAACACAACAATTATTAGATAGAGGTTATAGATTAACTGAATTATTTATTCAAAGTAGGTTTGATAATTTTTCATTAGATTTATCTTTATTAGCAGTATTTGCAGGAGCAAGAGGATTTTTTGATAATATTGCAACAAAAAATATTAATAATATTTATGAATATATGGTAATAAAAAGTAAAAATTTAATTTGATATCCTTTTTTTAAATTTTTAAATATTTTTTTAAATCCTGATAAAGAAGGTATAGAATATAAAATATTTGAAAAATTTTTAACATCTTATAATAATTGATTTAATTTAAATAAATAAAAAATTATTATGAATTTTTTTAAATATAGTAGTTTAGATTATCCTATATTAGGACAGCTTGGATTTCAATCTTCTGCTTCTCCTATTATGAGAGGTATAATTGATTTGCATCATCATATTATGTTTTTTTTAATATTTATTTTAGTTTTTACTTTTTGTATGTTATATTATACATTAGAAAATTATACAGTATTAACTGGTAATAAATTTTTAGCTTTTTTTAAAACTAAAAAATTATATAATATTAATATAACACATTATACTTTTTTAGAAACTATATGAATTATAATTCCTAGTTTAATATTATTATCAATAGTTTTACCTTCTTTTGCATTATTATATGCAATGGATATTACTAAAGATTGTTTATTAGCTATGAAAGTTATTGGACATCAGTGATATTGATCTTATGAATTTTCATTTTATTTATCAAAAATTAATAATTATTTTTGTTGATATATTGGACAAAAAGAAATTTTTAATCATTTAAATAGATTTGCAGAGTTTGGGTTTGATAGTTATATGGTTCCAGCAGAAGATTTATCAGAAAATAGTTTAAGATTATTAGAAACTACAAATCCTGTAATTTTACCTTATAAAACATATATTAAAGTATGTGTAACAGCGAGTGATGTTATTCATTCATGAGCTGTACCTTCTTTAGGTATAAAAATAGATGCTTTACCTGGTAGATTAAATCAGGTAATGTTATATATTGATAGATTAGGAAGATATTATGGTCAATGTAGTGAGTTATGTGGGGTAAACCATGGTTTTATGCCTATTGAAATTTATGGAGTTTCAAAAATTGATTATTTAGTATATTTAACATATGCTTGTGAAGATTTTAGAAATCATCATAAAATTTTATGTATATATATAGATATTAATCACTATACAGATTTAATAGCTATTTGTGCAATTATAATTAAAAAAAAAACAAATTTAGTTTTTAATGATAATGATATACACAATATTATTAAAAAAAATTTTAGTAATTGATCTAATGATGCTTTTAAAGATGTTGTAAAAAATAAAAGTATGTTAAAGTGGTAATATAAGATGTTAAAGCATTTTCATTTTTGACACATTGTTACATTAAGTCCTTGACCTTTTGTTTTATCTTTATCAGTTATATCTTTACCATTAGGTTTAGTAACTTTTTTTCAAGGTTATTTTAATGGTTTAACTTTATTTTTTATTGGTATTTTAGTAATTATTTTTATAATGTTTTTATGATTTAGAGATATTATAATTGAAGGAACTTTTGAAGGGCATCATACTAAACAAGTACAAGCAAGTTTAATTGTTGGTTTTATATTATTTATTTTTTCTGAAGTAATGTTTTTTGTTTCTTTTTTTTGGGCTTTTTTTCATTCAAGTTTATTTCCTAATATTGAATTAAATTTAACTTGACCTCCTATTGGAATGGAAAAATTAATTTTTGATCCTTTTGGAATTCCTTTATTAAATACTATAATATTATTATTATCTGGAGTTACCTTAACTTTAGGTCATTTATATTTAAGGAAAGGTTATTGATTTGAAACTATTGTATCAATTACAGCAACAATTTTTTTAGCTGAATTATTTTTATGTTATCAATTTATGGAATATAGTTTATCTCCTTTTGATATATCGGATGGTATTTATGGGAGTACTTTTTATATGTGTACTGGATTTCATGGTTTACATGTATTAATTGGTTTTATATTATTATCGGTAGTAGGGGTAAGGGCAATTTTGTGCCATTTTTCAAAAAATCATCATATAGGATTTATAACAGCTGCTTGATATTGACATTTTGTTGATGTTGTTTGATTATTTTTGTATATTTCAATTTATTATTTAGGATCTGAAATGGTTTTTCAAAAATTAGTAGAAGTAAATGGTTATTCAGAATTATTTATTACTAAAAATAAGAAAAAAATTTTAATTTTTCATAATAATATACTTTATTGATGTTAAAAAAAAAAATGAATTATAATTTAGCAAACGGATTTTTTAAATGATTTTATTCTACAAACCATAAAATTATTGGAAGTTTATATTTAATTTTTGCAATAATTGCAGGAGTTATTGGTACTTCATTTTCAGTTATGATGAGAATGGAATTAAGTAATATTGGAAATCAATTTTTTGATGGTGATTACCAATTATATAATACTGTTGTTACTGCACATGGTTTTATTATGGTTTTTTTTTTAGTTATGCCTGCATTAATTGGTGGCTTTGGAAATTGATTTTTACCTTTATATTTAGGAGCCCCAGATATGGCTTTTCCTAGATTAAATAATTTAAGTTTTTGATTAGTTCCACCTGCATTTTTATTATTAGTATTATCTGCATTAGTGGAAACTGGAGCAGGAACAGGTTGAACTGTTTATCCACCATTATCAAGTATTATTGCACACTCTGGTGGTTCTGTAGATTTAGCTATTTTTAGTTTACATTTAGCTGGTGTATCATCTATAGCAGGAGCTATTAATTTTATGACAACTGTTATAAATATGAGGTTAGATGGCTTTACAATGTATAGAATTCCTTTATTAGCTTGAGCATTATTTATAACAGCATTTTTATTAGTATTTACTTTACCTGTATTAGCAGGTGCTATAACTATGTTATTAACAGATAGGAATTTTAATACTACTTTTTTTGATCCAGTTGGAGGAGGAGACCCAATATTATATCAACATTTATTTTGATTTTTTGGGCATCCTGAGGTTTATGTATTAATATTACCAGCATTTGGTATAATTAGTACAGTTTTAAGTGCATATACAAATAAAGCTATTTTTGGTTATGAAAGTATGGTTTATGCAATGTTATCGATTGCTTTTTTAGGTTCTATTGTATGGGCGCATCATATGTATACTGTAGGAATGGATGTGGATACTAGAGCTTATTTTACAGCTAGTACAATGATAATTGCTATTCCAACAGGTGTAAAAATTTTTAGTTGAATAGCAACTATTTATGGAGGTTTAATAATTTGAAGAACACCATTTATGTTTGCTGTAGGATTTTTAGTATTATTTACAATTGGTGGTATAACAGGAGTAATATTATCTCAAGCTAGTATAGATATAGCTATGCATGATACTTATTATGTTGTTGCGCATTTTCATTATGTATTATCTATGGGTGCTGTGTTTGGTCTTTTTACAGGGTTTTTTCATTGATTACCAAAAATAACTGGTTATTATAATAATATAGATTTAATTGGTCAAATAAGTTTTTGAGTAATATTTAGTGGTGTTAATATAACTTTTATGCCACAACATTTTTTAGGTTTAGCTGGAATGCCTAGAAGAATTCCAGATTTTCCAGATGGGTATATTACTTGAAATTCTTTAAGTTCTTTTGGTAGTACAATAACTACTGTAGGTTTAATTTGATTATGTATATATTTATTTATGTTTTTTAAAGAAAAATATTATTTTTATAATTTACAAATATTATATTTATATTTTTTTAAAAAAATATATGAAAAATATTTTATATTAAGATATTTTAATAATATAAGTAATGCTAAAGATAAATATAATTTTTTTGATTTTTTTTATAAAAATTTAATATTAAATGAAAATTATAAATTAAAATTTTATATAAAATTTTAATTTTATATAATAATAAAATAAAAAAAAATAAATAAAAAGATAATATAGTAAAATTTATAAATAAAATAATTATTATTATAATTAAATGAATTAAACTTAATAGGTTTATCATTAAAATATAGTAAGTTTTTTTTTATAAGTTTTATTTAATAATATTATTAGTATTAAAATTTATATTAGATTATAAGAATTTTTCTTTTTATAATAATATAAATTTTTTAGGTTTGTGATTATGTAAGTAAGAGTGATTAAAGTTTAAAATATTTTAATATAAATTATTTTAAATAAATAATATAATTTTAAAATTAAAAATAAAATGAAGTTTAAAAATAGTAATATTTGTTTTAGTATAATTAAAAAAGTTAGAGATAATATTTTAATTATTAAAGGTTTAGGAAAAGTAAAAGCTTGAAAAATTTTAGAATTTTTTAGTAGAGTAAGTAGTTTAGCTTTAAATTTAATTTATAATAAAATAATTAGTTATTTTAATAATATAAATTTAATTTGTCAAATAAGTTTTTGAATAATATTTAGTGTGATTAATATAATTTTTGTGTTACAATATTTTTTATGTTTAACTGGAATATTCGGAAAAATTCAAGATTTTTTAAATGATTATATTATTTGAAATTTTTTAAATTTTTTTGGTATTATAATAATTATTATATGTATAATTCTATTATGTATATATTTATTTATATTTTTTAAAGAAAAATATTATTTTTATAATTTACAAATATTATATTTATATTTTTTTAAAAATATATATATAAAATATTTTAATAATATAAGTAATGTTAAAGATAAATATAATTTTTTTTTATAAAAATTTAATATTAAATGAAAATTATAAATTGAAATTTTATATAAAATGTTATTGTTATTAGAGCTTTTAGTACAATTATTATTATTAATAGAAGAATTTATAAAAATAATAAGTTTTGAAATAAAAAAAAAAATAAATTGATTTGAATGGGATGAAAGTGATTGAATTTATTTTTTTATTTTTATTGAAGAACATTTTCCAGAAATAATTAAAATTTATAAAGAAATTATATATATATTTTTTTTTATTATTATTTTTATTTTTATAATAATTATTATACCATGTTTAATTATTTTATTTATAATCTTTATTTGAAAAAAAATATAAATAATAAAAATTAATAATACTAGTTTAATATTAAAATTAGTAAAATAAATTAAATTATAAAATTTGTAAATAAAAATAAATAAAGATATTTTGTATTATATATTATTTAAATAATATTATTAAATATTTGTTAGAAAATAAAGGTGGATATTATGATAAATTATATTTTAATTTTAAAATTAATAAAAATTTTTAAAATTTGATATTTTTAATAAGGTATTTATAGTATTTAAATTAATATATATATATAAAGGGAGAATTGAAAATTGGAATAGTATATATATTATATACTATATATATATATTATAATATATTATTTAAAAATTTAATAATTAATAAAAAAATATTACTTACCATTAAATTAATGGTAAGTAATATTTTTTTAATTTTATTTTATTTATTATATATTATATATAATATATAATTATAAAGAAAATTATATATTATAAAAAGTTAAAATATAATAGTAATTTATAATAAATATATAAAAGATTAATATGATTTTATTTTTATAAGAGATGTAGGTATATATATTATATAAATAAATTGTAAATTATTATATATTTTATATATAATATATATAAGTTTAGTTTAATTATAAAATAGTAGGTTATAATTATAAATTTATTAAAAATTTAATTTTTTTTTATATTGTTTAAAAATAAAAAAATAATTATAATATGATAAAATATAATATTAATAGATAAATTAAATATAAAAAATTTAAAAATTTTTATAAATAATAAATAAAAAAATAAAGTTATAATAATATAATATATAATTAAAAAAAATAATTAATATTTTTTATATTTTAAATTTATAATATTTTTATAAATAGGAGTTGACGGAGTGGTTTAACGTGGTTCTCTTGAAAAGAATTATATCTTTAAAAAGATATCATGGGTTCAAATCCCATACTCCTTTTAAAAAAATATGAAAATATTATATTAAAAAAATTTAATATAATATAATAATATATATATATTATAAAAAATAGTGATAACTATAATGAAAAATTTATAATATTATTTTTTAAAGTAATAATAAGTATTTTATTTTTATTAATTTATAATTATATTTTTTGTATAAAGTAATTAAAATTTTTTTAGTTTTTAAATTAAAAATATTAATTTAAATTTTTATATTCGCGCTAAAAAATAGAATTAAATATATTTATAATTTAAAATTAATTAAAGTAATGGTTATTTGTTAAAATTTTATTTATTAGGATTAATAAATTTTATTATATAATTTTTATTTATAGTTTATTACATATAGTTTTTTTAATAATTAAAATGTTAGATTGTTTAATAAAATAAATAGTTATTAATATTTTTATCATGGTTTTAAATATAAAAGATATAAGAGAAATATTATATTACGTAGCTTAATTGGTAAAGCATTAACCTGTCGAGTTAAAAGCTAAGGGTTCAAATCCCTTCGTGTGTAATTTTATTATTTTTAATAAATAAATTTATGATCTAAAAGATTATAAATGTACTTTATGTATAATAAAAGGTAAAGTATAAGTTTAAATTTTACTATAATTATATTTATATATTATAAATAATATTGAATTAATTTTTTAAAAAAAATAAATTATAAAAGGTATAATTAATAAAAAATATCATGTATTGTATAAATTATTTTATTAAAAATAAGTTTTAATTAATATATATTTATTTAATATATTTAGTGAAAGGTTATTTAAAATTTTATTAGTTTTATTTATATAAAATATATAATATTTATTTTTTAAAAGTTCATTATATAATTAAAATATTTTATATTAATATTTATATTAAAAATATATAAAAGATAAATTAAAGGACTTTTAAAAATAAAATTTTTTTGCGGATCGTATAATGGTTATTACAAACGATTGCAAATCGTTATATATCGGTTCGATTCCGATTCTGCACTTTTTATTTAATATAAAAATTTTATTTAAAGTTATATTTTATTATTAAGAATAAGTAGATAATTTAGAAAATTAATTAGGGTGATGGAATTGGTAGACATAAGAGACTTAAAATCTCTTGCATTAAGCGTTAGGGTTCGAGTCCCTATCTTGTGAAAGAATATATAAATAATATTATTATTAAAATAATTTTTAAATTATATATTTATTATTTTATATTTTTAACTTTATAAAATATAGATTGGTAAAATAATTTTATATATTTATTATAAATTAATTTCTAAATTTTATTTTTTATTTTATTTATTTAGTGATTTATAAATATTTTTAATTTTATTTTTATATTGTTTATAAATATTTTATAAGTTAATAAGAGTATATTTAATGTAATTTTATTGAAAAATTATATTTTTTTAAAATATTGTGTATTAAAAAATTGTATAAATCTTTTAAAAATAATATATATATATATATTATTTTTTATTAATTTAAGAATAATTATTTTATTTTATGTATTAATTATAATTATAATTTAATAATTATATTTTTTGAGTAAAATAATTGAAAATTTTTTATTATTATAAACTAAAAATATATGTTTAAGTTTTATTTATTTTATAAATAAAACTTATTTATAGCTTAAAATTAATTAAAAAAATATATTATATGTTTAAATTTTATTAAAATTAATAATTTTATATAATTTTTATTTATATAGTTTACATGTAGTTTTAAGGGTTAAAATATTTGGCTGTTAACCAAACAGATGTGGGTTCGAATCCCGCCGTGATCTTAATTAACTATTAAAATAAATATTATATTGTTTAAATTAGTAAAGTATTAATTTATCTGGTTAAAATTTTTTTATATGTAATTTTATTATTTTTAATAAATAAATTTATGATATAAAAAAGATTATAAATATATTTTTATGTATTGTATTATAGATATTATTATATATATAGATATAGATTTAATTTTGATTTTATATTTTTTATTTATATATTAAATAAAAATTTAATATATTTTAAAATATAAATAAATTATAGAAATATATTAAAGTATTTTTAATATTTATTTAATATGAATTATTTTATTAAGTATTATATTTTTATTAAAATATTATAAGTTTAAAATGTTTTATATATATACTAAAAATATTATATTTTATATAAAAATGGAAGTGGCTGAAAGGTAAAGCATTGTTCTTTGACAGCAAATAGTATAGGTTCGAGTCCTATCTTCTTAATAAAATAAATAAAAATAAATATATTATAATTTTTAATATATATATAAAACATTTTAAATTTATAATATTTTAATAAAAATATGAGTTGGCGGAGTGGGTTAACGCGTTGATTTGCTAAATCAATATATTTTTTAAAATATCATGGGTTCGAATCCCATACTTATAATTATTATATAAGTTAATTTTTTTAAAGGTAGAAGTTATTAATGTTTTTTTTATTATATTTTATTTATTAATATAAAGCTTTATTAAATTATAATAGTATTTTTTGAATAAAGTAATTTAAAATTTTTGTTTTATTTTTTTCAAGTAAATATAAAAATTATCTGTAGCTCAGTTGGTTAGAGCAATTGCCTGAAAAGCAATAGGTCATAGGTTCGAATCCTATTGGAGTCAATAATTTTATATAATTTTTATTTATAGTTTATATATATAGTTTTAATAGTTTAAAACTATTTAAATTATTAATTAAATAAATGTTTTTAAAAATATTATATACTTGTATAAGTATAAGTAAAGTAGTTTATAAGAGGCAAAATTATTAAGGTTTTTTTTATTAATTAATAATATAGTATTTATAATAATATATTTAAAGATAAATATATATTTACTAATAATTTTATATTACTTTGTGTAGTGTAATGGTTATCACAATAGTCTTCAAAACTGTAGATATAGGTTCGAATCCTATCATAAACGATAAATTATTTTTTAAAAAGGGGTGGCGGAGTGGTTTAACGCGGTTGACTGTAAATCAATTGATAAATTCATCATAGGTTCGAATCCTATTTCCTTGATTTTTTTTGTAAAATAAAAAAAAATTATAAAAAATATATTTAATAAAATTTTAGTTATGGAAATATTATTTTATAAATATGTTAATCATTTTTTATTAAAATAATAAGTATGTATGTTGTGATGGAATTGGTAGACATGTTAATCTTAGGAATTAAATATTAGGGGTTCAAATCCCCTCAGCTAGAAAAATTTTATATATAATAATAATTTTATATTATTTTGTATAAAATGTATAGTGATTATTATAATAATTTTTAAAACTGTAAATATAGAGAATTTTGTTTAATCAATATATTTTATTTTAATAGATTATTTTTAAAAGTGTGTTAATAGTTTATTTTTGTTTATTATAAATTAATTAATAAATTTATAATATAGTTTAAACTATATTTTTTGTTTATTTAGTAATTTTAAATAGTTTAGTTTTATAATTATATTATATTTTAAATAATTTTTTATTAATTTTATATAAAATTAATAAAATAACTAAAAGGTATATTGTTTTTTGATAATATATAGTATTGGTTATATTTTAATGTTTTTTATAAAATAATATATATAAAATATATATTATAAAACCGCTTGGTCTAATGGTTATGACATTGCTTTTTCAAAGCAAAAACAAGGGTTCAATTCCCTTAGTGGTTAAGAAAGAATTATTAAATTATATATAATTTCGAATAGAGTAATTGGAAACTCATTGGTCTCATAAACCAAAGATATAGGTTCGAGTCCTATTTCCGAGAAAATATAAAAATTATCTTTAGTTAAATGGTAAAGCAGTAATATTTTAAGTTATTTATTAATTAATAGGTTTAGATTTTATATAATTTTTATTTATAATTTATAGTTTAATTTATGTAATGAAGTTTTAATTATTTAAAAATATTATAAGTGGTTAACTAAATAAGATGTTTAAAATATTATATTTATATAGTAATTTTTTAAAAATAAAGTTATTAAGGTTTTAAATAGATTATAATAAAATATTTGTATATATATATATTAATTTTATGTATTAAGTATTATTTATTGGTTTAAATTATTTTATAAGTAAATTTTATATTTTTTAAAATTAAAAAAAAAATAATTTTTCTAAATAAATCTTGTGGTCTAATGGTTATGACGTACCGCTCATAACGGTTAAAGTGTTGGTTCAATTCCTACCAGGGTTAAATTTATTTAAAAAAATACGGTTAGTTTAATTGGTTAAAATTATGACCTTCTAAGTCATTAGATATAGGTTCAAATCCTATGCTGTACTAAAATAATAAATAATAAATATTATTTAATATATAAATAAAAAAAGAAATTATGGGTAAAAAATAAAAAAAAAACATTTAAAAATAAAATGACAACTTCACAAACAGTAATGATTTTAGTAGCAAAAAAAATTGGTGGTGGTTTAGCAACTATAGGTTTAGCAGGAGCAGGGGTAGGTATTGGAGTAGTATTTGGTGCCTTTTTAATAGCTTATTCTAATAATATAAAGATTAAGGATGAGTTATTTGCTTATACTTTATTAGGTTTTGCTTTAACTGAAGCCATTGCTTTATTTGCATTAATGATGGCATTTTTAATTTTATTTACTTAATTTTAATTTATTTAAGAATAAGTTTTTAAAATTTTATAAAACCCAAGTTATTTAAAATTATTAAAAATAATTAATAATAGAAAGTTTAATAGGTTTAAATCCTATACTTGGGTTGTTATAGTTTATATTAATTTAATTAATTTTTTTAAAATGAATAGGAATAAATAGCTAGCTCAATTTGGTAGAGCAGTGACCTTTTAAGTCATTGGTTATAGGTTCGAGTCCTATGCTGTGTAAAAAATTATATAAGTTAATAATTTTATAATAAAATATAGGTATTGGAGTAGTGTAGTGGTTAGCACATTGGGTTGTGATTCCAAGAGTATGAGTTCGATTCTCATTTTCTACCTTTTTTATTTTTTTGTAGTTTAATGGTAAAACATGCATTTGATAGGTGCAAATTGATAGTTCGATTCTATCCTAAAGTAAAATTAAAAAAGTGTAAATAAAAAAAATTTTTAAAAATAATAATAAAATAAAATAATATTTAATGGATATCTTGCTAATTAAAATTTAATAGACGTTTTAATACGTAATATAAATGTAAAATAATAATAATTTTTAGATATTTATGATTCTTAAAAAGAAAACTTTATAATAATATAAAAATAAAATTTAGTGAATTGAATCATCTTAGTAACTAAAGAAATAAAATAAAAATGATTTTAAAAGTAGTGGCGAGCGAAATTAAAATAGCTAAAAATAAACTTTTAAATTTTTTTTTTTAAATAATTTGGAAAAATTAACTAAATAAGTGATAGTCTTGTATTAAAAAATTTTTTAAAAGGTTTTGAGTAAAATAAAAACTTAATTTGTTTGAATATTAGGAAACCATTCTTAAAAGCTAAATAATTTTAATTAAGCGATAGTGAAAAAGTACTGTGAAGGAAAGATGAAAAGAAATTTTTTTAAAATAATGAAAAGATCTTGAAATTAAATATTAAAAAGCAGTTTAAGCAATTTTTTAAATTTGTTAAAATGTACCTTTTGCATAATGGGTCAGTGAGTTAATTATTATAGCAAAATTAAATTATATTAATAATTTTAATTATAATGAAATTATAATTAGTTATAATAATTAGACCCGAAACCAAGTGATCTAGTCATGAACAAGTTGAAATTAATTAAAAATTAATGAAGGGCTGAACCCGTGTATGTGGAAATATACTGGGATGATTTGTGATTAGGGGTGAAAGGCTAATCAAACTTGGAGATAGCTGGTTTTCTACGAAATCTATTTAAGTAGAGATTAAATTAATTATTTATATAAGTTAGAGCAACTACAACGTACTATATAAAGTTCATGTAAACTTCAAATGTATATAAAAAAAAATTTAAATTCAGATAATTAGCGATAAGGTTAATTATCAAGAGGGAAAGAGCCCAGATTATAAGTTAAGGTTTCTAAATTATTTTTTAAGTTAAAAAGAATTTTTATTACAAAAAAGAATAGGGGGTAGGCTTAGAAGCAGCAATCCTTTAAAGAAAGCGTAACAGCTCACTATTTTAAGTTTTATTAATTCAAAAATGTAACGAAAATTAAAGATATACCAAAACTATAAAATATATGAGTAAATTTATATATTGGTAGTAGAACGTTCTATAAATAAAAAAATATTGTGAAATTAAATTAGAATTGAATATACTGACATAAGTAGCGAGAATAATGTTAATAAACATTATCATCTAAAAATCTAAGGTTTCTAATGTTAAGATAAACTGCATTAGGTTAGGCGGCCCCTTAAATGAATATGAAAATAATAATTGATGGGTAATCAAAAAATTTTATAAAATTTCTTATAAAATAATATTTTTGGTCTTATTAGAATGTGTGACAAATAATTAAAATTATAAAAAAATAAATATATAATATTTTTTATAATTTTAATTATTTCAAGAAATAATGTTAATTAAAAACCGTACTAAAACCAACACAGGAGGATTAGTAGAGTATACTAAGATGATTAACTGAATAATATTGAAGGAACTCGGCAAAATAACTCTGTAACTTCGGGAGAAAGAGTATTTAATTTTGTAAAAGTAAATTTTTGCAAAATTAAATGTAACAGAATAAGAGATGGCGACTGTTTAACAAAAACACAGGACTTTGCAAAATTATTAAATGATGTATAAGGTCTGACACCTGCCCGGTGCTATAATGGTAAAAAAGATTGTTTTTAAAAATTTTTAAGCTTTTAATTTAATAAATAGTAAACGGCAGCTGTAACTATAACGGTTCGAAGGTAGCGAAATTCCTTGTCGAGTAAGTTTCGACCTTGCATGAATGGTGTAACGACTGTCTCACTGTCTCCAGTATTATGTTAGCGAAATTGAATTTTCTGTGCAGATGCAGAATATTAGCGGCTAGACGGAAAGACCCTATGCACCTTTACTGTATTTATATTTTGTATTTTTATTTTTAATTAGTAGGATACAAATTAAATCGTTTTAAAACTTTAACTTATGTTAATTGTTTAGATAATCTTGGAATAATTTGAATTAAAAATAAAAAACTTTTAAAATTTATTAAAACATAATATATTTGACAGTTTCTCTGGGGCGGAGACCTCATAAAATGTAACTGAGGTGTACAAAGGCAATTAAAATTTTTAAATAAATTTTGGCGTATAATGGCTTAAAATTGCTTGACTGTAAGACTTACAAGTCGAACAGAGATTATAAATTAATTATAAAAAGAAGAAGTCGGTCATAGTGATCCAATATTTTTGAATGGAAAAATTATTGCTCAACGGATAAAAGGTACGCTAGGGATAACAGGCTTATGACTCTTGAGAGAAGATATCGACGGGGTCGTTTGGCACCTCGATGTCGATTGGTCACATCCTGGTTAAGAAAAATGTTCCAAGGGTAAGGCTGTTCGCCTTTTAAAGTGGCACCTGAATTGGGTTCAGAACGTCGTGAGACAGTTCGGTTCCTATCTACCGTTAATTTATTAAAATTGAGAAGAACTTATCTTAGTACGAAAGGACTGGAAAAGAAATATCACTGGTGTATCGGTTGTAATTAGAATTGCATAGTCGAGTAGCTAAATATTAAGATATAATTATTGAAAAAAATCATTATATAAGAAGATTACTTCAAAAAATTTTAAAAATGTTGATTGTAAAAGATTATTACGTAGTTAAGTAATATGTAAAAATTTTGTAAAAAATTAAGCTTTATTATATTAATTAAAATCAACTTATTTTATTATTATTTTATATTTTAAATTTATTATATTAATATTAGATATTAAATATATTTATATTTATAAGTAAGCTTATCGAACCCTTATATTTATTTATTAAAATAAATTTCTAATAAAAAAATTTTGAAATTTATTTTAATAAATAGTTTAAAAAAATTAAGATATTTTAAAAAGTATAAAAAAAATTAAATTTTATTTATTATAAAATTAATATAATTTATAAGTTTTATTCTGGCTTTGAGTAAACGCTAGTAATTTGCTTAACACATGCTAGTTATCTATTTTTAAAATTTAAAAATAATAGCGAAAGGGTGAGTATAATATAAAAACTAATAGTAAATAAAAAGTTATAATTTTATTATGTAGGTTTATAAAGATTTAGGTAGTTGGAAGTTTAAAAGACAAACAAGCCGATAATTCTTAGTTGGTCTGGGAAGGACGTACAACCACATTGGGAATGCAAAAAGACCCAAGTTCTATTTAGAGGCTGCAGTGGGGAATATTGAACAATGAGCGTAAGCTTGATTCAGCAAAATTACATGAATTAATGACAATATTTTGAAAAATTCTTTTTTAAGTGAAGATAATGACATTAGACTTAAGAATAAGCATCGACCAACTTCGTGCCAGCAGTCGCGGTGATACGGAGGATGCGGGTGTTATTCAGCATTACTGGGCGTAAAGAGTATGTTAGGTGGTTTTAAAAATTTTTTTTGAAATATTTTGGTATAACTAAAAAATTATTATTTATATTAAAAAACTAAGAGTATTATTCACGTATATAGTATTCATAAAGTAAAGATGGAATTTAGAGATAATATGGAGACTTCCTATTGACTTAAGTTATATACTAGATTATACTGACACTATAATACTAAGGCATGGGTAGCAAAAAGGATTAGATACCCTAGTAGTCCATGCTGTCAACGATGGATGCTAACTGTAGGAATTTTATTTTTGTGGTTAAGCTAACGCGTAAGCATCCCGCTTGGGGAGTATGATCGCAAGATTTGAACTCAAAGAAAGTGGCTGAGATTCGGTACTAACGGTGGAACATGTGGTTTAATCTGATATAACGCAAAAAATCTTACCAATTCTTGAAAATTTTAAAATATTTTACATTTAAAATTATTTTTTAAATTGTTTTAAAAAACAGGAGTCGCATGGCTGTCGTCAGCTCGTGTTGTGAAATGTATGGTTAGCTCCTTTAACGAGTGTAATCCTAGTTATATTTAATTATAGATATAAATGAATAAAATAATTTTTATATTTATAATAATAATATAATATTATTTATTAATTAATAAAATGAAAATAGGAGGATGTCAAGTAGGTATGACCCTTACGAATTGGGCTACACACGTGTTACAAAAATAATTACAAAAATTAATTAAATTGTAAAATTTAATTTATTTAAATATTATTTTAGTTCGAATTATTTTTTGAAATTTAAAAATATGAAGCTGAAATCGTCAGTAATCGAAAATCAGAATGTTTCGGTGAATTGGGATCTGGATCTAGTACACACTGCCCGTCACGCCAAGAAAATTGTAATTATTAGAAAAATTATAATTAAAATAATATTTTTAAAAAATAAATTATTAGTAAAATAATTTATTTTTTTTTAAGTTATAAGATTATTTAATTTGAATATAAGTATGGTAATCAGGGCGAAGTCGTAACATGGTAGTGGTAGGGGAACCTGTTGCTGGATGGAAAATTAAAAAAAAATAAATAAAAGGTATAGTTTAAAGGTAAAATATATGTTTTGGGAATATATGTTATAGGTTCGAGTCCTATTATCTTGATATTTTATTTATAAAAAAAAATAATTAAAAAATAAAAAAAAATTATTTTAATTAATTTTATTTATTTTTAATTAGAAAAGAAATTTTTAAATTTATAAAAAATATATAAAATAAATTATATTATAAAGTATATAAAAATAATGACTTCATTAATATTAAATAAATATTTTAAAAATTTATTTAAAAATAAAAATAAAATAAAAAATAAAACTAAAAAAAAAATAGGTTATTTAACTATAAAGAAAAAAAAAAAAGTTTTTATTTATTTTATTAAAAATTTTATTAATTATGATATTTTATTAGATAAAATATTGTTTATTAATATAAAAAAAGAAAAAAATAATGTTTTTTTAAATTATTTAAATTTTGATGGTAATTTAATTTCAAAATATTCTTCAGGTATTTATTCTAAACGTTGTTTGCGTAAAACTTTTTATGCAATTAATTTAATTTTCCAAAAATCAAATTTAAATTTACAGTATAAAAATAAAAAGAAAATATTTTTTTTAAATATTAAGGGAGATTTTAATAAAAATGGATTTAAAAAAAATATTAAAACTTTTTTAAAATTTAATAATTTAGGAAAATTTAAAAAATTAATTAGTTTAAATTTTAAAGCACATAATGGTATTAGAAGAAAAAAAGCAAAAAGAAAATAATATGAATAAAATAAATTATTATTTTAAAAAAAATTTAGTTGGTAAAATAGCTAAAAATTATAAATATAGAATAAAAAAAAAATATTTAGTAAATATTAAATATTATTATTGATTATATTATAAAATATATAAAAGGGATAATATTGGGTTATGTATTAAAAAGGTAAATAAAATATTTATTAATATGGAAAGTTTTATTTTATACTTTAAATATAAAGATTTAAAATTAAATCAATTATATTTTAATAATTCTCCTTATAATTATTTATTAAAATATAAATATAATAAAAATATTAAACTAAAAAAAATATATATAATATAAATTTAATTTAAATGTTTGAATTTCATATAAATTACTTATTAAGTATATTTAAAAATTATATAAAAGAAATAAAGGTACAAGATAATTATTTAAAAATAAAAATAAAAGATTTTAATAAGTTATTTTTTTTAATAAATTTTTTAAAATTACATTCATTTTTAAGATATAAATTATTAACTGATATAGCTTGTGTAGATTTTATTAATAAAAATAAAAGATTTGAATTAAATTATATGTTATTAAGTATAGATTATAATTCAAGATTAATAATTTCTGTAAATTTTGAAGAAAAAAATGTAATTTCTTCATTAATTAATATTTATAGTGGTTCTAATTGAATGGAAAGAGAAGTTTTTGATATGTATGGAATTTTTTTTTCAAATCATTATGATTTACGTAGAATTTTAACAGATTATGGTTTTGAAGGATATCCTTTTAGAAAAGATTTTCCATTAAATGGTTATTTAGAGATAAGGTATGATGAAGATAAACAATTTTTATTATATGAACCTATTGAATTAATGCAAAATATGAGATTTTTTAATTTTATAAATCCATTTAATAAAAAATATGTGGTATAAAAAAAAATGAAAAATATAAAAAAAATAAAAAATTTTACAATAAATTTTGGGCCTCAGCATCCAGCTGCCCATGGTGTACTTAGATTAATTTTAGAATTAAATGGTGAAATTATTGAAAGAGCGGATCCACACATAGGATTATTACATAGAGGAACTGAAAAATTAATAGAATATAAAAATTATTTACAAGCATTACCTTATTTTGATAGATTAGATTATGTATCTATGATGGCACAAGAACATACCTATTCATTAGTTATAGAAAAATTAACAAATATTAATGTTCCTATTCGTGCAAAATTAATTAGAATAATTTTTTCAGAAATTACAAGAATATTAAATCATATTTTAGGTATTACTACTCATGCTTTAGATGTTGGTGCTATGACACCTTTTTTATGGTTATTTGAAGAAAGAGAAAAATTATTAGAATTTTATGAAAGAGTATCAGGTGCAAGAATGCATGCAGCTTATATAAGACCAGGTGGAGTAGTAAAAGATATACCAATAAATTTTTTAAATGATTTATATAATTTTATTTTAAATTATAAAAAAGCACTTTGTGAAGTAGAAGAATTATTAGATAATAATAGAATTTGAAAACAAAGATTAGTTAATGTAGGTATATTAAAATATAATGAAGTTTTAGATTTGAGTTGTAGTGGTGTTATGTTAAGGGGTTCTGGAATTCCTTGAGATATTAGAAAATCTGAACCTTATGAATTATATTCAGATTTAGAATTTAAATCTTATATAGGAAAAAATGGTGATTGCTATGATCGTTATTTAATTAGGATAAAAGAAATGTATGAAAGTTGTAATATTATATTACAATGTATAAATAAATTAAATAATGGTAAAGTAATAGAAAGTAATAATAAATTAATAACTCCATCTAGATCTTTAATGAAATTTTCTATGGAATCATTAATTCATCATTTTAAATTATTTACTGAAGGTATTAATATTCCAAAAAATGATATATATTGTTCAGTTGAAGCTCCAAAAGGAGAATTTGGTATTTATTTAGTTTCTGCTGGAAATAATAAACCATTTAGATGTAAAATTAAAGCTCCTGGATTTGCTCATTTAAGTGCTTTAAATTTTATTTCTTGTGGACATATGATTGCTGATGTAGTTACTATAATAGGTACATTAGATATTGTTTTTGGAGAAGTAGATAGATAATTTAAAATTTTTAGAATCTTTTTATTTTAAAATGAATAAAAATATTTTAAAACGTTATTTTAATTTAAGGATAAACTCTGGTAGTGCATCTTTTGAAACTCAAAGTATAGGTCCTAATTTAAGTCCTTATATGAATAGAGATAAAATAAATCAATTTTGTTTAGAATTTAATAATTTTACAGTTTCTTATTATTCTTCAAATGAAATTGAACTTTTTATTAGATTAAATTTATATATAGATAATTCGTATAATTTTATAATAAAAGGACCAAGTTTTCCTTTTTTAATAAAGTTATTTTATAATATAAAAAAAATTTCTGATTTAAAAAATATGTATAATATTAATTTATTTATTTTATATAAATTAATATTTATAAAAAATTATTTTATTAATAAAAATATTAATAAATTTTTATTAAATTTTTTTTTAAGGTTACAGTTTAAAAGTTTATATTATTCTTTAAATAATATAAAAAATAAAAAAAAATTTTATAAATAAAATGAAAAATAAATTATATATATTTTTTTTTGAATTAGAAAAATTTGATAATAATCTTTTTTTTAATTTAAATAAAAAAATAAAATATATTAATAATTTTAATAATTATTTATATAATAAAAATAATTTAAATTTAATAAAATATAAATTATTTTTAAATGCAAAAAAATATTTAATTTATAAATCTAAAAAAAAAAATTGTATTAAATTATTAGAAAAATTTATTAATTATAATAAAGAAAATTTTATGTTTATATTTTATAATAAAAATTTTTATTTACCATATAAATTAAAATTTATAATAAATTATTTAAAATATAAAAATAATTATATAAAAAAATTTAATAATTTAATAATAAATAAAAAAATAAATTTTTTAATTTTAAAATTTTTAATTTTAATAAAAAAAAAAAAATGCCAACTATAAATCAATTAATTAAAAAAAAAAGAAAAATAAAAAAAAGAAGAACTAAAGTATTATCTTTAAAAAGTTGTCCACAACTTAAAGGAGTTTGTATAGAAATAAGAAATAATGTAAGCCCTAAAAAGCCTAATTCAGCAAAAAGAAAAGTTGCTAAAGTAAAATTAACAACTGGGCGTCATGTATTAGCTGCAATACCTGGGCAAGGTCATAATTTACAAAAATTTTCTATTGTAATGGTTAGAGGTGGTCGTGCAAGAGATATACCTGGTATTCGTTATAAATTAATAAAAGGAAAATATGATTTTAGTTTATATGAAAGAATAGAAAGAAAAAAAAGTAGATCAAAATATGGATATCCAAAAATTAAAAAAAATAAATAATAAAACAAAAATTTGATTAATAAGTATATTAAAAATTTTAGTAAAAAAAGGTAATTATATAAAATATTTAAATATTTTATATAAGATATTATATAATATCTTAATAGAATATAAAGATATAAATAAATTTTTTATTATAATTGATAAAAATATATGTTTACCAATAAATTTTATAAAAAAAAGAATTGCAGGAAAAAATATAATGATACCATATAAAATAAATGAAAATAAAAAAATTAATTTATCAGTTCGTATTATAATTAATTCTTTAAAATTTAGAAATGAAAAAAAATTATCAAATCGTTTATTAAATGAATTAATTGATATATATAATAATCGTGGTATTTCTATTAAAAAACGTATCGAAATTTGTAAAGATATAAAATTAAATTCACCAAATTTAAGATTTTTAAAGTAAATAAAATGATAAATTTTAAAAAATTAAATATAAATAGATTATCAGTAAAATATTTAAATTTTGGATTAAAAAAAAAAACAGGTAAAAATTTTACAGGTAATAGAACTGTTAAATCTAAAGGGTATGGGAAATCAAAACGTAAATATAGAATTATTGATTTTTATAGAAATAATTATAGTGTAAAAGCTATTGTATTACGTATTGAATATGATCCAAATCGTTCCTCTAATATAGCATTAATTTGTTATAAAAATGGATTTTTATCTTATATAATATCTCCAAATAATTTAAAAGAAAATGATATTATAGATCCTAATTTAAATAATGTAGGAGTTGTTAAAAAACTAAAAAATTTTAAATTTGGTACTTTTATACATTGTGTTGAATCTAATTTAGATTATGGGTTTAAAATAGCTAGGGCTGCGGGCTGTTATTGTATTGTATTAAATCAACATTTAAATAATAAGGTTATTTTAAGATTTCCTTCTGGTGAAGAAAAATTAATCAATAATAATAATAAAGGTATATTGGGAATAGTTTCAAATATTAATTTAAAATATAAAAAATTAAAAAAAGCTGGTAATAATATATGATTAGGTAAAAAACCTATTGTTAGAGGTGTAGCTAAAAATGCAGTTGATCATCCTAATGGGGGTGGTAGAGGTAAAACTTCTAAATGATCTTTATCTTCTAATTTTACAAAAAAAGTTTTAAAAGGAGTTTCATTATATAAAAAAAAAAAAAATATTAATATTATAAAAAAACGAAAAAAAAAATGTATATAAAAAATATATTTTATTTTTTAAATAAAAAAAATTATTTAAATAAAAATTATTATTTTAAAAGTAGTAAAAGAAATATTTTAATAAATAAAAATATGTTAAATATAAAAATGGCTATTTATAATGGTAAGTATTATATTCCTTTTAAGATAACAGAAAATAAAATAAATAATTTAATAGGTTCGTTTTCTTTTTCTAGAAATATATTATTAAAAAAACAAAAAAAAAATTATAATAGAAAAAAATAGATGGGTCATTTAGTAAATCCAATATCATATAGATTATCAAAAAGTAATTATTGAAATTCTACTTGAAATAATATTACAAAAAAAAATTATAAAAATTTTTTATTTGAAGATTATAATATTAAAAAATTTTTATTGTGATTAAATTATATTATTTATTGAAATAAATATAATTTAGATTTTATAAATTTAAATATTTTTAAAAATTATAAATATATTGAATTAACTTTTAATATTATTAATCAAAAAAATAATAAAAAAAAAAAAAAAAATAAATTATATTTAAATAATAATGTAAATTTTTTAAATAAATATAAATTATTTAATAATATTAAATATAATAAATTATATTTATATAATAATTTGTATTACTTATATAAAAAAATGTATAATAAATATATGAAAAAATTAAAATTTAATATATTAAATTTTAATTTTAATAATTTTTATATAAAGAATTATTTTAATTATGAAGAAAATAGATTAATATTTAAGGAATCAAATATTTTATATAAAAAAAATATATTATATACAAGAAAAAAAAATTATTATTATTTTGAAAGTTATAAAAAAAAAAAAAAACTAATTTTATTTAAAAATATTAATTTTAATAATTATTTAAAAAAAAATTTAAATGAAAAATTTATAAATTTTTTTTTAAAAAAATTTATAAAGTTTTTTTTTTATAAAATATTTTTTATAAAAAATATTTTAATAAATTTTTATTTTAAAAAATTTACTGGATTTAGTAATGGATTAAAAAATTTAATATTAATGCGTTTAAAATCAAAATATAGAATTTCACATTATATAAATTTATTATATAAAACATTATTAAATAATAATTTTTCAATAATAGGATTAAAAATTGGTTATTTTGGTAGATATAAAAAAAAATTAAGAAATAAAAAAATTTGATGTATTAATGGTAGTGTTTCTCCTAGTAATATAAATTCTCCAGTAAGTTATATTAATTTTATAACTATATTAAAGAATGGTATATG